>Ga0310786_10011829_pt1 | contig 10855 bp, 6 predicted proteins | sample AusTroGonzalo_MG_FD_203881 | JGI IMG/M metagenome (GOLD analysis project Ga0310786, IMG submission 203881) | Bovine rumen microbial communities from tropical cattle in Woodstock, Queensland, Australia - Gonzalo_03 (v2) (version 2) | ecosystem: Host-associated > Mammals > Digestive system >...
CCATACGTTGTCCCGTTCTGGTCCGGACTCTGGCTGTTCGGCCCCAAGATGCGCGGGAGGATAAGGGCCGGTCTGCGCAAGCCGTTCCAGCTTCACGAGGACTTCACGGTCACGCCGTCGGTGGAGGCGGTGTGGGTGGATCGCCGCCGCTTTCAGGCCAAGTACGGCGAGAACCCCGAGGACGACGACATGTTCGGCGGCGCGTTCACCGCCATCACGACTTCGATCAGGGCGGAGTGGCGTTTCATGCCGGACTGGACGGTGTTTCTCTCGCTCCACCAGTTCGACATGGTCAACGCCCAGGCGCGCGACGCCGTCGACAGCAGCCACGGCTATTGGCAGAAGAGCGACTGGCTCATAGTGCGCGCAGGGGTGTCGTACGAGTTTTGACGGAACGACACGACCGCCGTGCCGCGTTTTGGTATAATGTCCGCGCGCCGCAGGAGCGCGGACCAAAGAGAGGAGATTCAGGCCATGGGCATGAGCACAGACGTTTTCTTCGCGGCGGTCTTCGCCGCAACCGCCGCGTGCGGTGCGCCGCGCGCGACGTTCGATTTCGCGGCGGACGCGGGCGCGGTGAAACCGTTGCACGGAGTGAACAACGCTCCAGTGCGGCCTTTGGGCGGCGGCCAGGCCGAATTCAAGAGGGCCGGCATTCCGTATATGCGCACGCACGACACCGCCGGAATGTGGGGCGGCGGACACTATGTCGACATACCGAACGTGTTCCCGAACTTCGATGCCGACGAGAACGATCCCGCGAACTACGATTTCGCGTTCACCGACGGATACCTCCGGTTCGTTGTCGCAGCGGGCTGCCGGATATTCTACCGCCTCGGCGTGACCATCGAGAACTACTGGAAGGTGAAGGCGTACAACATCGATCCCCCGAAGGACTTCGCGAAGTGGGCGCGCATCTGCGAACACGTCGTGCGCCACTACAACGAAGGCTGGGCGAACGGCTTCAGGTGGAACATCGAGTACTGGGAGATATGGAACGAGCCCGAGAATCCCCCCATGTGGACCGGCACCAAGGAGCAGTTCTTCGAGCTCTACCGCGTGGCGGCGAACCACCTGAAGGCGAAGTTCCCCGACATAAAGGTCGGCGGCTACGCCGGCTGCGGATTCTACGCGGTGGACGACCACTCCGACGCCATGAAGAAGAACAAGTTCTACCAGGGTTTCGTGACCTGGTTCGAGGACTTCTGCCGCTACGTGCAGGCGCCGGAGACGAAGGCTCCGCTTGACTTCTTCTCGTGGCACCTCTACGTGGGGCAGAAATGGCCAGTAGAGCGCATAGTGACCCACGCCGACTACGTGCGCAAGACGCTTGACGCCGCGGGGCTTGGCGCGACTGAGAGCATATTCAACGAATGGAACGTGTTCCGCGGACCGCACGAAGACCAGTTCGACATGATAAAGACCCATGAAGGCGCGGCAAACGTAGCCACGGCCTTCTGCCTGATGCAGAAATCCTCCATCGACAAGGCGATGTACTACGATGCGCTGCCGACGCGCCGATACTGCGGGCTCTTCTACTTTCCGAGCATGCGCACCACGCCGTGCTACGAGGCGTTCCGCGCGTGGAACGAACTCGCCAAGCTCGGAAGGTCGGCCGGCTCCGAGGTCTCCGGCGACGGAATCTACGCCGCCGCCGCGAAGGGCGCGGGCGGTAGGGCGTTCCTTCTCGCGAACATCGGATCGTCCGCGGCGTCCGTGGCAGTGTCCGGGCTCGGAGATGGCAAGTTCACGCTCTACAGGCTCGATGCGGACCATCCGCGGCTTGCCGCGGATGGCGAGGTCTCCGGCGATGGAATCGTGTCGGTGCCATCCAACGGATTCGTGCTGGGACTTTGCGGACCTTCTCTTGAAGAGGGCAAGAAGGACGAACCCGCTCAAAAAAAGCAGTCCGTGAACGGCATCCAGACTGCGTGCTATTGCGGCGGCTGCGATTTTTCAGTATAATTTACAGTACATCTAAGGAGGATTTAGGAATATGGATTGCTGTATGTTCGCCGGCCAGGGCGCCCAGACGCCCGGCATGGGCAGAGATTTCGCCGAGGCCGACGCCGAGACGATGGCGCTTTTCGACAAGGCCAACGCCGTGCTTGGCTTCGACCTCAAGAAAATATGCTTTGAGGGCCCGGCGGAGGAGCTTACGAAGTCCAACGTCTGCCAGCCGGCGATATTCGTGACGAGCTACGCGGCGTATCTCGCGCTGCAGAAGGCCAGGAAGACCGAATTCGCTTGCGCGGCGGGCCTCTCTCTCGGCGAATGGGGCGCGCTTTGCGTTGCGGGCGTGCTTGATTTCGACTCGACGCTAAAGGTGCTCGAGGCGCGTGGGCGTTTCATGCAGGAGGCGTGCGAGGCGACGCCGAGCGGCATGGTAGCCATCGTCGGCGCGTCTGCGGAGCAGCTCGACGCCCTGTGCGCGAAGACGGGCTGCACTGTCGCCAACGTGAATTCCGCCGCTCAGCAAGTGCTCTCTGGCTCCAAAGACGCCGTGGCTGCGGCCGTGGCGGCGGCGAAGGAACTTGGCATAAAGCGGGCGATTCCCCTTGCCACGGCGGGGGCGTTCCATTCGCCGTTCATGGCGCCAGCCAGGGAAAAGCTCGCGCCGGTGCTGGACACTATCGCCTTTTCCGCACCGAAGATACCCGTTCTTTCGAATGTCACGGGCAAACCCCACCCGGAGGATCCTCAGGCCATCAAGGCGGCGATGCTCGAGCAGGTGACGGGCACGACCAACTGGGCGGCCGACGTGGAGGCGGCGAAGGCCCTCGGCTGCACGCGCTTCGTGGAATTTGGGCCTGGCAAGGTGCTTTCGGGGCTCGTAAAGAAGATAGACCCTTCGCTCGCCGCCTGCAACGTGTCGGACGCGGCGAGCCTAGCCGACGCGGTTGCCGCGCTCGGCTGACGATGCATTCAGGACCAAAACCCAAGGAGAACAGAAAATGGCAGATCTGAAAGGTAAAGTCGCTATCGTCACCGGCGCGGCCCGCGGAATCGGCGCGGCAATAGCGAAGAAGCTCGCGGAATGCGGCGCGGACATCGCGATATGCGACCTCAAGGAGGAATGGTGCGGCGAAACGGTGGCGGCCATCGAGGCGCTCGGAGCGAAAGCCAAGGGCTACGGCGTGAACGTGGCGGTCAGCGCTGAGGTAGATGCGTGCGTCAAGGCTGTTCTCGCCGACTTCGGCAAGATCGACATAATGGTGAACAACGCCGGCATCACGAAGGACGGCCTGCTCATGCGCATGAGCGACGACGACTGGGACGCGGTGCTGGATGTCAACCTCAAGGGGACGTTCCTCTTCACCCGCGCCGTGTCGCGGCCGATGATGAAGAACAAGTCGGCCGACGGCGCGCAGCTCGGCGGCTCGATCGTCAACATAGCGAGCGTGGTGGGCATCATGGGCAACGCCGGACAGGCGAACTACACGGCGTCCAAGGGCGGCGTCATCGCCCTCACGAAGACCACGGCCAAGGAGCTCGGCAGCCGCAACATACGCTGCAACGCCGTCGCCCCCGGTTTCATACAGTCGAAGATGACTGACGTTCTGCCGGAGGACGTGAGGAACCGCTACATGGAGACGATCCCACTCAGGCGCTTCGGAACGGCGGAGGACATTGCAAAGGCGGTAGCCTGGCTCGCCGGGGACGACGCCTCATACGTGACCGGCCAGATCATTTCCGTCAACGGCGGAATGATCGGCTGATTCCCGGATAGCCTACTTCCATAGTCCCTACCTTGCCGTTGCCGATTCCGGCGACGGCGAGTTGCGTCCTCTCCAGGCGGACATCGTCATGCCCGTCTTCTTCAGGAAGAACCTGCACATCGCGTTCTGGCTCTTGAATCCGCAGAAGTCCGCGATGGACTTCAACTGCTGGCCGGGATTGCGCAGCAGCTCCTTCGCGCGCTCGAGCCGCACTGCATGGATTGCCTCGAGTATGGACTGGCCGGTGGTCTTGCGAAAGCGCATTTCAGCATATACGCGCGAGCATGGGAATATCTTCACCACATCGGCCGCCGCAAGCCCCGTGCAGGCCTTCGCGTCGATCAACTCCAGCGCGGCGGCGACCTCGGCGTCGCCTTGCGCGATTACGCGGGTCGATGCGCGCCGAACGACGCGCAGGGAACCGTAGGTGCGTCTTTTGCCTGCGGCGGGAAGGTTGCGGTTCTGCGCAATCTCCATGACCATCATCGCCGCGCTCGCGCCGGCGCGGCGGAAGTCCGGCTCTACCGAGGTAAGCGTGGGTGACGTGTTCTCGCAGATTTTCGCGTAGTTGTCCACGCCGATGACCGAAAGGTCGTGCGGCATGTCGAGTCCGAGCATCCTGGCCACGACGAGCACGTTTTCGGCTGTGCGGTCGTTCGCGGCGAACACTCCGCACGGCTTTGGCAGGGAGGCGACGAAGTCCCGCAACTTGCGGAGATAGACTACTGAGTCTGCGCCGGAAGTCTTGCCTGCCCTGAACACCGAACAGGGCTTGCCGTTCAGCTCTACGGCTTTCCTGAACGCCGCCTCGCGCTCGCCGTCCCAGAAACGCCTTTCCGGAAACGGCACGTATGCAAAGTGGTTCGCGCCCGTCGAAAGAAGTTCTTTGGCGGCAAGCACGGCAGTGGCCCTGGAGTCGTGGCATACAGCGAATGCGTTGCGCGGCAATGTCGCGGGGTCGTGGTCTATGAACACCACGGGAAAGGCCTCCAGGTCTGCCGCCGAAAGCTTTCTCACGCCCGCGCCGGCATCTGCAATCGCGCCGACTGGATTCCAGAATCGGTACAGTTCGGCCAGATTCTTCCGCGTCAGGGGTACGTTCGCTTCCTGGACGTGCCAGCCGGCCTTGGCCGCGATGGCCTTGACGCCTTCCACGACCTGACCCCAGCTGCTGCTGCCCTGTGGATGGAAATAAAGCAGGGTTTTCACGGCGGCAATTATACCATAGTTTGCTAACGGTGAATATTGTATTTTGCAAATGGTATATTTGATGGAGGGTGCGTATGGTATCATACAAGCATAATCGTCAAGAAAGGGTTCATCCATGAGTGTTGAAAAGTCGGTCAACCGTTTGAAGCCGTGTTTTCGCATTGCGGTCGTCTTGTCCATGGTAGCATCTCTATCTGCCATGACCGCCAGTGCCGTCATGGTTGTCGGTGACGCGAACACGACGACGGTTGTCTCGCCCACAAATACGATTATCACCGTGACGAATAATGCGACGCTCACGGTGACCGAGCCCGGCGAGATCGAAATCCTTCTTGTCGGTGGTGGCGGCGGCGCGGGCGCCTCCGCTTCCGGTAGCGGTGGTTATAACAGCGGCGATTCCCGTGGCGGCGGCGGCGGTGGTGGCGGCGTCATCCACAAGACGCATTTCTATGTAGAGGCTGATACCTACACGATTACGGTCGGTGCCGGCGGTGCCATCAATCGCAGCGATAGCACTAAAGCCGATGCGGTTGGTCGTAGCACGACTGGATTCGGTCTCACAGCCCTTGGCGGCGGTCCCGGTGGATTGGTTGATCCTTCGTACAACTACTCCATCAGTGGTCTTGGCGCATCTGGCGGTGGTGGTTCGAAACATTCCAGTAACGGTAAGGCCAGTACCGGTGGTTCGGCGCTGGCTTCCCCTGAAAATGAAAACTTGGGTCACGCCGGCGCAAACGCGAGCGACTATAAGAATGCCGGCGGTGGTGGCGGTGCAGGTGCCGCCGGAAGTGGCGTCAATGGCGGCGATGGATATGCATGCAACATCTCCGGCGAGACGGTTTACTACGGTGGCGGTGGCGGCGGCGGTCGAAGGTACAATCCTGCTGTACCAGGTAAAGGTGGCGGCAAGGATAGTTACGGCGGCGGCGGGTCTGGACAAAGCTCAGCGAATACATATCCCGAAACTGGTGGCCCTGGCATTGTAATCGTGCGGTTCACGCGTACCGAGCAGGAGACTACTCCTGATTTCGCTGTCAGCGGCTATGACGCCAAGAAGGGCCTTGCTGGCGGCTATGCCTATCTCGTCATAACAAACGATACCACCTTGAGGGTAACGGGGTCCACGTCGTTCGACGTGCTCATCGTAGGTGGCGGCGGCGGCGCAGGCGGCAACAATGCGAGCCGTCCCGACCACAGGGGTGGCGGCGGTGGCGGCGGTGGCGTCATCCATGTCAGGAACTTCCCCGTTACGACGGGCGACTATGCGATTACCGTCGGTGCCGGCGGTGCGATAAACACTGGTGCCGCCGCAACGACAGTCAATGGCGGCAATACCACGGCATTCGGCTTTACGGCGCTTGGCGGCGGCCCTGGCGCTCCGGCATCCGGCTATGGCGCGTCCATCGGCAATATCGGCGCGTCAGGCGGCGGTGGCTCGACGGACGGAACGTCAACGGAGGGCAAGGGCATCATCTATGGAGGTTCGGCCAAAGCTTCCGCGGAGAACTTCAATCTTGGAAACGCCGGTGCCGATGCGTATGCCATCGACGCGGTGGGCGCGCAATACAACGGCGGTGCCGGTGGCGGAGCGTGCGGTGCGGCTGTCAATGGTGTGGGCGGAGATGGTTATGCCTGTGACATAACTGGCGTTACGGTTTACTACGGCGGTGGCGGCGGAGGCGGCAAGAGGTATGGTGGCGGCACTGCGAAACCTGGACTTGGCGGCGGCAACGCGAGCTGGGGCGGCGGCGGTTCGGGACAGTATGCGAACAATGACGCTGCAGACGGACAGAATCCGGCTCCCCAAGCCGGCGGTCATGGCATTGTAATCGTCCGTTACAAGAAATCGCAAAAGGGGCTGATTCTGTCCATACAGTAAATGGCCTCCGCCATTCGTCATCTGGCATTACCCATTGCGCTGACACTTGCAACAGCGTGTTCCGCCGCGGCGCCGTTGCGGGTGGCGCTTACATTCGACGACTCACTGAAGGACCACCTGCTCGTCGTCGCGCCGATGCTGGAGGAGCGTGGATGGAGGGGAACTTTCTGCATCGTTACGGACTGGGTGGGCAAAAACGACAGCAAGCTTACGTGGGACGACGTGCGAGAACTTCTCCGGCGCGGACACGAAATAGCCACGCACACGAAGTCGCACAAAAACCTCCTCGCCCTCCTTGAATCGGGGCGAGAGGACGAGGCAAGGCGCGAAATCGCGGCATCTGCGGACAAGATACTGGCGGAGACGGGCGTCGCCCCCCGCTTCCTGGTTACGCCGTTCGGCCGGCAGGACGGAAACGTTGCGCGCATCTGCCGGGAACTCGGGCTTAGGCTTGCAGAGGTCCAGCGATTCAACTTCGGTTCCAACAACTGCGACCGCGTCGCCGCCGTCGTGAATGGGCTTTGCGGGTCAGGAGCGAAACGCGCCGACTTGCTGCACCATGGCGTGTCTCAAGAGGACCACGGCGGCTGGCGCTCGTTCTCCAATCGCGAGAGCTTTCGCCGGCACCTTGATGAAATCGCGAGACTGGAGCGGGAAGGCAAGATCGTCGTGACAGACTATGACGGCATGTCGTCCAGCTGTGCGCTCAAGGCGCAGAAGTGGCCGCGCCACGGAGTGCTCAGCCTTTCGTTCGACGACGCGAGCTTCGACCAGTGGGAGGCCGCGTTCCCGCTTTTCGCGAAGTACGGCGCCCGCACGACCTTCTTCGTCGTCGGCACAAACAGAATCGACTTCATGCGCAAGGCTCTTGCCGCGGGGCACGAGATCGGCCTGCACGGGTTCCGCCACCGCGACGCGACGCCGAGTGTCGAGGAACATGGCGAAGACTGGTTCTGGAAGGCGGATATCGCCCCTCAGCTCGCCGCGTTCGGCGCAGCGGGCATTCCAATCCGATCCTACGCATATCCAAACTGCCGCCGCAACGACCGTACGGACGCAATGTTCTTCAGCCGCGGGATCTCGCGCGTTCGCGGCACGGGAAAATCATTCCCGCCGAATCCCAATCCGTTCGATCCGAAAGGGGAAAAGCTTGACCGATGGCGGCCCGTCGCCACGGCGGACTGGCTCTTCCTGCCGGCGGCTGACTTCCTCAAGGTCAGGCTTGTGCCGAATGTCATCATGGGCGAGGCGTATCATACCGACATCGAGGACATCGTGCGCGCCATGTCGCGAGCCGGCGAGCGTGCGGAGGCGCTGTTCATCGTCTCGCACGGCATTGCCCGAAACGCAGGGGGAATCAGCATGAAGACCGAATGGCTTGAACGCATGCTCTCTTCCGCCGATGCCCTTGGCGTGCTTGTGAGGGGGATTCGATGAAGCGCGGATTGTTCGTGCTTGCATCTATCGCGATTTCAGCACTTGGCGCGAATGCGTCCGCGGCAGGATTCTACCGGGTTGAGCGGGGCTCGGGCGACGGGTGGCTGTTGAAGACCCCGTCTGGCCGCCCGGCGAAGTGGCTTGGCGTCGACCATGTCAAGTTCAACGGCTTCAGATGCGAGGCGGAAGGCAACCGGATGCGCTATCGCGAGGCGAACATCAAGAAGTTCGTCACTCGCGCCGCGTGGGCGAGCAACACGGTCGAGAGGCTTCGCGGCTGGGGCTTCAACGCGCTCGGCGCGGGTTGCGACAATGCGGACCTGAAGGGCTTCGGGCTCGGGCGCACGGTATTCCTCGCGCTGGGCGATTCCGCGACTTCTGACGACGAAAAGGACCACGAGCACTATCTCGCCAGAAACCTCCACACGCCTGGCACCGCATTCCCGAACGTGTTCAGCGCCGATTTTGCGGCACAATGCGACCGTGCCGCCGCGAAGGCGTGCGCCGCGAACCGCGACGATCCGGAGGTGCTCGGATACTTCATCGACAACGAGCTTGCGTGGGAGGGCCGCAACCGCGGCGCGACACGTCCATGGGGGCTGTTCGACGCGGCGTGCGCCAAGCCGAAGGGAAACACGGCGCGAAAGGCTCTCGAGGATTTCCTGTTGAAGCGCGGGTTGAAGATCGGCGACGATGTCCCCGTCGAGGTAAAGCAGGATTTCGCGGGGCTTGTCGCGGAAAAGTACTTTTCCGTCGCCGCCGCGGCAATCCGCAAACATGACCCGAACCACCTTGTCTTGGGTTGCCGATTCGCGGGGGCGATCGTCCCCGACTGCGTCTGGCAGGCGGCCGGGCGGCACTGCGACGTCGTTACGCTCAATGCGTATGCGCGGGCGGAGCTTGAATCCGGCAATGTGATACTATGGTATCGTGACGGCTATCTGCCGATCGGAGACGCGCTCTCTAAGATCAGCGCGCTGGCGGGGCGGCCGGTGATGCTTACCGAGTGGAGCTTCCCGGCGCTTGACGCGGGACTTCCGTGCAGAAACGGCGCCGGACAGCGATTTGACACGCAGATGGAACGCGCCTGGGCGTCCAGACTGTATGCCGAGACGGTTCTCTCCCTTCCGTGCGTCATCGGGTACGACTACTTCATGTGGGTCGATATGCCTGCGAAGGGTATAAGCTACAGGTTCCCCGAAGACACGAACTATGGGCTTGTGCGCGAGGACGGCACGGAATACCGCGAGTTGACGGCTGCATTTGCCGAGGTGCACAAGGCGGCGTTGAAAGGCGGCGTCGTGCCGGGCGGAACGCGCTTCGGCGCGTCCGCGCAGAACGCCTTTGCCCTCGTTTACGATCCCGTCACGAACTCCGCCGCCGTGCCGCCGGCGTTTTCCTTTTCGAATGGCGCGTATTGCGTGAAGAATTCGGCGGGACTCGAGCTTCGCGGACGTGTCGGCGGAAGTATGCCCTTGGAGAAGATCGCCTTTGGCGAAAAGGACTACGGAAGGCTCTCCGCCATGATTCAGACTCAAGGCGCGTACAATCCGAAGAGCCGCAGCGGATACGACATTGCCGTGCGCAAGGTCAAGGAGGTTGCGGGCGTTGACTGGCGCGTCGTTGACGGACGCGGCATTCTCTCTCTAAAGTGCGATGCGGGTGCGGTCATGATGGAGCTTGAAATCGACATCGCCCCCGAAAGCAGAAACTTCATTGCCGAGGTAAAACGCATCGTCAACAAGTCCGACAAGCCCCTTGCGGTCAATGGAGTGCTGCTTCTGCCCTACGCCCCGTTCACGAACATAGTCGCGTCGGCAAAAAGGCCGATGCCGTCGTTCCTGAACCGTCCGCATTGCAGCGCCGCATGGCTGGAGCGCGGCACAGGGCGGTACCTTGGGATTCTGACGGATTCGCAGTTCACGGAGGAAATCGACTTCTGGCGCGACAAGAGCGGTGGATGGCATCCTGACGTGTGCTTCTCGCCGGTTCGTCCAGTGCACGGAGGCCGGCTTGTCATCGAGTCTGGCAAAGCGTGGTCGCCAGAGGCTCCGCTCAACGCGCTTGTGCGTGCCGGGGAGGGCGGCGAAGATGACTGGAACAAGTTCGCGCGCCGCGTTCCGAGAGCCGCCGTCTCGGTTGATTTCTCGCGGACGGTGCGAAAGATGAAGCCGGTGCATGGCGTTGGACAGCCTCCGTTCATTGGCAGGAACTACAAGCTGTTTGAGTGCCTCAGGGATGCGCACGTCCCGTATTCCCGGCTCCACGACGTAGGCGGAGCGGTGAGCGGGCAGGGCATATATGTCGATATCCCGAATCTATTCAAGGACTTTGACGCCGATCCGGCGGACCCGGGCTCGTACGACTTTGCGTTTACCGACGATTTGCTGAATGCGCTTGTCACCAACGGTGTCGCGCCGTACTTCCGGCTTGGCGTGTCCATAGAAAACTACGCCAGCGAGCTTGGCCCGCGCAAGATACTTCCGCCGAAGGACAACCTCAAGTGGGCGAAGATATGCGAAGGTGTCGTGCGCCACTACACGGAGGGATGGGCGAACGGCTTCAAGTGGAAAATCGACTACTGGGAGATATGGAACGAGCCGGATGGAGA
>Ga0310786_10011830_pt1 | contig 10854 bp, 11 predicted proteins | sample AusTroGonzalo_MG_FD_203881 | JGI IMG/M metagenome (GOLD analysis project Ga0310786, IMG submission 203881) | Bovine rumen microbial communities from tropical cattle in Woodstock, Queensland, Australia - Gonzalo_03 (v2) (version 2) | ecosystem: Host-associated > Mammals > Digestive system >...
GAATAAATATCACGGCAAGTTTGTTCTTTGAGAGGTCTTGTCAGACGTTTTGCTTATTTGCTCTTATGTCTGTTCTTTCTCAGTCTTTTTTTACGCTTGTGCGTTGACATCTTATGTCTTTTTTTCTTCTTTCCGCTTGGCATAATCGTGATTATTTGAAGTTAACTATTACTTTCTAACAGCCTGAGCGAAAGTCTTGGCCGGCTTGAAGGCGGGAATCTTATGCTCTGGAACAGTGATTGTAGTGTTCTTGAGGATGTCACGTGCAGCCTTGGCAGCTCTCTTCTTGGTGATGAAGCTTCCGAAACCTCTCAGGTAAACGTTCTCATCATTCTCAAGAGAAGCCTTGACAACTTCCATGAAACCTTCTACACATGCCAGAACATCGGCCTTGTCTATGCCTGTCTTTTTGGCGATCTCGCTTACAACATCTGCTTTTGTCATATTCTCAATTATTTAAGTCTTAAAAAGTCTCTTTTCGTTTCGAGTTGCAAATGTAGCGCTTTTTGACAATACAGAAAATATTTTTATCTGTTTTTACGTGATTTTTTTAGGTAATAAACCTTAAATGTGAGCGTAACTTACGGGAACCCCAAAAAAACTTGGCTTTAGTTTTGGAATCATATTGAGCAGTGATTATATTTGCCAATGAATTTTTAATACCTATTTATTATGTCAGTTAACAAAGTAATTTTAATTGGAAATGTGGGTAAGGATCCGGATGTAAGATATCTGGACAACCATGTTTGTGTAGCTAACCTTACCCTTGCCACGACAGAACGTGGCTACACTGCTCAAAATGGCACTCAGGTGCCTGATCGTACAGAATGGCACAACCTTGTTTTTTGGAGAGGCCTTGCTGAAACCGTTGAGAAATACGTTCACAAAGGTGACAAGCTTTACGTTGAGGGCAGTATCCGTAACCGCAGCTATGATGACCAGAACGGCGTCAAGCGTTACGTTACGGAGATATTCGTGGATTCTATGGAAATGTTGTCATCCAGACAGCAGGCCCGACAGGATGCACAGTCTCCGCAGGTACAGGCATCTGCTCCTGCACAGGGATCCGGAAACCCCGATAATATCCCGTTCTAACTAAAATCTGAAGCATTATAGAAACCGTAAATTTTCTGATTTCGGGTACGGCAGCCTGGTGGGCTGTCGGATTCAATGCTCCAACAGCGGGGTCTGTCATCGCAATGGTGGCGGCCCTGCTTCTTTTGGTTCTTTCAGGTTTTGTCTCTGCATCTGAGACATCATTCTTTTCCCTCTCGCCTGAGGAACTGAAAAAGATTTCTGAGGATGACAGTTACAGTGGCCGTAAGGCAGAGGCTCTTCTCTCTGATTCTGAACGCCTTCTGGCTACAATCCTCACCGCCAATAATCTGGTCAACGTGGCCATTATCCTTCTGCTCAATCTGGCATTGACGCAGATGCTTTCATTCGGAGGTGCTGAATGGGTGGAGTTTGTGATTCTGACTGTCATTCTGACGTTTGTGCTTCTTCTATTTGGAGAGATAATCCCCAAACTCTATTCTGCCCACAACTCATTGTCGTTCAGCTTGAGGGCAGCTCCGCTTATCTCCATCCTTGCAGTCATACTGCGTCCGGCATCATCTCTTCTCATTCGCTCCAAGGCTCTTTCAAAACATGTCCAACCCAAGAAAAACTTCAACATTTCAGTTGATCAGCTTGAACATGCTCTTGAGCTTACTGACTCTCAGGATATACAGGAGGAGCAGCATATGTTGGAAGGTGTCATAAGGTTTGGTGATGAAACGGTCGTGGATATCATGACATCGCGTATAGATATGATTATGCTGGATATCAAAGCCAGTTACAGGGATGTCATGAAATGCATTAACGAGAACTTCTATTCACGTGTCCCGGTCTATTCCGGCACTTCTGATAATATTAAGGGAATTCTTTACATTAAGGACCTACTTCCGTATCTGGAGAAAGGTGAGGGCTTCCGATGGCAGTCGCTCATACGCCCTGCGTTCTTTGTGCCGGAGACCCGTAAGGTTGATGACCTTCTGCATGACTTCCAGACCGGACGCATCCACATGGCCATAGTGGTTGATGAGTTTGGAGGTACATCTGGTCTGGTAACCCTTGAGGATGTCATTGAGGAGATATTGGGAGAGATCAATGATGAGTTTGATGATGACTCCGTCAGCTACCGCAAGACAGGTCCGGATACATACGTCTTTGAAGGTAAGACTCTGCTCTCTGACTTCTTCCGTATCGTTGATCTTGATGAGGATGATTATGCCCAGTTTACGGGTGAGGCCGATACTCTGGCCGGGTTCCTTCTTGAGCTCAAGGGTGATTTTCCCAAGAAGGATGAGGAACTAGTCTGCAAGGATCTGGTGTTCAGGGTCATGGAGAAAAAGGAACGTCGTCTTTCCGGAATCAAGGTCTCGGTACACCGTCCTGATTAGTGCTGATTGCATTACAAAATAGCCCAATCCGGGTATAATCGTTAAAAAAAATAAAATTTCGTGACTACAATCACATTATTTTTTTATACATTTGCCAATTGATAGTAAATCAAAAAATTGTGTCTTATGAGAAAATTCATTTCAGCAATTATTGTATCCCTGTTCTGCTGGCAGGCAGCACAGGCGGGAGAGCCGGTTGAGTATGGTTTTTTTAACCATCTGGGCATAGGAGCATCCGTGGGTACTGAAGGCTTTGGCTTTGATTTGGCAGTGCCTGTCTTAAGATGGGCTGCAGTGCGTGTCGGTATATCAAAATATCCCAACTACAAATATTCAAAAAGTATTGAAGTTGAGATTGAATCCAAGTCATTCACTAAAGATGAGATTGAGATTGAAGCCACACTGAATGATAACATTGATTACAAGGTCCTTGTTGATCTTTATCCTTTCAGGAACAGTTCTTTCCATCTCACAGGAGGTGTTTACTTCGGTTCAAAGAATTTTGTATCGGCATATAATGCTGAGCCGTTTCTGGATGAGAAAGAATGGGGTAAAACCGGCGTAAAAATAGGTGACTACCGCATCTGTTCTGATGAAAACGGTAACATCAAGGCAAATCTTGACAGTGAAAAGGATGTCAAGCCGTATGTGGGTTTCGGTTTTGGCTATGCTGTGCCTAAGAGACGTCTGAATGTTACTTTTGATATGGGCGCCAAGTTTTGGGGTGAGCCGGGTATTTACGTTAATACAAAAGATAACTTCGGTGACACTCAATACACCAGGATTACCAAAGAAGGCTTGAGTGATTTTGGTGAGAAGGATGTTGACAAGGCATTTGACATAATGTCAAAAGTTATTGCTTATCCTGTGATCAGCATTCGTTTAAGTGGAAGAATTTTTTAATTAATCAACAATAATAATAGGTTAGCACAATGAAAAAACTGCGTTTTTCTTTTCTTATCATGGCTGTCCTGGCAGCCGTATGCTTTACTGCCTGCACCAACAAGGATGATGATGACAAAGATTTGAATTCTGTTATCGTTACGCCAAAGTATAGAGGTGGAGGAATAGCCTGCACCATTCATAAAGATCCTTTCATTACTACGTTGAGTGATGACTCTAAGTTGCTTTCCATTGAGTTTACTGAAAGTGGAAGAGCTTATATAACTGTGGAAAAAGACGGTAGGAGAACTGTTTATAATGCCTCTTTCACGTATGATTATGAGAATGAGGAATATACTATAGTTGGCGATAAGATAGCGGGTAATATTAAACGTCAGATAACACATGCCAGTACAGATGAACAGATTAAAGTTTCTATCACCATAAAGACAGCAGGTGGAGAGATTTCAGCTCAGACTACCTCTGATGAGGCCATTTCAGTCATTAAAACCGTTGATGCAATGGTTAAAGGTGATGTTGACATTATCTCATCATGGAGTGTGCGTGGCATTTGCATTGATGTTGATGGAGATTATACATTTTTCCATGAATTCCCCGATGGTGACCTCAAGAAAATTCGGGATTATGCAATGGAAGAGCACAATGTAGAATTCACTGACAAGGAGAAGAATGAGTTGAGCAAGGTTATTCAGTATGTTTCTGTCTCTACCAAGCACATAACCATTGATTATGCGGATGGCACCAGTGATGTGGCAACTTGGGATTGGGCCAATTCTGTATATGACAGGGTGAAATTTGAACTTGATGAGCATAGTGTGGGTAACAAATTCATTGTCAGTGATCCTGAAGTAAAGATAGAGTTTAACAAGCCAAAGGCTTATCTTAATGTCGTATTCAGCGCTGAAATCCATGACGGTGATAAGAATTATAATTCTTCCTTAACGTTGCGTTTGGCTCAGCAACCTGAGTTTACTATTGTGGAGAATTAATCAGGCCAAGTATATATCCCTATAGGGATTATATAAGTTTTTGTCAGTTCGCATTATTGTCGTAATTTTGCCGACAGTTTTGCGAACTGATTTATTTGTACGGTTGAATGAGTGATTTTTCCATCTTTGAGATAATTCTCAAGGGCATGGCGATAGGCTTTCTGGCAGCAGCCCCGACAGGTCCGTCGGGGGTTCTTGTCATTCAGAGAACACTTAACAAGGGTAGGTGGAAGGGATTCCTGACCGGCCTTGGAGTGTCTGTCAGTGATGCTATCTACATCATGATAACCATGATGTGCCTGTCATTGGTACTTGGATATCTTGAGGATCCCACGATAGCGCTTGTAGTCAAGCTTGTAGGATGTGCACTGCTGCTGGTATTCGGCATCACAACCGTAAGGAACAATCCTCTTGCGGCATCAAAGGAGGTTAAGGTCAAGAAAGATTCGCTGTGGCAGATAATGCTTACCGGATTCGGGGTGGCTATAGTAAATCCCCTTGTGGTATTTTTCTATATGGGCCTGTTTGCATTCTTCTCGCTGCCGGTAGATGATTTCAGTACCGGACTCAAGTTGCAGACATACCTGTTTGTCCTGTTGGGTGATTTCTGCTGGTGGTTTACACTATCTACCCTCATCAACAAACTGCGTAACCGCTTTGATCTGCGCGGCCTCTGGATGATAAACAGGGTGCTTGGTACCATACTGATAGTAGCTGCCGTAGCGTGGTTCATATTTATTATGGTTAAGTTGTAAGATGTTTGTACAGAAGGAGCTTAGGGAGAAGAATATTGCCGAATACCTGCTTTATATGTGGCAGGTTGAGGATATGATACGTGCAGCCGGTCTTGACAGTGACCGTCTGTATGAAACCGTTATCAAAAGTAGTGGTCGCAGTGAAGCTGACTGTGCAGAATGGAAGCAGTGGTATGATGATCTGATTGAGATGATGCGTGTTGAAGGCAAGACGAAACATGGTCATCTGCAGATAAATGAGAATGTGCTCATGTTGCTTGAAGACCTGCATACACGTCTGCTGGATTCCCATAAGCAGCCGGAGTACAGGGACCTCTACTACAAGGCTCTGCCGTTCATCGTTGAGTTCCGTGCCAAGAACCATGAGCAGCAGAATGAGGAGTTGCGTGACTGTTTCAACCTGCTCTACGGAGTGTGGCTTCTCAAGGTTCAGGGCAAGCCCGTAAGTGCTGGAACTGAGCAGGCTGTAAAGGCGGTATCGGCTTTCATCGGAAAGCTTGCGGTGCTCTACCGTGAGGATAAGGAGGGCACATTGGATTTGGAATAATTATGGAAGAGATAAATAGACGTAGAACATTTGCGATAGTATCGCACCCTGATGCCGGTAAGACTACGCTTACTGAAAAATTCCTGCTGTTTGGCGGCCAGATTCAGGTGGCCGGAGCGGTCAAGTCAAACAAGATACGCAAGACCGCCACATCTGATTGGATGGATATTGAGAAACAGCGTGGAATCTCTGTCACTACATCAGTGATGGAGTTTGATTATGAAGGTTACAAGATAAACATTCTGGATACCCCGGGTCACCAGGACTTTGCTGAGGATACGTTCCGTACCCTGACCGCCGTTGACAGCGTCATCATAGTGATTGACAGCGCCAAGGGTGTTGAGCTGCAGACCCGCCGCCTCATGGAGGTATGCCGCATGCGCAAGACTCCGGTTATTGTATTCGTCAACAAGCTGGACCGTGAGGGTAATGACCCGTTTGACCTTCTTGATGAACTTGAGGAGGAGCTCCAGATACATGTACGCCCGCTCAGTTGGCCAATAGAGAAAGGTGCACGCTTCAAGGGTGTCTATAACATATATGAGCAGAAACTTGACCTCTTTACTCCTGATAAGCAGAAGGTTACTGAGAAGGTTGAAGTCGATATAAACAGCACTGACCTTGAGGCTCACGTAGGTGAGCGTGAGGCGCAGAAGCTGCGTTCTGACCTGGAACTGATAGATGGCGTCTATGAGCCGTTTGACCGCCAGCAGTATCTGGATGGTGAACTCGCTCCCGTGTTTTTTGGATCAGCGCTGAACAACTTTGGTGTGCAGGAACTGCTCAACTGCTTCGTGCAGATTGCACCCAGCCCGCGTCCCACGCAGGCATTGGAGCGTATGGTGGAGCCTGAGGACAGCAAGTTTACCGGATTCATATTCAAGATAACGGCCAATATCGATCCCAACCACCGTTCATCGGTAGCGTTCTGTAAGGTATGCTCAGGCCGTTTTCAGCGTAATGAGCCCTACTATCACGTGCGTCTGGACAAGACCTTCCGTTTCTCATCGCCTACCCAGTTCATGGCGCAGCGCAAGAGTACCATTGAGGAGGCTTGGCCGGGCGATATCATCGGACTTCCCGATACCGGAAACTTCAAGATAGGTGATACTCTCACGCAGGGTGAGAAACTCCACTTCAAGGGGCTGCCCAGCTTCTCGCCTGAGATGTTCAAATACATTGAGAACGCTGATCCCATGCGCGCCAAGCAGCTTGCCAAGGGTATTGACCAGCTGATGGGTGAGGGTGTGGCCCAGATGTTCATTAACCAGTTCAACGGCCGTAAGCTCATAGGTACTGTAGGTCAGCTTCAGTTTGAGGTTATCCAATACCGTCTGGAGCATGAGTATAACGCTCTGTGCCGTTGGGAGCCCGCCAGCCTTTACAAGGCCTGCTGGATAGAGAGTGATGATGAGGCTGAGCTTGAGGCGTTCAAGAAACGCAAGTACCAGTTCATGGCTACTGATATGGAGGGCCGTGACGTATTCCTGGCTGACAGTGGCTACGTGCTGCAGATGGCCCAGATAGACTTTAAGCATATCAAGTTCCACTTTACAAGCGAGTTCTGATGCAGGAGTTCATAGAAGATGTAAAACGTGCCGTGCAGGTGATGCGTGATGGCGGTATTATCCTCTATCCCACAGATACCATCTGGGGTATTGGGTGTGATGCCTCCAACAGTGTTGCCGTGCGCCGTATCTTTGAACTCAAGCAGCGCTCAGACAGCAAGTCCATGCTCTCGCTCATAGACTCTGATGCCAAACTGGGCTATTATGTACCCGATATACCCGATGTAGCCTATGACCTGATGGATCTGGCCGAGAAACCGCTCACTATCATATATGATAATGTGCGCCATCTGGCACCTGAACTGCTGGCTGAGGATGGCAGTGCAGGCATCCGTGTTACCCGTGAGGCCTTCTCCAAGGAACTGTGCCGCAGGTTGGGTGGGGCGGTGGTCTCCACATCGGCCAATATAAGCGGTCAGCCGTCAGCTGCCTGTTTCAGTGAGATAGTTGATGTCATAAAACAGGGTGTTGACTACATTGTTGAATACCGTCAGACAGAACAGACCAGAGCCGTTGCATCGGGCATAATCAAACTCGGTTCCGGCGGATTTGTTAAAGTAATCAGAGAATGAAAGATACATCAGAGGAGATAGAGAAACAGACAGAGTCATTGCTCAACAAGTTCAACTTGTGGCGTCGTGACCATATCAGTGAGCGTCAGTTTATACTGCTGCTCAGTCTTGTGGTGGGTATCTTTACTGCCTTTGCGGCATTGCTGCTCAAGTATCTGATATCGTTGATTCACGGTTTTGTTTCAGACCATCTGTTTATAAGCCAGGAGAACTACAGCCTGCTTGCTTATCCTGTAATAGGTATATTCGTTTCAGGGCTTTTCATCAGATATATAGTGCGTGATGACATAGGGCATGGTGTAACCAAGATACTTTATGCGCTCTCTAAGAAAAACGGCCGTATCAAGCCTCACAATATGTATTCATCAGTCATAGCCAGTGCCTTGACCATCGGTATGGGCGGATCTGTCGGTGCTGAGAGCCCTATTGTGCTCACGGGTTCCGCCATCGGCTCCAATATAGGCCGTATGTTCAAGATGGAGCACCGTACGCTGATGCTGCTTGTGGGCTGTGGCTCGGCTGGAGCCATTGCAGGTATCTTTAAGGCACCTATCGCGGGATTGGTGTTTGTGCTTGAGGTGCTTATGTTTGACCTCAGCATGGGCTCGCTCCTGCCGTTACTGGTGTCATCGGTTACTGCCGCCACCATATCATACGTGTTTACCGGAACGGATTCCATGTTCCATTTTGCATCGGCCCATGATTTTAACCTCTCCAGGATCCCGTTCGCGTTGCTGCTGGGTGTTACGTGCGGTATGGTATCGCTCTATTTCTCGCAGACGATGCACTGGTTTGAGACCTGGTTCAAGCGTTTCAGAAGCCCTTGGGTCAAGTTCGTGATAAGCGCAATACTGCTCAGTATCCTCATATTCCTCTTCCCTTCGCTCTATGGTGAAGGTTATGATACCATCTCGCTGCTGCTTGATGTGAATGAGGATTCCGGCAAGGTGATGGGTGGCTCCCTCTTTTATGGAGGTAACCTCCTGCTCTACCTGGGTCTGGTAGTGCTTACCAAGGTGTTCGCATCAACCGCCACCAATGCAGGCGGAGGATGCGGCGGTATATTTGCACCCAGCTTGTTCCTGGGCTGCCTTACCGGATTCATATTCGGTGAGCTCATGAACCGCCTGTCACCTGGTTCAGATATATCGGTCCAGAACTTCGCGTTGTTCGGTATGGCCGGATTGATGTCGGGCGTTATGCATGCTCCTCTTACCGGTGTATTTCTGATAGCGGAACTCACGGGCGGCTACTCCATGTTCCTGCCGCTCATGATGGTCTCCATCATGTCATATCTCACCATACGTCTCTTCCAGCCGCACTCCATCTATTCTATGCGTCTGGCTCAGAAGGGTGAACTCATGACCCATCACAAGGATCAGTCAGTACTTCTGCTTATGAGTATGGATAACCTGATAGAGAAGGAGTTCCTTACTGTCAAACCCGATATGGACCTTGGCCAGCTGGTAAACATAATTGCCCGCTCCAAACGTAATCTCTTCCCGGTGCTTGATGATGACGGTTGTCTGGTAGGTGTGGTCAATATGGAGAGCATTCGTAACATAATGTTCCGTCAGGAGCTGTACCATCGCTTCACCGTTCAGAAACTCATGGAGCTGCCTCCTGCGCGTCTGTCGGTCAAGGATACTATGGATACCGTGATGAAGAAATTTGATGAGACCGGTGCCTGGAACCTGCCTGTTGAGGATGAGGAGGGAAAGTATCTGGGCTTTGTCTCAAAGTCCAAGATCTTCAACTCATACCGCAGTGTGTTGCTTGAACTCTCTGAGGAGTAAAAAAGAGTATTTATGGAGAAGAAAGACCTGAGGATAGTATTTATGGGAACTCCTGAATTCGCGGAGTTCACCCTGCGTCGTCTTGTAGAGGACGGTTATAATATAATAGGTGTAGTAACTATGCCCGATAAGCCCATGGGCCGTCACGGCAGCGTGTTGCAGAGCAGTCCCGTCAAGAAATACGCCGTAGAGCAGGGCATCCCCGTACTTCAGCCTGAAAAACTGAAAGACCCGGCCTTCCTTGAAGCCCTTGCCGCCCTTAAGGCCGATCTCCAGATAGTAGTAGCCTTCCGTATGCTCCCTGAGATGGTATGGAACATGCCACGCCTGGGAACCTTCAATCTCCACGGCTCCCTGCTCCCTCAGTACCGCGGAGCCGCCCCCATCAACTGGGCCATCATAAACGGTGACAAGGAGACCGGAGTAACCACCTTCTTCCTAAAGCATGAGATTGACACCGGCGATATAATTCACCAGGAGCGTATTCCTATTCTGCCCGATGACAATGCCCAGACCATGCATGACAAACTGATGGCGTTAGGAGCTGACCTTACCGTCCGTACCCTGCAGGATATCCTTACCGGTAATATCAAGCCAATACCGCAGTCCGATATCCCGGTTAGTGAACTCCGCCCAGCCCCCAAGATCTTCAAGGAAACCTGCCGCATAGACTGGAATCAACCAACAGCCCGTGTCCGTGACTTCATCCGCGGCCTCTCCCCATATCCAGCCGCCTGGACCGTCCTGCATAACGCTTCAGGTGAAAATCAGGATTTTAAGATATTCGCCGCCGAACCAGTTCCAGGAGCACCCCTCCAAACTCCCGGAACAATAACCTGCGACGGCCGAAAGAACCTTATCGTATCTACCGCCGATGGTGCCTTGCGTCTTCTTGACGTTCAGCTTGCAGGCAAAAAGAGAATGCCCGTCTCTGCCTTTCTCTGCGGCTGCAGCATATCCGGTTGCTCCTTTATCTGATAATGCTTGCTCAGTGAGCGGAAAATTATGGCGATAGGGTTACAAGACCGTCGCCACCCTCGGCGCGTCAGAGGGAGGGGCCCACTCCAAAGGAGTGTAGTCTGGTAACCCTATTGCCATAATTTTCCCCTTCTAAAGTGTTAAAATCGGCTTTTTTGTTGTGCATTAAGAAAAATTCACATTATCTTTGTCCTCGCACTAATCGAATTATTCACTAAAACCGAACTGCCTATAGACTGAACTTTACTCCAATAACCAAGTAAAGAAGAAGTAATGGAGAATTTGAATCAGCTTACTGACGA
>Ga0310786_10011832_pt1 | contig 10854 bp, 4 predicted proteins | sample AusTroGonzalo_MG_FD_203881 | JGI IMG/M metagenome (GOLD analysis project Ga0310786, IMG submission 203881) | Bovine rumen microbial communities from tropical cattle in Woodstock, Queensland, Australia - Gonzalo_03 (v2) (version 2) | ecosystem: Host-associated > Mammals > Digestive system >...
ACCTGCCTATCCTGTGCAACCAGTGGGCTAACGTAATGCGCTGGGAGATGCGTCCGCGTCTGTTCCTGCGTACCGCCGAGTTCCTGTGGCAGGAGGGTCACACCGCACACGCCACCCGTGAGGAGGCTGAGCAGGAGGCACGCCGCATGCAGCAGGTCTATGCTGATTTCGTTGAGGGTTACATGGCTGTTCCGGTAGTTCGTGGCGTCAAGTCAGAGACCGAGCGTTTTGCAGGTGCCCTTGATACCTATACCATCGAGTCAATGACTCAGGACGGTAAGGCTCTGCAGTGCGGTACTTCACACTTCCTGGGTCAGAACTTTGCCAAGGCATTTGACGTACAGTTCATCAACAAGGAGAACAAGCTGGAGTATGTATGGGCTACCTCATGGGGCGTATCAACACGTCTGATGGGTGCTCTCATCATGGCTCACTCTGATGACAACGGTCTTGTCCTGCCTCCTAAGCTTGCCCCCATACAGGTTGTAATCGTACCTATCTATAAGAATGCCGATGACCTGGCACAGATAAGCGCCAAGGTTGATACTCTGGTTGAGGCCCTGCGTAAGAAGGGCATCAGCGTCAAGTATGACGATGCCGATAACAAGCGTCCCGGATTCAAGTTCGCTGATTATGAGGTAAAGGGTGTTCCCGTACGCGTTGCCCTGGGTATGCGTGACCTTGAGGCAGGCACATGCGAGATTATGCGCCGTGACACTCTTGAGAAGGAGACCGTTCCGTTTGACGGTCTTGAGAACCTGATTCCTTCTATGCTCGATGAGATGCAGACCGCAATCTTTGAGAAGGCCAAGGCATGGCGTGACGCTCGTATGGTTGAGGTCAACTCATATGACGAGTTCAAGGAGAAGATAGAGCAGGGTTACTTTGTACTGGCACATTGGGACGGCACCGCCGATACCGAGGCCAAGATCAAGGAGGAGACCAAGGCTACCATCCGCTGTCTGCCTTTCGGCATGAAGGAGGAGCCGGGTACCGATGTATACAGCGGCAAGCCCGCAGCACGTCGCGTACTGTTTGCACGTTCTTACTAAGAATCACACTACAGTATATAAAAGAAGAGGATCCGTCACGGACCCTCTTTCTTTTTTTTATCCAAATTAAATCAGGATTCAGAAAATGTGCAGATAAGATATGTCAGTGTTGCACTGCAGTACATGCTCAACATCATCGGTGGCGGGGTCATATGAGAACAGACCTGATGCGTTTACGCCGTATGCGGCAAAATAGAACTTGCCGTTGTATTCACAGATGGAACCGCTGTGAGGATCGGTGTTGGGGATACCCTGTATCCTCTTTACGGTCTTGTTGTTGAGGTCTATTATAACTGCTATTGAGTTGTGTGCAGTGTAAGGATTGTGTCCGTTAAGCTCCAGGCAGGCAACAAAAGCTGCAACCTTGCCGTTACCCATGTAGAGTGAGTTGTAGATAGAGGCGGGTTTCCAGCCGTCTGTGCCCTCAATGACGGTATTGCTCAGGTCCCATGAACGGCTGCTGTCAAATTCGGTGCTGTTGTTGGGTATGCATACGAATCCGTTCTTTACATATGTGGAGTCATAGCCAAAATTGCCGCAGCAGGCAATATAGATGTCATTTGACTCGGTGGTGAACATCATGCCGGGCAGGAAAGGACGGGTGGGGAAGCTGAGTCCGGTGGCGGTCTCGGATATCATCTTGTCAACCTTGTCTGTATTGACATCGATAACGGCTACATCAACCTGACGGTAGTCTTCAAAAGGCATCCAGGTGGGACCAACCTGATCCAGGCAGAGGAACAGCTTGCCGTCGCGTATGATACCCATGGCAGGGTCGGCGCTCTGGTCATAGTGAGCCAACTGGCTAAGGTCAATTTCACCTGTGTTCTGCAGTGTAATGGGGTCAATGACCTCTACCTTGCCAAGTCCGTAAAGGGGCACATATCCTTTGCTTTCACTGTATTTGATGAGTGAGTAGGGGCTTGATCCCGGAGTGATCTGGGTGGATGCGGCCTTGGTGAAACCCTTGTCGGAACGTACGTAACGTATAATCTCCTGGTTGCTCCTTATCATCTCGCTGGGGAATACGTAAACGTCATTGCCGTATACCGATATGGTTGATGAGAAACCCACCTGAAGGGCCTTGTCCAGCTTTACCTCCTTGCCGAAATCCTCAATCTGAAGCAGGTATGAAGCGCCGCTGGCACCGTCATCGTTCTTGATTGTGGGCTCGATAAGGATGTAACCATTACCGCCGGGCAGTTCATCTGAACCGGATTCTTCCTTGTCACAAGATGTCAGGATAAGCGCCATGCCCGATATCAGGGCAGCGCTGTAGAAAAGTCTCTTTTTCATTTTTATTTCAATTATTTGTTAAGTATGTTATCTGAGGATGTAACGGAGCTTGACTCCGAATGTGCGGCCCGGGAGCGGGCAGTTGTACTCCGATATCACCTTGGTATCGGCCACGTTCTTTATCTTGCCCGATATGTATAGACGCTGGTCAAAGAAGCTGTGCTCAAAGCCCAGGTCAAAGGTCAGGCTACGGGGTATGCGGCGTTTCTCATTCTTGGTAATCTCAAAGTCATAATAATACTCCTCAACGAATGAGGCATCGGCAAATAGGCGGGTGTTCTGTCCCTTGCCTCCAAAAAGGTTCTCCCTGTGGAACTCCAGACCGCCGTTGGCCATGAAGTAGGGTATGTTGGGCATACGCTTGCCTTTGGTGGGGTTGGGCAGGTCCTTGCCGGCTTCATGCTCACGGGTGTCACGCAGGTCCTGATAGGTCACGTTGGCGTAACCGTAGAGCCATGGCAGCATATCGGCCTTGACTTCGGCCTCAACGCCGATGGTACGCATCTCACCAAAGTTCTGGTACTGCGCGCCCAGTATGCCCTTGACAAAACGTATCATGTCATCCACATGCATGTAGTAACCGTTCACCTCAATCTGCAGGTTGCTGGGGCGTATGCCTGTAAGGTCATAGAGCAGTCCGGCGTTGAAACTCAGGTTACGCTCAGGCATGAGCTGCTCGGAGGGTGCTATGGTGGAGCCGTCGCCCAGAAGCTCGTTGTCGGCAGGGATGCGCACGTCATAACCGCCGGAGAGCTTGGCCATGAGTCCGGGAGTGATGCGATAGCGCAGAGCCTCGCTGAATCCGGCACTTCTTTTACGCAGCGTTATGTCCTCAACAGGAACGGTAACATAGAGGTTCTCATACTTGGTGTCCATGCCGTACCAGTAGTAACGGCCGGTGAGTGAGCTAAGGAAACGCTGGTCCGTTGAGCGGTAGTCATAGGTCAGTCCTACAACCCAGCTGCGCATCCTGGAGTCAAAGTCAACCTGCTTGCCCAGGCTCTTGATCTTGAGCTCGTCACTGGGACGTCCGTCGGCAGTCTGGATGAGTGAGTTGAACACCAGTGAGTGGCGTTGGTTGATAAGATACTCTATGTAGAGCTTGTTGAGCAGGGTGAACTTGCGGTTATCGGAGTCTGTAGCAAAACGGTTGCCTATTATCTCACCGCCCTGGGCCGATGGGGTGGCATGGGCCTGTCCGTACCAGTCATAATAGCTCTTGGCCGTGTCTACCATGCTGTAGCGTGTATAGGCTATGGCCGTAGACATGTCAAAGTCAAGACCCTCTACAAGGAAATCATCCTTTACAAGCTTAAGATTGAGCAAGTAACCCTGTGACTTGCTGTGGGCGTGACGTATATCGGTCTCAATACCCTGTATCTCATGGAAGGTGTTCACATAGACGGGCTCCAGCTCCACCTCATCAAACCACCATTTGTATGCCTTGATGCTTCCGCCCATCATGACCTTGCGGTAGGCGTCATGGTCGCGTTTTATGTTGAGTCCCTTGATATATGGCGATTCCATCGTGTAATCGTTGTCGGCATAGGTGTAACCGCCGCCTATTCCGTATACCATCCCCAGCTTGCGGTCATTCTTTTTGAGTACGGTCTGGAAACGGTTGGTGTTGTATGACTCGCGCATGTAGCTGGCGTCAAGATAACGTTCGGGATACTCCTTGATGACAATGTTGACAGCACCTCCCATGGCCGATCCTCCAAACTTGGCAGGGACCACACCTTTATATATCTCTATGCGGTCTATCATATCCACGGGGATATCATTCAGGTCTACAAAGTCAGACTGGTCGGCCATAGGGGTCTCATCTATGAAAAAACCTATGCGCTTGCCCTCCAGACCACGCACCGACAGGCGTGAGGTGCTGCCCAGACCACCCGTAGCCCTGATGGTTACGCCAACAGTCTTGGCAAGTATGCTCTGCACGTCACTCACCGTGCCCTGTAGCTGCTGCATGCTTATTACCGTGATAGGCATGGCCTGTTCCCGCAGTATGCGGGCCTGGCTCTTCTCGCTGATGATGACATCGGACAGCGACATGGATTCAGGTGCCAGCCCTATGTCATTGGAACGGCTGCCCTTGTCGGTCCTTACGGTCTTCTCCTGGGGGCGGTATCCTATGAACTGTGCCTTTAGTGTATATGTTCCTTCAGGGATGTCTGTAATTCTGTATATGCCCTCTGTGTCTGTTATCACTCCGTTGCCCAGCTCCTCAATATATATGGTGGCACCGGCCAGGGGAGAGTTGTCATTTGCGTCATATACTGTTCCGATGATATCAATGTCTTTTTCATTGTTGTCATTATTGGCCAATACATCGGTGGAAAAGGCTGTGACAAACAATAGGGTAGCCAGATTGCGGCATAGATTTCTTGTGTTCATAACCAAGTGTTCTCATTCGTTTACGGCCGCAAAGGTAGAGGTATCGTAGTGGGGCTACAATACCACAAAATGATGATTATGACAGCTGTTCAGGCTGTCATGGATACCCAAAAGAAATCAGAAATCTCTTTCAAAGACAAGACCTACGCCTTGTGTGGTGAGTGTGGTCTTGGAGAAATACTTATCATTGGCTTTGTTATAGCCTTTGATGCTGATGCCCTTACGCGGGAACAGCTTGTACTTAACCTCCAGGTCACCGATAAAGTTTGATGTGTTGTTGATGGTGTTCTCCCTGTAGCCGAAGCTGCCGTTTACAAGCAGGCGGTTATCAAGCAGGTGAGCCTCAAGGATACCCTCCAGCTCCTTGTTGTTAAGGTTGGTGGCATCATTTGACAGGTAACTGCTGGCGCTCAGGTTACTTGAGATGGATACCTTCTCATTATCCAGTACCTGTGACAGCAGGTTGTTGATCTGGCCGCTTACGGTGGAGTTCACGATTGACTCCATGGTGCTGGGTGTAAGTCCGTTGTTCATGGCGTTCATGTCATAGGTGTAGAAACGGCCTATGGCAAGCAGGTACATGAACTGTGTGTTACGCTGCTGCTCGGTTGATATGGCGCTGGCCAGGATGTCACGCTCCTCGGACGTGCCGTTGGGCATGTCAATGTCAAAAGTGATGTCGGGGTTGGATACGTTACCCGTGATACCCATAAGACAGCGTACACGTACATTATTTGATGAGGTGGCGCTGGGGTCAAGGTCATATATCGATACGGAGTTTACGTTGTGATAGGTCTGCAGGTTGAGCTCTGTTGCAAGCGGGTCTCCGTTGAACCTCACGTAGCTGCCATCCATAAGGGTAAAGTTCTTACGGATAAGGTCCTCGATTGAGAGTGAGCACTGACCGTGATCCAGGTTGTAGAGACCGTTTATAATGGGGCCGTCCTTGGAGTCATATATGAGTGATATGTCACCGTTGCCGCGGAAATAACCGTTGAGTGAGGCCATAGACATCTCAACCAGAGCGTCTTCACTGCAATGTATGTTAAAGTCAAGGGTGTAACGCTTGCGTTTCTTGGTCTCAAACGGTATGATTGACTTTACTATCTCCTCATCCAGCTTAACGGTGTTACGGTCAACGATGGTCAGGAAATTGTAATCGGCCACAGATGCGGTAGTGGGGTTGTAGCTGATGCGTGTTCCGGGAGCGGTACGGGCATCGACCGTGATGGCCAGTCCGCTGGAAGGATGATACTTGAGAGTCATGGAACCCTCAGCGTATACTGATGCCGATATGTCATTCTTCTCAGAGCGGGGCTGATAGTAGACCAGCATGTCGGCTACATCGGCCGTCATGTCAACTCTCCAGTATGAGAACTTGTCATGGGTGAGAATGCAGGTGAGCAGTCCGTCATGTCCCTGTTCATCGTAGAATTCCACATCACGGAATATCATCTGACCGGGCTCAAACCAGAGTGTGTCATTCTTGATCATGAATGTGGTGTTGACATCATCCTGAATAAAGTAGCCGTCCTCAAGAATGGCTTCACCCTCCATGTCAAGATGGGGCAGGTTGCCAAAAAGACGCAGCTTACCGGTGGTGCGGCCACCCAGCTCCTTGAATGCAGAACCGGTCCATGTGTTGAGGAAATAGAGGTCGGTATGGTCTGCGTAAATGGTAGCGTCTATGAAACGGGTGTCGGGGTAGTACTGACCGGTGACAACGGTATTGGCAATATCCTTGTCAACCATGGTGGCTTTCATCTCGACGCAGCGGTCTGTGCTGTTCCAGTTACAGTTTGCCTCAAGGTCTCCCTGGTATGTGTCCAGGAACTTGAAATCATCTATTGAGCAGAGGCCGTAGAATGCGGGATTACCCATCAGTCCGGCGATATAGATCTCACCTGATGCCATACCCTCCAGTCCTGCACCGTTGGTTCCCAGGATGGCGAGGGTGTGCCCCAGATTGATATTCTTCATTGAGAGACGGATGACATCACTTGAGTCGGCCGATATCGTTCCGTCTGCATACAGGTACTGATCCTGGTTGCTGACACTGAAATCAGATATGGTCAGCTTATGGTTGTCAGTGCTTATGCGTGAGATGGAGAGATCCCATCTGGTATCGTTGACAACGACATTGGTGGTGTCAATGAATGTGAGTGACTTGAGACCGCGGCGCGGGTCATAACGGAAGAACTGTGACAGGGTCTTGGCTGTTCCGTTTATATGGGCGGTGGTATTGTTCCAGGAATATGTTGCACGAACAATGTCGGTAAACGCCATGAGTGATACGCTCAGGTCAGTCTTGCCGGCCTCCGGATCATCATAGGTTCCTGTGATGCCGGCGTTGCAGGTGCCGTTCATGGAGTTGATTATGACAAGGCCGTCATTAAGCTCCTGACCGGATACTGAAACATGCGGAACGGTGAGCTGACCGATGCAGAGGCTGTCATCATCAATGAATGTCATATGCAGACGTGCCGGTTTCTCTATGTAGATGGGGCAGTGGAACACGGCAGGCAGGAAATCCAGACGGTCCACGTTAGCCTCAACGGCAAAGCTGTTGTTGCAGCTCAGGTAGTTCTTGGCACCTATGTTGTCAGCCAGCATCTTACCGATTGTGGGCAGTACATCTGATGTAGCCTTGGCAACAGAGGCGGGCAGGCTGGAGAGCCTGTAATCACCCACAACAGACATGTTCATGAAATCACTGTAGACGGTGAGTACCTTGATAAGGTCACTGTATTCACCAATGGAAACGGTCATATTGTTCATGAACCAACTGTCAAGCCTGTCTGCATAACAGAGACTGTCAATTGATATGCGGCCGGTCAGGTGGTCAACGTCAGGACCTGCAAGGTCGGCGGTAAGGGTGGTGGAGAATGACATGTCATCCTTGCCGGCCAGGTTGTATGCAGCGAGGTTCAGTGAATCGGCATCAACCTTTATGTTGTAGAACGGTAAATCACCGGTACCTATGCCGGCATGGAGATTCAGGGCTCCGTTGTTGTCGGCAAAGTTGAGGTCTGTAAGTATGAAACCGGGATCAAAGGCTCCGCTGATCTCTATGTCACGGTAGTTGTACTTTTTGTAGCCTATGCTGCCTATGTTACTGCTGAATTTACCGGTCAAACCGCTCTCCTGCCTGTCAATCTCAGCCTGTGCGGTGAGTGAACAGTTACCCAGGTCTGTTATGCCGGTTACGGTAAGAAGGTTTACATCAGTTGCATTCAGGGTGGCGTTGTAAAGGTTATCCAGACCTGTCAGAGTGCAGGTAACCTGTCCGGCCTGGGTTGAGAGGTCCAGTTCAGATACCAGGTTGCCGTCCATGTTGTCAAGTGAGGCCTTGAATGATCCGCTGCCCAGTGATGAGAGCTGGGCGGGAACGTCCAGACCGAATCCGTTAAGCTGGCCCTCCAGCCATTCGGGGAGGGTGGCGGCAAATGAACCGTGGGCTTCAGTCTCCGTGCAGCCAGCCAGGTGCATGACGCTGTCAAGCAGAATGGTGCCGCTCATGCCAAGGTCAAGGATATTCTTGGGAGCATGGGCATAGAGAGCGTTGATGTCAATCTTACCGTCACTGCTCTTGCCAACCAGGGTTATGCTTACAGGGTCTGTCAAACCGGCCAGCTGAGGCATGAATGCCTTGAAGTCAGAACCGGTGAATGTGCTCTTTATATCAATCTCAGTCTGGGGTAAACCTTTAATGGGTGTCTTTAATCCTAAGGCAGCTATGAGACGCTCTGCACGGAACTCACTTGACGGGGTGGAGAAGGTTATTCCTGACAGGTATGTCATGTCCTGACCTATGGTAACTGCACCCTTGGTCCTGGTGAGTTTGAATCCCGATTGCTCGGTGAAAGCGAACTTACGTACTATGACCGATACTGAATCTGAGCTGATGGATTTGATGGATATGTTGGCCGTAAGACCGCTTATCCCTATGTGATTTTGGTTGAACAGGCTGTCTGTACGCTCAGCTGTCTTGAGGTCATATCTTACCGATGCGTTCCTGATCAATATGGAGTTGGCTCTCAATGCCATAGCGTTCTCGCTGCCGCTGAACAACTCAGTGAGGAATGCGTAATTGGGGATTGCATCAACGCTGTCTTTGCTTAGAATGACAGTTGGGCTGTTAACTCTGATGCTTGTTATACTTACCTTCCTTCTAAGCAGCTGGAAGGGTTTGAGGCGCAGTGATACGGATGCCGCATGGGCAAGGGTGTCATGCTTGAGGTCATAAACTGTCAGTCCGTCAATAGTTATGCCGAACGGGTATATGAGCTGAACTCGGCCGGCGCTGACATCTGTTCCAAGGGCTGCCTTTGCAATACGCACCACATGCATTGCGGTGTCTTGCTGAATCCTTTTGTTGTTCAGCAGGATATGACCGCTCAGAAACAGTGCGATCAGGGTGGCCAGGACTATGTGTAATACCTTTCCGGTTTTCATATGGCGCAAAATTAGCACATAATGGTTAAAATATAATAGGAGAAACGTGAAAGTTTTCCACTTTTTTTTGTCCGCAAACGCCTGTTATGGGCCATATTAACTCAAAAACAGCCTCATTTATCCGATGAAATGGGCAATTATTCCGGTTGTTGAAAAGTACTGTTTCTTTTTTGTTTTTTAACTACCCTAGTTAGCCTCTTTTTTAGTAATTTTGCGCCCGAATTTTAGATTACTATCAAATTATATATCAACTAACAACAAAATGGCAGAAATCATTCGTTTACGAAAAGGTCTGGACATCAAGTTGCTGGGCGCTCCCGTTAAAGAGTTGACAGAGGTTGGTCTTGCGGAGTCATACGCGTTATGCCCCGATGACTTTACCGGAGTTACTCCCAAGCCGGTCGTCAAGGAACAGCAGACCGTCAAGGCCGGTGAGGCTCTGTTCATTGACAAGAACCACCCTGAGGTGAAATTCGTTTCGCCCGTTAGCGGTGAGGTTGTTGCAGTGAACCGTGGTGCCCGCCGTAAGGTCATGAGCATTGTGGTTAAGCCCGATGCAAAGCAGAAGTATGTCGAGTTTGGTACCAAGAGCGTTCAGTCGCTCTCAGGTGATGAGGTTAAGGCCACTCTCTTGGAGTCAGGTCTTTTTTCATTCTTCCGTCAGCGTCCATATGACGTTATCGCCAATCCCGCCGATGCTCCCCGTGGCATATTTGTGTCAGCATTTGATTCCAAACCTCTTGCTCCTGATTTTGAGTTCGTGCTCCAGGGCAATGAGCTGGATTTCCGCACAGGCCTGAGCGCTATCGCCAAGATAGCTCCCACAACCCTGAGCATCAGCGTAAACCAGAAGGCTGAGACTCTTACCGATGCCAAGAACGTTGACCTGTACGCATTCAAGGGTGCACACCCCGCAGGTAACGTAGGTGTTCAGATCAACCATATCAAGCCCGTTAACAAGGGTGAGGTTGTTTGGACCATCGATCCCGAGGCTGTGATTTTCATCGGCCGCCTGTTCAACAAGGGTGTTGTGGATATGACCCGCATCATCGCTGTGGCAGGTGAGGAGATTGTAAATCCCTCATACCTCAAGGTTATTGCCGGCGCCAAGATCTCATCAATCGTTGACGGCCGTCTTAACAAGACCGAGCACATCCGTATCATCAACGGTAACGTTCTTACCGGTGCCAAGTGCACCAAGGATGATTACCTGGGCGCATTCAGCAACATGGTTACCGTAATCCCTGAGGGCGATGACGTGAACGAGTTCATGGGTTGGATAGCTCCTCGTTTCAGCCAGTTCAGCGTAAGCCGCACATTCTTCTCATGGCTTGCATGCAAGAAGAATTTCAGCATTGATGCACGTATCAAGGGCGGTGAGCGTCACATGATCATGTCAAACGAGTATGATAAGGTGTTCCCCATGGATATCTATCCTGAGTTCCTTATCAAGGCAATCATCACCGGCAATATCGACAAGATGGAGGCTTACGGTATCTATGAGGTAGCCCCCGAGGATTTTGCACTCTGTGAGTTTGTAGATTCATCTAAACTTGAGCTTCAGCGTATTGTACGCGAGGGCTTGAATAACCTTCGTGCCGAAATGGCCTAAAAACCTGTGGAGTTATGAGTTTAAGAAATTTCATAGACA
>Ga0310786_10011834_pt1 | contig 10853 bp, 5 predicted proteins | sample AusTroGonzalo_MG_FD_203881 | JGI IMG/M metagenome (GOLD analysis project Ga0310786, IMG submission 203881) | Bovine rumen microbial communities from tropical cattle in Woodstock, Queensland, Australia - Gonzalo_03 (v2) (version 2) | ecosystem: Host-associated > Mammals > Digestive system >...
CCTGGGAGCCAGGGAGGTCGTCCTCAAGGGAATCGAGTTCTCCCATGAGAAGGGCAAGATCGGAATCGCCTCCTACAATTCAGAGACAGGCAACATCTCGTGGTACTTCCACCGCAAGATGCGCCAGAGCTTCCACGGAACCGGCGACATATTCGCAAGCGTCCTCACGGGTGCCCTGGTCAGGGGACTGAGCCTTGAGAAGTCCTATGCTCTTGCTGGAGATTTCGTGGTTGAGTCCATTAAGAAGACACTGGCCCACAAGGACCACAACAACTACGGCGTCGACTTCGAGGCCGCCTTCCCGATGCTGATCAGGCGTCTGAACAGAGAAACAAAGCCATCTAAGTAATTCAAAGATAGACACTGTCTTCAGGTCTGAAGACTACTTTGGGGACATCTCCGAGAATTCTGGAGATGTCCTTTGTCTTATGGCCCATGATCCTCAGCAAATCGGATGAGTTGAAGCTTGTTATTGCCTTGAGGATCACATCGCCGGATGTGCTTCTGACCTCGATCACGTTACCTTCATTGAACACTCCGCCTACATCGGTGATGCCGGACGGCAGGAGGGATTTGTGTCCCACCGTAAGTGCGTTCTCCGCTCCGGTGTCCACTACCACAAAGCCCGATGCTCCGGTATTGAGTATCCATCTCTGTCTCTGTGCAAGACGCTTCTCCGGAAGGATCAGGGTTCCGATTTCCTCTCCACCAACGGCACGTACAAGCGAGTCCTTCTCGTAGCCCGAGAGAATCAGTGTTCCGCAGCCGGCCTTCTGTGCTATCTGCGCGGCAAGCAGCTTTGTCTTCATGCCGCCAGTGGAGAACGTGCTTCCCGCACCCTTGGCATAGCCGAACACCTCGTCAGTGATTTCCTCGATCTCGCTGAGCCTCACGGCCTTCGGATCAGTCTTGGGATTGCCGGTGTACACGCCGTCGATATCGGTAAGGAGGATCAGCAGGTCGGCATCGGTCTTGGAAGCGACATAGGCCGACATGCGGTCATTGTCGCCGAACACGCTGTTGATCTCGGATGTGGAGACCACATCGTTCTCGTTGAATACGGGGACAACGCCCAGCTGGAGCAGGGTGGACACTGCGGCGCGCATGTTGTTGTAGCCGGCCCTGTTGTTCAGCACGTTGCGTGTGATGAGGACCTGTCCGCAGAGCATCCCGTGCTTGGAGAAGGCTTCCTGGTAGGCCGTCATCAGAAGCGGGTTTCCGATGGCCGCGCACGCCTGCCTGAGCGGGATGTGCTTCACTGCCGTGTCGTGCTTCAGGGCCTTGGCTCCCATTCCGATGGCGCCGGAGGATACCAGGATGACGTTGTATCCGTCCTTCCTGAGCCGGGCCACCTGGTCCGCGATGTCACGGATGCGCTCCTTGTCTATGCCGGTCCTGGAGGAAAGCAGGTTGGTTCCCACCTTGATTACGATTGTCTTGATGTTTCCGAGACTGCGCATCAGATGAGCTCCTTGTGATGGAAGGCCTTGCCTCCGGGTCCCGAATACTCCGTGACGGTTTCCCCGTTTCCGGTGAGTATCCACTTCGTGGTCATCAGGCCGTCAAGTCCCACCGGACCTCTGGCATGGAGCTTCGATGTGGAGATCCCCACCTCGGCTCCGAGGCCGAACCTGAACCCGTCTGCGAATCTGGTGGAGCAGTTCACGAATACATCCGCACTGTCTACGTTGGCAATGAAGTAATCGGCCGCTGTCTTGTCCTGCGTGAGGATTGCGTCCGTGTGGTGCGATCCGTGGCTCTGGATGTGCTCCACGGCCTCCTGAACGGAATCCACCACCTTGACCGCACATTCAAGCGCAAGGTATTCCATGTGGAAGTCGCTGTATGTAACGGCTACGGCACCGTCCATCAGCGGAAGGGCCGATTCATCGGCATGGATCTTCACGCCCTTTTCCTTCAGGGCCCTGTTGAGCTGGGGAAGGAAGCGTGATGCGATGGCTCTGTGGACCAGGAACGTCTCCGTGGCGTTGCAGGCCGCAGGATAATTGACCTTTGCATCCACGCAAACGGGGATCGCCTTTTCAAGGTCCGCATCCTTGTCTACATAGGTTGCGCAGATTCCGTCTGCATGACCCATCACGGGAATCCGTGAGTTTTCCATGACATGGCGGACAAAAGCATTCGAACCTCTTGGAATCAGGAGGTCCACGTAGCCTTCCGCCTTGAGCATGACATCCACATCCTCATGGCTCTCTATCCCGAGGATCCAGCCGGATCCGAACGGGAAGTCCCTGGTGGCATCCTTTATGACCTCGACAAGTTTCCTGTTGGTCAGGCGGGCTTCCTTTCCGCCCTTGAGGATTATTCCGTTTCCGGATCTGAGACACAGGCCTGCAATCTGTACGAGTGCATCCGGCCTTGCCTCGAATATCATTCCTATGACGCCGATGGGGAACGTGCGCTTCTCAAGGATGAATCCCGGGTCAAGCTCCCGCTTTTCCCTTACATGCCCTATGGGATCCTTGAGTTCCGAAAGTTCCCTGAGTCCTGTGGTGACAGCCTTGAGCTTTTCTTCGGAGAAGGCCAGCCTGTGGAGGATCGAATCCTGGATTCCGGAGGCCGCGGCACCTTCAAGATCAAGCTTGTTTTCACTGAATATTACGGCCTTTCTTGCAACCAGGGCATCGGCAATCCTGCACAGCGCCTCTTTTCTCTCCTTGTCGGATGAAGAGGCCAGAACGGTGGCCGATTTCCTGACTTCAGCAAAAGAATCAAAGAGGTTATCCATATTTCAGGCCTTCTTCTCGAGTTCTTCGGATTTTCTGGATGCGGCCCGGACAGCGTTGACAACGGCAGCTCCGAATCCTCCCTCGGTCAATGCCGCAACACCTTCTATGGTCGTTCCCTTGGCCGAGCAGACCATGGTCTCGAGCTCCACGGCATTGCGGCCTGTGGCCTTCTGCAGGTTTGCGGCACTGAGCATCGTATCGGCAACAATGGACAGGGCCTTGTGATAGGGGATTCCCTCCATGACTCCGCCCATGGCCATCTGGTGCATGAGCTCGAACATGTATGCAATTCCGCTTCCGGATATTCCGATGAATGCAGAGAACAGGTTCTCCTCAAGCTCGAAAGCCGTTCCCACGGAGAGAGCTACGTCCATTGCGGCCTTCTTCTCCTCGTCGGAAAGGGCCGGCGAGTAGGCTACGGCCGTAACGGCATGGCCGACTTTTGCTGCTATGTTGGGCATGAAGCGGACGACCTTGTCGGTCTTCAGGTTCTTCCTCAGCTTCTCCAACGTCACGCCTGCGGCGATGGAGATGAAGAAACCCGGCTTGAGTTCCGCAAGCTGATCATACACGGACGGCAGCACCTGCGGTTTGACGGCTATGACCACGATGTCCGATCCCCCGGCCTGAGCCATGGAATCAAGGACCGTGACGTCAGCCTTGCCCCCGGCGACCTTCTCGGCGCACGGCCTGTAGCTGTCGTATACACAAAGCGAGATGTCTTTGTTCTTCGAGAGCGCCTCGGCAAAGGCGCCTCCCATATTGCCTGTTCCGATTACGGATATCCTGCTGGACATGAGTCCCTCCCGTTTCAGAAATCATACCACACAGGATATTCCGATGGCAATTTCCCGTATGATCAATATCCCTGTGCGCACATGGCGTCGGCGACCTTCTTGAAGCCGGCGATGTTGGCACCCTTGATGTAGTCTATGGTTCCGTCGCTCTGTCTTCCCTCGCGCACGCAGGCATCGTGGATGTCCACCATTATCTGGTGCAGGCGCTCATCGACTTCCTTGGCGGACCATGAGAGATGCTCGGAGTTCTGGCTCATCTCCAGACCTGAGACCGCAACACCTCCGGCATTGGCTGCCTTGGACGGTGCCACGGGGATCTTTGCATCCTTGAAGACCTGGACGGCCTCGGCTGTGCATCCCATGTTGGATGTCTCGATGATGTACTTGACTCCGTTCTTGACCAGGGCCTCGGCATCTTCCTTGCGCATCTCGTTCTGGTAGGCGCAAGGCATGGCGATGTCGACCGGAACGTTCCACGGTCTCTGTCCGGGGAAGAACTTTGCGCCGAATGTCCTTGCGTAGCCTGCCAGGTCTCCGCTGTTCATGGCACGCATCATCAGCATGTAGTTCCATTTCTCCTCGGTGTTCACGCCGGCCTCGTCAAGGACATAGCCCTTGGATCCTGAAATGGTGATGACCTTCGCTCCCATCTGGGTTGCCTTGATGGCTGCGCCCCAGGCCACGTTGCCGTATCCGGAGATGGACACCGTCTTGCCCTTGACCGTGTCGCCGAAATCCTTCAGAAGCTCCTCGGCGTAGTAGAGGGCTCCGAAACCGGTTGCCTCCGGTCTGATCTTGGAACCGCCCCAGCTGAGGCCTTTGCCCGTCAGGACGCCGGTGTTCTCGTTGCGGATCTTGCGGTACATGCCGTAGAGGTATCCGATTTCCCTTCCGCCGACTCCGACATCACCTGCAGGAACGTCGGTGTCGGGTCCGATGTGTCTGTAGAGCTCGGTCATGAATGACTTGCAGAAACGCATGATCTCATCGTCCGACTTGCCTTTGGGGCTGAAGTCGGAACCGCCCTTGCCGCCGCCCATGGGGAGGGTTGTGAGCGAGTTCTTGAAGATCTGCTCGAATCCGAGGAACTTGAGTGTACCGAGAGAGACATTCGAGTGGAATCTGAGTCCGCCCTTGTAGGGACCGATGGCGCTGTTGAACTGCACCCTCCAGCCTCTGTTGACCTGAATCTCATGGTTGTCATCCTCCCATTCGACCCTGAACTGGACGATCCTCTCGGGTTCGACGATCCTGTCGAGGATCTTGTTCTTCAGGTACATGGGGTTGGAATTGACCGTGTCGATGATGGAGGCGACGATTTCGCTTGCAGCCTGAATGAATTCGGGCTGTTCCGGGTTCCTGCTCTTGAGCTGTTTCATGAAGGTGTTGTAATCGTACATCTTGTTCCTCTCCATACACTTAGTTTTCCGCAAATCACTTTTGTAAAAAACACAAGCCTTTCATTTTGTTGAATCAGAATGAATTAATTCGTTCCGATATGATTTTTTCTTTGGTAATACCATGTTTTGGTATATTTATGCAATAGGGTTGCACAAAAAACAGCGCCAAAATTTAGGTTTTCCAAAACCCCTGTTGTTGTATATTATTATTGAGTGGCTGAAACGGACATGGACCGCAATGAATTAACTGAAAACATATACAGTCTCCTCGATGACCCGGATGTTACCCTCGTGTTCCCCACGGAGAACGCGGCCAGACATCATCTGGCGGGGTATGTCAGGGCAAGAAGACGCAGCGTGCTGGCAGACAGGGCCATGGCATTCGATACGTTCAGGACCATGTTCGCCCCCAGGCACGTGGATGAGAAGCCGTCAAACAAATACCACAGGCTGGCATTCGTCACGGGTTTCCTGGACAGCCGCAGGACCGGCATGAACTATCTGTATAAAGATACCCTTTACGAGTACCGTCTGCGTTTCATGCAGTTCCTCACGGGAATCCTGCCGTCGCTGTCTGAGATGAAGGGCGCGGTCATAGAAGACAAGGACATACTCAAGGACCTCATGATCCTCAAGTCGGCCTACGGATCCTATCTGTCACGCAACGGGCTGTTCGAACCCGGATGGGAGCCGCACAGCCTGAAGAACTCCGGTCCGCTTGAAGGCCGTTTCATCCTCGTGGGCTATGATTCCGACATCCAGATGCAGATGCTGATGAAGGAACTGGGAGATGTCCCTCAGATAGGTCATCTGGACAAAGCCGGACCGGAAGACGTGCATTACATGAAGTTCCTCACTGAAGAGGCAGAGCTGGAAGCCCTGTTCCGCAGACTACATCAGCTCAAGGAGGAAGGTGTCCCGATGGAGGACATCATCCTGTCCACTCCTGAAGTCGATTCCCTCAGGCCCAGGCTTGAACGCAGGAGCCTGGAGTTCGGCATACCGCTTTCATTCATGAAAAGCCTGATGCTTTCCGAGACCGTTCCGGGCAGGTATCTCTTCGCCGTACGCAGGTGCCTTAACGAGAACCTGTCATTCAGATCCATGGAGAACCTGCTGCTGGATGCGGCCCTGCCTTTCACGGACATGGAGGCCAACAGGTTCATCATCAGGCTCATGATAGATTCCAACGTCCGCGGCGGAAGCCTGGACTTCTCGGACGATGTCCTGTTCTCCGAGCTCAGGAAGGCTGCATCATCGGACAGTCAGGGAGTGGCTGCAAGGGCTTTCGGTCTTTACCGGGACTTCAAGAGCGCGATGACCGCCATCAGGCGTGCCGATGACGGAGATGAGCTGATCAGGGACATCCACGGACTCACCACGCTGCTTTTCGGTGACGGGGAGTTCTCCTCTTCCGATCCTCAGGACCGTGATGTCTATTCATTCATGTTCTCCGAGCTTGCCGGAATCAGCTCCGTGCTCAAGCAGACGGGACTGGCCATGAGGGACATGTTCTCCATATTCATGAACGAGGTGGAGCATCTGTCATATGTCGAGCAGGAGAAGAAGAACGGAATCAGGGTCTATGCCTACGGGCAGGACCACCTGATGGATGTGCCGTGGCATTTTGTCTTCGGCGTCAACGAGTCCAACTCGATTGTCCAGAAGAAGGGGCTGTCTTTCCTCGAGGACCATGAAGTCCGCTCAAGGGATAATTACGATGTCACCGACAGGGTTCTGGCCTGCTATACCTCCGGCTGCGGTCACGTCTGGATTTCCGGATCGGCGATGTCGTTCTCAGGTGCGCAGAGTACGCCTTCATTCTTCATTCTCAATGATTCTGTGGACGAGATTCCGGGTCCCGGCCCCGGGGAAGTATCCGACAGGGCCGATGCCGTCAGCCTTGATGCCGGGCGCAGCACGTTCATGGGAGAGAAGGGTGCGGACCTGGCTGTGTCGGGAAACGGCCCGGCTGCAGATATCGCCGGTATCAGGCTTTCCTACACTTCCATAAGCAACTACGCCAGATGTCCGTACAGGGCTTTCCTTGAATTCGATCTTTCAAAAACACCGAAGGACTTCGAGCCCTCCAGGCAGGATGACATGAAGATCGGTTCATTCCTTCATGGCGTGATCCAGAGCTTCATGGCATCTCACTTCGGACAGACCCTGACCGAAGTGCATCTGGCCGGATACTTTGAGGAACTGGACGGAATAATGCAGAGGCATCTTCAGGCCAGCAGGGATTTCGATGACGTCACCAAGCAGTGCATCTACGGCAACTATCTTGATCCCGTGAAGTCCGTTCTCACCGGGCTGCTGGTTCCGGGCAAGAAGGCCGGTACCGGTTATGTCGGTCCCTTTGTTCCGCTGAGGAACGAATACCCGCTGGACGGGGATCCCGCCTTCACTGGTTCCGTGGATACCATCATCCGGGATACATCCGGGAATCTCTATTTCCTTGACTACAAGAAAGGCGGTGGCGACGCCACATACCAGCTCGTGCTCTACAAGCGCCTGTACGGTCTCAAACCCGAGTTGGGTGACGATGTAGACGACTGTTTCTTCTACTCCATGAGGGATTCAAGGTTCAAGGGCATTGCACCGGCCAAATGGGCGGAACAGGAGCAGAAACTGGACCACGACATAGATGCCCTCAGGGTCGGTTATTCGGCCGGAGACTGGAAGGCCACGCCCTCAAAGGAAGCCTGCGCCAGATGCGAGGACCGTGGAATATGCAGGAGGAGGTTCAATCTGCAATGACGTTTGAACAGATCATGAAGAATGAAGGATTCCTCCCCAACACCGAGCAGAGCAAGGTCATAGGTTCCACCGTAAACACGGTTGTCTCCGCAGGTGCCGGCGCCGGAAAGACGGCCGTGCTGTCCTGGCGCTTTTTGCGCCTGGTGATGGAAGAGGGTGTCAAGCCCGAGGAAATCCTGACCCTCACGTTCACCAAGAAAGCCGCCAACGAGATGCGCGAGCGTATTTACTCGCGTCTGATGAAGGCCCGAGAGAGCCTTCCTGCCGACACGCTCAAGAGTTTCGGACGTGCAACCATCTCCACGCTGGACAGCTTCTTTGCCCAGATAGTCCGCAGCGACAGCATCTCGTACGGTCTGCCGCGCGACATAAGCGTGATGAGTGACGACGAGCTCAAGGACCTGACCGAGAGCCTCTGTGTAAGATTCCTGTCGTCACCGGAAAATGAGGAGGAGGTCAGGGCGATTTCTTCCCTGCTGATGCCGTCCACGATGATGGAAGGTTTCTTCCTTCCCGTAGCTCGCTCGATTTCCCTGACAGGTGACTATGATGCCCTGCGGATAACGCGTAGGTTCATGGAAGACATCAGGAGGGTATACAGACAGAGGCGTGAAGCCCTGCAGTCAATGCTGGACATGCTGGGAAACCTCAATCTGTCAGGCAAGTTCGCCCTGCAGTATGACAGGATCAGGCAGCTGTTCGATACGGAAAGTCTTACCGAGTCCGACTACTTCAGCCTTTCCGGCGTAAGGGATCCCGAAATCAAGGAACTTGTAGGCGAGATCAAGCCCATTCTCGGAAAAGACACCGGATTCAGCCTGCTTCAGGACATCTCAAGGGGAGAGTTCGATGTCTCACCGCTCCAGAAGGCCGTGGAGAAGTTCAGCCTCATGCTCAACTCGGAGAAGAGGCGGATGGGAAAGCTGACATTCGACGACATAGTAGGCATTGCAGTCTCGGCCCTGAGGGACAACCTGGACCTGCGCATGGTGTTCAAGAAGCGCTTCAGGTTCATCATGATAGATGAGTTCCAGGACAACAACTCAACCCAGAGGGACCTTCTGTATCTGCTTGCAGAGCGTACCGACATCCCCGGAACGGCGGGGGTGATTCCTTCCGTGGAGGATCTCGATCCGCGCAAGCTGTTCTTCGTGGGAGACGAGAAGCAGTCCATCTACCGTTTCAGGGGAGCCGACGTCTCCGTGTTCAGACATCTTCAGGATGAAATCGGCCGCAACGGGAATTCCCTGCAGCTGAGTACGAACTACAGAAGCAACAGCAGCCTGATAGATCACTTCAACTTTGTTTTCAGTAATGTACTTGCAGATTCAGAGCACGATTATGATGCCCGATATGTTCCCATCCGTGCCGGAAGGGATGCAGGTGAAGACAGGAGCCGGATCATCTTCTCCGTCTTCGACAAGTCTGCAATAGATGATCCGGAGATGGACAGCGGAATACTGGAGGCAGAGGCCGTGGGCGATTACTGCACCCGCATCCTCGAGACAGATGAGTTCCTGGTGGGAGGAAAGCGCCCCAAGCCCAGTGACATCGCCATCCTGTTCCGTTCCGCCGGCAACCAGATGAACATAGAGAAGGCCCTCAAGCGCAGGGGAATCAGCTACCAGATTGCAGAGACCAGGTCCCTGATGCTGGATGCCGTGGCCAGCGACTTCTACTGCCTGCTGAACCATCTTCTGTACCCGGAGGATGTAAGGAGCTTCATGGCACTGCTCAAGTCACCGCTGTGCGGAATGTGTGACATGAGCATAAAGAGCGTGCTCGCAGGCGGCCGGCCGCTTGATGTCGATGCCGGGAGATATGCGTTCTTCACCGGCTTCCTGACAGACCTTGAAAGGCAGGCATTCAGGATGACCATCCCTCAGCTTCTTGAGACCATCTACATCCGCGGGGGCTACAAGGCGTACCTTCAGAAGAATGCCGACAGCAGGACGTTCATCGAGCATTACGAATACCTGTACTCATATGCCGTCTCCTATGAGGCCGAGGGCAGGTCGCTGACCGACTACGTCAGGTTCCTGCGCGACCATATGGGCTCAAGCGACAAGCTTCCTGACGTAGAGGTCCTCCACAAGGAGCTTTCCGGCGTCCAGATCATGTCCGTCCACAAGTCCAAGGGTCTTGAGTTCAAGGTGGTGATCTACTGCGGAACAGGAAGCCGGCCCAGAAGCGACACGGCGTCATATGTCTTCAGGTACAAAAATGAGCTGGTTGCATCCGAAAACAGGGGAATCCTCCGGATCCTGGAGAATGACAGGAAGGAAATCGAGCAGGCCGAGGTCAGGCGCCTGATGTACGTTGCATTCACCAGGGCCAAGGACCATCTGATCGTGACGGGAAGCTATGACGTCAAGGCCGACGGTACCCTGAGCAGTGCTGACGTCTTCTCCTGGTATGCCGACGTCATCGGATTCGATCCTTCATCAAAGACCTGCACATGCGCTGATGTCACCGTCGAGGATATTTCCGGTACACAGTTGCTGAAGGCACCGCAGCAGAATGATCCGGTGCTTCCTGTAGGGAAGACGTTCACCGATTTTGTCTCCAGGGCAAGACGTGTGAGCGTGACAGGTTCCGAAGGTGACCGGGAGGAGAGGGAAGGATCCGGTGAAGGCGTCTTCATCAGAAGCCTTGATGTCGATCCACTGATCAGGGAACTCGGAGCCAAGGACAAGTTCGGAACGCTGTGCCACCTTCTGCTGGAGAAGCTTCTGGAAAGCGGTTCGTATGAGGATGTCGAATGCCGTATAAGCGACAACGATGCCTGGAACCGCAGGCTGCTGGAACAGGCGCGCTCCCTGGCGGACGGATTCAGGGCAAGTGATCTTTACACGAACTATGTGAAAGACCATAAGACAAGACAGGAACTGAGGTTCTACACTGCTGATGCCTCTGATCCGGATGTGGCCGTGGAAGGCGTCATGGACCTTGTGGTGTTCGGAGATGAGTTCAACCTGGTCATAGACTACAAGACGGATATGTTCAGGAATCCCGAAATGCACAGAAGACAGGTCTGCACCTATGTGAAGGTAGCCGAAGACCTCTTCGGGAAGAAGTGCTACGGCACGCTGTTCTATCTGCGCGACGGAAGCACTCCCGGCTTCTGGGACAGGGACGGGAAT
>Ga0310786_10011837_pt1 | contig 10850 bp, 6 predicted proteins | sample AusTroGonzalo_MG_FD_203881 | JGI IMG/M metagenome (GOLD analysis project Ga0310786, IMG submission 203881) | Bovine rumen microbial communities from tropical cattle in Woodstock, Queensland, Australia - Gonzalo_03 (v2) (version 2) | ecosystem: Host-associated > Mammals > Digestive system >...
CGATCCAGGGTACCGCCATTTGTGGCATTCCATTTCCAAAGGTTTGGGGCATCTAACTGAAATGTCATGTTTTGAAAACTAAAACCAGCGCGAGCATTCTCACAAAAACACAGGACAGAAAACAAAAACATTAAAAATATATTTTTAGAATGCTTCATTATTTTCAACCTTTGGTACCACTATTCGTCTTTTGGGACATAACACTGACCATCAATCCACCGACCGCCCAAGTCAGACGAACAACGCTTTTCATAGTAAGCATCGGTAAAGCTACAAATTTTTGTTGTATAATTATATGTTGTATAAATTTTTCCAGAGGTATCATCGTTCCACATCAAGCAAGCAGTCCTGTCGTTATCCTCATAACATCCGCCCAACGAGGTTTTTGAAGAGTCCCCACCAAATACAGCATTATAGAACGTACTGAGCCGACCCTCAGCAGATAAACCATCCGTACCATTTAACCAATAACCATTATATTTATCTTCGCATTCTTCTGCCAACTGCAATGCCAAATCGTTTTGTATATCGTTCCAAACATTCGCGATTACAGAATCTGCATTTTCAACAAGTTTTGCATCGGTACCATCTTTCGGCGCATATTGCCCATTTGCACCGATATCAAATCTGCAAAACCTAGCAGCATGCCTTTCCAGTAAAGCATACAAAGTATTTGAACCACTATTGGCTCCATCACCTTTTTGTCCCAAGGCATGGTTTCTGCAACCCCATGGATATGAATGTTCTTTATCGCTGGATGCCGGTGCACAAGTTTCTTCGGCATATTTTCGTATAGATTCTGCGCAGCCTTTTTCTGTTTTTACAGTATCCACGGCATCAACCAACGCCAACAATGATTGCAAACCACATTTTTTACCTGTATTGGGTTCCAGTTTCTTAGTTTTATCATTATATGTACAACCGTCCACATCCCCATACAATGCGGCACAGGATATAACCTTGTCCTGGCATGTGTCACGCGCAACAAGCTGCGTAATACCACCCACTGCGCTCTGATATTCACCGGCATAATCAACCAACTGATCCGTTTGTGAATCATAACATTCTGCCATTATACCAACACAAGAAGATTTAATCTCTTCCACCTTGTCATCCTGAGCCTGAGCAATCTTAATCATCGCCGTGCGCTTAAATTCTGACCAAACTTTATCCGCAATACCACGACATCTATCAAGCGTGCTTTCTGCAAACTCTTTTTTCTTTTCCAGCAATTCGTTGAATTTCGGGTTGGCCTTTACAACATCAACATTGCCGTCCAAAACAATCAAATCACTTAAGCCCATTAAACCCTGAGAAAATATAGGTTCACCCGTTTCCATATTTATATACCGACCGGTATAATCAAGACACAATTCATAATTAGTACCACATGCAAGCGGTTGACGCATTGCCGCCTCTACCGATGTCAAACATTCATTGACATCTGCAGAATTGTGTTCACGATAATCGTTAAGTCTTGCTTCGCGTAAATACTTTTCCGCCGTTCTAACAGTGTCTTCAAGGCTGACCTTCTTTGCGTTAAGACTTTTTTCATAAGTATTACAATCTTGGGTCACCAATATAGAATACGAACTGCGCGCCAAATTGAATATCGCATCACCAGTGCATGCCTCACGTGTTATCTGGGTGCACTGTTTCATCGCAGCATTATATAAGTCTACGCCTTCCAATGTGGAAATGTCAGTATAAGAAGATTGTCCAAAAACGCCAAAATCCAAAGTATCAGAATTAAACAATGACGAACCACCAAACGCATTGTCAGCAGTGGTCGAAAAACCGGATATATTTAATACACCCAACGAAGTAGATGTCGACCCAGAAATACCCTTGTTCACATACGATGTTTTCTTGCCAGCCAAAATATCACTTATGTTGTTTAACAACTTCTGCGAAGCACTGGTGTCGCGTTTTATCGCTGCTTCACCTTCGGTCGCAGTGTACATGGCATTGACTTCTTCCGCTGTTTTATTAACAGCATCTAGGTTATTATTCTGAAATTGTGCCAATAACTTCAACGCTTCATCTAACTTTTCAGAAGTGTCACGAAAACCAGTATAACGATTACTGCAAAAACACCTACGATATGTGTCGTTCGCGCTCGCGCATATCTGGTCCATACATGTCGAATACGCATCGCGGCAACTCGAATATCCACCACCAATCTTGGAAACATCGTTAAACACAGCGGTTGCACGCGCAACACCAGCACGCGAAACATTCGCATTCACAACCTTTGACTTAGCACCAGAACGCGCAACAGGCGCCTTAGCCGCACCGCGACCATCATTTCCGGCATTTACCACTGGACGAGCAGAACGCGCCATAGCACCACGCACCGTTGCCGGCCGCGCCGTAACAACGGCCTGTGACTGAGCTTGCGTTTGTGTTCTATCTTGAGCCATGGAACGAGCAATCACAGATGTGGCAGAACGACGCACAGACGCATCCGATTCGCTGTCTGCCGAACGCCCTTCACCTGTAGCCCCTACAACACCGCGCGGATTTGGTTGCTGTGCACCAAGAACAACCCCAGGCAACACAACTGCCACCAAGGATAAATTTAGAATGTTTTTGATAAATTTTGCCACTTTCTTTCTCTCTTTCTTCTAGTCCAATTTTATCACTTTTATCAAAGTGATGCAAGAATTTATTCTATGCAACAATTGACCGCATTTTTTACCCATTGACCTAATTTCTTTACGCCAGAAACTTTTTCGTCTTTTTTTGCCGGTTTATTTGTCTTTTTATCTTCTTTGCCTGTTGTGCATGCCGCTGTTGCGCCGTCATAAAATGCAGGCACAGATTCATGAACACCCTCTAAATCAACAAGATGCATATTCAAACCCCAGAACAAAGAATACAAATCATAGGCTTTCTCGAACATTTCATAGGCTTCTTTTTTCTTACCAGCCCCCATAGCCTTGGTTCCAACTTCATAAAGACGCATAGACGCAGCCAGCAAATGTTTAGAAATACACCAAACTTCGCCATCATCGCCACTTGATTTTTTAACGATGCGTTCCATTAACTCTTTGCGCATATTACGAACAGTGTTTATCAAATCATAAAATCCAACTTTGCCAGTTTTGGCACCGCTAAAAAAGAAATGCTCTTCCAAAGATACCAAATTCATCAGTGCGATAGATAAATCTTGGTCAGAAGACAAATCAAGCGGATTCGCCTTTTTCGCGGCATCCAATTTTTTAATCATTTCTTCCATAGATAATTTTTTACTGTTCTTTTTCATACCTAGTTCCTTTTTATTTAACACAAAACAATACCCATCTGTGGCAACCATTTAATTATCGCCCAAAAAACACCAGTCATTATTAGCAAGCCACCAAATGGCATAACAACCTTTTGGAATGGAAATAGGGCATGCCCACCATTGTTCTTCTTAATATATACATACCACAATTCCATCACAATAAATGTAATCGCGCCAACCAAGACCCCTAATAAAAATTGATCAATCCCCCACATGCAATTATCCCACCACTTTACAATCGGGCTATTTGATGGGAAAAAGTACACCGATGCCAACAACCCAGTGTAAACAACAGCATTCAAAACATACCAAATCGGATTTTTGATATTCTTTTTGCGCATATAATTCGCAGTCCAACCAATCAAAGAAACAGTCAAACCACCAGCCCAAATACCGGTTAAAACATCCTTCACCCCAAGCATACGCGCACCTTCAAGCCCCGCACCAATCGCAATCGTGCACACAGGACACACAGCGTTAGCCACAGATGCAAACAAAACAATACCTGCCATCGTACACAAAAAAATCAATGATAGTTTTTTAATCTTATTTAATTTTTTTTTTTTTAATTCAAAAAAAAAACAAAACGACAGGTCAACAGTATAATTTACTCTTTTTTGACCCCACGCATATGTGCGGATCGCGCGCGCGGATTTGTTTCCTTTTCCTGTGCCGATGGCGTTTTTGTTTTTATCAAATTATACAACGGTGCATTAATGACCGGCAGACGTGGATCGCCGTCAGGTTCTGTCCATTTACGAAAAGTGTTTTTAACAATTCTGTCTTCAAGCGAATGGAAAGTCACACAAATACACCGCCCCCCCGATTGCAACAATTTATCCACAGAATTTAATGCATCTTTGATTTGTCCCATTTCGTCATTGACAGCTATTCGTAATGCCTGAAACACCGGAGCGACATCAGCCGGGTTCTTTATCAAATCACGCAAATCAAAAGTTGTGGCAGGTTTTTTTTCTTTCAATAGTGCCGCCAATTTATACGATTTTTTTATATCACCATACTCATATAACACATCCGCCAAATCTTCAACGGTCAAATTGTTTATCAAATCAGCAGCCGTTGTACCAGTACGAGTATCCATCCGCATATCAAGTGGTGCATCAAAGCGAAATGAAAAACCGCGCTCTGCATTATCTATCTGCATTGAAGATATTCCTAAATCAAAAACGACATCATTGACATCGCCGACTTTTAATTGTTTGATTTCAGAAAAAGGCGCATTAATAAAAGAAAAACTGTCGCCGTAGTCTTGTTTCAATTTTTCAGCATCTTCAACAACATTCGTATCCCTGTCAAAAGCGATAACTTTTGCGCCACGTTGCAAGAAGGCACGAGAATACCCGCCAGCACCAAAAGTACAATCGACAACTGTGCGACCATCTATGTCCCCAAGGGCATCCAAAACATCATTCAAAAGAACTGGTATATGTTTCATTATTCAATCGTCACCTTTGTCCCAAGGGCAATTAAATCTTTGGCGGTTGTTGCGCCTAATTCAACAGTATTTTTAAGTGCCAACACAGCCGTTTTTTCCCCAGAATGTAAATTTAATACAATTCTTGTATGTCCTGCTGGCAACGCGGCCAAAGCTTTCTTTACATCCGTCAAGACAACTTTATCATAAACATCTATGGTCATAGTTTTTGCTATTTTGGCGACCCAACTATTAAGTGGTATTATGGAATCTACGAATATAGAAATCCTGTCATCGCGCACAGATGTTTTTCCTGTAATCACTACTTCTGTTTCTGAATTTAGTGTTTGAGATAAATCAATAGAAGGTTCACCAAATGCAACACCTTCAACATTACCAAAACTATCAGACGCATTTATAGTCAACATATCCTTACCCGTTTTTGTCTTGCGCCTTGAAAAAGAATTTACATTAACGGCAATCTGTACTGGTTTTCTGTCGCCTAGCATACCTATGGTTTGGCTTGTTGTCAATTTTGCCCGTGCAATCAGATGCTTATATTGGTCAAGTGGATGTGCGGAAATATAAAAGCCCAAAGCCGACAATTCGTTTTCCAATCTTTGGGCAAAAGTCCATTGTTTTGTTTTCGGCAAATCTTTCAACAATCTATCTTCGCTGACATCGTCTTGGGTCGTATTAGCAAAAAGCGACAAAGAATTAGTGCTTTCGCGAGATTTAGAAGCATAAGCCAATATGGCATCGGCATTCATAAATATCAACGCGCGGTTCTTTTCCAAAGAATCTAAAACCCCAACCTTTGCAAAGGCTTCCAATATGCGTTTATTGATAAACGGCGAACAACGTTTGATAAAATCGGTTAAATTCTTAAATTTTCCATTTGCTTCACGTTCTGCAACGATAGCATCTGTTGCCACAGTTCCAACCCCTTTAATCGCTGCCAAAGCATAAACAATTTTTCCTTTTTTAACTGTGAACAAGGATTCACTTTCGTTGATATCTGGCGCGACAATCGGGATATTGAAATTAGATTTTGCATCATCGACAAATATAGCCAACTGATCCGTATCATTCATATTACTGGACATAGACGCAGCCAAAAATTCCGCTGGGAAATGCGCCTTTATATAGGCACACTGATTAGCCACAATGGAATAGGCGATAGCATGCGACTTATTAAAAGCGTATTTTGCAAATTCCTTGAACTTTTCCCACAAATCTTTTGCGGTGGCTTCGTCCAAGGTGCCTTCTTTTTTGCAGCCTTCCAAAAATTTAATTTCCATTTTTGCTAGCAAATCTGCTTTTTTCTTACCCATAGCCTTTCTAACAGTATCAGATTCGCCACGTGTAAAGCCCGCCAAGGCACGCGTTAAAAGCATAACTTGTTCCTGATACACGATGATACCGTAGCTTTCTTTCAAGATTGCTTCTGCCTTTGGATGAACATATTCAATTTTCTCTTCCCCGTGCATACGCGCAATAAATTGTGGAATAAACGCGATTGGTCCCGGACGATTTAACGCATTAAGAGCAGATATTTCCAAGAAACTTGTCGGTCGCATTTTTTTCAAGGTCTGTTGTACGAATGGGGCATCGAACTGGAATATACCTTCGGTTAACCCAGATTGCCATAATTTCATAGTCTTTTCATCATCGGTTGGTATCTGGTCCAAATCAACATTTATACCATGGGTTTTCTGAATCAGTTTAGTTGCATACTTCAACACAACCAGTGTTTCCAAACCCAAAAAGTCAAATTTAATCAATCCTGCACTTTCCAAATAATGCCCATCAAATTGACAAGAAGGCAACTGGTTCGCAGGATCACGATACACCGGCGCAATTTGAGTTGTTGGTCTGTCACCAATAACAACGCCACAAGCGTGTTGTCCCAGATTTCGTATAGAGCCTTCCAAATCTTCCGCCACAGACACAACCTTTGCCATATCAGGATCGTTTTCCAACACTTCTTGGATTTCACGCGAACTTTCCACTGCTTCGCGCAAAGTCTTGGCGTCTTGGGGAATTAATTTAGACAATCTGTCTGATTTGGAATACGGCATCCCATAAACACGCCCAATATCACGAATCGCACCACGCGCCTGAAGTGACCCAAAAGTAATTATTCTGCATACCGATGCACGACCGTATTTTTCCCCCACATAATCTAAAACGCGTTCGATACCAGTAGGCTCAAAATCAACGTCAAAATCAGGCATAGAAACACGATCCGGATTCAAGAATCTTTCGAACAACAATCCGTATTTCAATGGGTCAACATGCGTAATACCCAACGCCCACGCAACAATAGAACCTGCGCCGGAACCGCGTCCTGGCCCTGTCAAAATATCATTGTTGCGACACCAATTAATATAATCTGCAACGATAAGGAAGTACCCAGGAAAACCCATTCCGATAATAGTTTTTAATTCAAATTCTGCCTGGTCAAAATAGGGTGCGGTATCAGTAATATTGTGTTCTTTTAATCTTTTTGTTAAACCACTCATTGTTGCATCACGCAACATCTGACATTCTGTCGCAAAATCATCACCGAACTTTGGCAACAAAGGCTTTTCGTGGACATTCACATAGAACGCACATCTTTTTGCAATATTTACAGTGTTTTCTATTGCTTCGGGCAGGTCAGAAAATAATTCTGTCATTTCCGCGCCTGATTTGAAATATTGTTCACAAGATTTACGCGGTCTGTCTGGGTCAATAATTTTGGTTTGACCCAAAACACAGCCCAAGGCATCCATTGCTTCATAATCAGAAGGTTGTGCAAAACATACATCATTTGTTGCAACAATCGGTATATTCAAATCACGTGCGATTTGCAAGAACACAGGTTCTGTCTTTATCTCGTCTTCCAAACCATGACGTTGAATTTCAATATAAAAATTATTTCCAAACACATCTAAAAACTGCTGAGCCAGATTGAAAGCAGTGTTATTTTGATTGTTCAATATAGCCATCCCTATCGCACCAGTATGCGCCCCAGAAAGACAAATTAAATCATCTTTGTGTGCCTTCAATTCTGCCATCGTGACATACGGACCCAAGTGATGATTTTCCTGACGCATGTACATAATACGGCTAAGTTCGCATAAATTCAGATAACCTTCGTGATGTTTTGCCAACAGGACCAATTTAGACAGTGATGATTGACGCAGAATCTTTGGATCCGCAGTGTGATGATTTAATGATATTTCCACACCGATTATCGGTTGCAACTTGCTGGACGGCATAACATCAGAAAATTCTGCACAACCCGACATCATGTTTGTATCTGTTAACGCACACGCAAACATGTTGTTGTCATGACATAATTCGGGGATACCTTTTAATATGCCCAACTTTTTATTAGCACCAACAGAAAGGGTACTGGCGCCCACAGATATCTTTGAATGAACACGAAGATGCACAAAATCTGACACGAATACCTTCCTTTCCTGTGGCACAAAAACTAGTGCAATTTACCGTGACAATGTTTATATTTTAATCCTGAACCGCATGGACAAAGGGCATTACGCGATATATTCATATTCGCCATATTATTTGCGCCAGTGTTCTGGTTTAATTCAGAATCATGTTGTGCCTGTTGTTGTGCCGTTGCATCAACATCTTCACGAGTTAGTTCCATACGACAAATATATGCCACTGACATGGTCTTGAAATTCTGAATTGTGTTTCTAAACAATTCCAAAGCTTCGTTTTTATATTCATACAAAGGATTCTTTTGTGCATAACCACGCAACCCAATCGCACCCTGCAGATAATCCATTTGTTGTAAATGACGTTTCCAAACAGCATCCAACGCCCCCAACATCATCTGACGCTGAGCCATCTGCATCAATTCATTACCATATTTTTCGTTTTGCTGGTTATAGCGATGCATCGCCAAATTAAACAAAGTATTATATGCACCACGTTCTGATATTGTTTCGTCTGTTTTCCATTTATCAATGTCAGTGATATCCAATGCAAATATACGCATCATATCATCGTGGATACCCGCAATATTCCAAGTTGAAGGATGTGCTTTTTCTGGAATATTCTTTTCACATATGATTTCAACAACATCGCCTATCAATTCTGTCACCAACGGATTCAGATCTTCAGAAGTCATTAAATCATCACGTTGTTTATAAATAACCGTTCTTTGGTCATTCATAACATTATCGTATTTCAGCAATTCTTTACGCGCTTCGAAATATCTTGCTTCTACTCGCTTCTGTGCTTTTTCCAAAGCCTTTGTTATCCAAGGATGAGTTATCGCTTCACCAGGTTTAAGACCAAGTGTTGTTAACATATTCTGCAATCTGGCCGCACCAAATATACGCATTAAATCATCATCCAAAGCCAGGAAAAACTTAGAATCTCCCGGATCACCTTGCCGTCCGGAACGACCGCGCAACTGATTATCTATACGGCGCGATTCATGACGTTCGGTACCGATTACATAAAGCCCACCAGCCTTTAATACTTTTTCTTTGTTCTTTGCAATTCTGTCTATAATTTCTTTTTTCTTTTTTCCAAAATCAGGTGCAGTTTCATCCAAATCAGCAATTAAATCTTCGGCATTACCACCCAGTTTAATATCGGTTCCGCGCCCAGCCATATTAGTAGCTATCGTCACAGCACCCGGCGCGCCAGCCTGAGAAACTATTTTTGCTTCTGATTCATGGTGCTTCGCGTTTAATACCGCAGGTTTTATACCCAATTTTTCTTGGACAATTTTTGCCAATTCTTCAGACTTTTCAATAGAAACTGTTCCAACCAACACAGGCTGTTCGCGTTCCATACATTCCGAAATCTGTTTTATAATCGCATCGTATTTTTCAGATTTGTTGCGATAGATTTCATCATGATGATCAACACGCGCCACAGGTTTATTTGTCGGAATAGCAACAACGCGCAATTTATAAATTTCTTCGAATTCTGCCGCTTCTGTCATGGCAGTTCCAGTCATACCAGCCAAAGTAGGGTACATTCTGAATAAATTCTGGTACGAAATACTGGATACAGTTTGATTTTCAGGTTGAACCTCTACATGTTCTTTTGCTTCTATCGCCTGATGCAACCCCTTGCCAAAACGGCGTCCAGACATCACGCGTCCTGTAAATTCGTCCACAATTAAAACTTCACCATCACGGACGACATAATTAACATTCTTTTCGTACAAATGGTGTGCCAAAAGGGACTGTTGCAGGTGCATAACAACTATCGCATTTTCCGAAGAATACAAATTATCCCCAATTAAAATATCAGCTTGTTTCAGAAGGTTAGTCGCATGGTCTATACCAATTTCTGTCAATGTGACATGTCTGTCCTTTTCGTCAATTTTATAATCATCTGGGATCAGTTGAACGACCACAGAATCAACTTTGTTATACAATTCGCTGGTATCTTCTGCCGGCCCAGAAATAATTAACGGGGTACGCGCTTCATCAATTAAAATACTGTCCACTTCATCAACGATGGCATAAAAGAAGGGGCGCAAAACCTGTTGTTCTTTGGTGAATTTCATATTGTCACGCAGATAATCAAAACCTAATTCAGAATTAGTCACATATGTAATATCACAATTATAAGCCGCGCGTCTGTCTTCGTCAGACATATCGTGTTGAACAACGCCTATTGTCATACCCAAAAACCTGTAAACCTGACCCATCCAGCCCGCATCACGCGATGCCAAATAATCATTAACGGTAATCAAATGTGCGCCTTTGCCTTGCAAGGCTTTCAGATACAATGCCAATGTTGCGACCAGTGTTTTACCTTCACCTGTCTTCATTTCAGAAATTTGACCATTAGACAAAACCATTCCACCAATCAACTGTACATCAAAATGGCGCAGACCGATTGAACGTTTAGCCGCTTCACGCACGGCAGCAAAAACATCCGGTAAAATATCTTTTTCTTTTTCGCCGTTCTTTAATCTTTCGCGAAAAACCACTGTCAGGCCGTGCATTTCATCGTCAGACATGGCTGCATATTTTTCTTCCAACTTATTTATTACAGAAACTGTTTTATCGTATGATTTTACCAATCTGTCATTTGCCGAACCCAACAGCATTTTCAATACATTTTTCTTCTTTCATCCTT
>Ga0310786_10011838_pt1 | contig 10849 bp, 10 predicted proteins | sample AusTroGonzalo_MG_FD_203881 | JGI IMG/M metagenome (GOLD analysis project Ga0310786, IMG submission 203881) | Bovine rumen microbial communities from tropical cattle in Woodstock, Queensland, Australia - Gonzalo_03 (v2) (version 2) | ecosystem: Host-associated > Mammals > Digestive system >...
CCATCCTTGAATGTGTACTTCCCATATTCGTGAGGTATCACCACGACTTTACCTTTAGACAGAGCAATCTCTGCGCACGCATACTCGCCATCTGCACCATAATACTTAAACTGTGTGTAGCCAGTTTCCTTGCCGCACATGGTTTTCTTCTCGCCTTCGAATTGCATGGACTCCATCATCCATACGCCTACGATCTCCTTGTCGTCCACTTTCGTTTGGGCATTTGCATGGAGGGCACTCATGAGCACCACTGCCATCATGAACATTCCTTTCTTCATAAGTTTACAGTTTTTTTGTTAAGGGTTAGAAATCAATAATTAATAATTCTTGCTGTGTCTGAATCACGCTGCAAAAGTACGGTCTTTTTCCGGAGCCACCAAACAATTCACTTTGCATTTTGTTTGCATTTTCGATGCAAACTGTTTGCAAAGTTTTCACGCTCCTATCGATAGTACGAATTCATCCCATTCGCGTGCTCCTCCCTTACGGCAAAAAACCTTCTTATAGAGGCGGCTACGTACAGTGCTGATGGTACTCACATCACGTGCCAGCACAGATGCGATGTCTGTCGGAATAATACGCAGTTTGACAAGCAGGCACACCTGATACTCCAGTTCCGACATCGGATAGAGGTTTCTCAGTTGAGTGGTGAAACCTGGATAAACAGTTTTCAGCAATTGCTCCACATTCGTCCATTCCTCCATCTTCAACGGCTGTCCTTCTGCCATCCGCTTGACCAAAGCGCCGTACTCATCCGAAGCAAAGAAACGTTCCTCTTCTGCTTCCATTGCCTGACGAACCGACTGCGGACGTTCCTCATGCTCCTCCCGAATCTGCTGCAACTGCGCCTTTAGCCTCCGTTTGCTCCGTTGATTGGTGATGACGTAATGGGCCACCAGTAACAAGATGACAATCATCGTATAGATGAGCCAGTGAATAGTATTCTCTTGCTGGCGCTCCTTGACAGAAAACACATAGTTCGTAGGCTCTTTGTCCACTGTCGCCGTATCGCCTGCTACGATGTCGCGCATATTATCGCCCCATTCCTGCCAGATGTCCTCTGCCCGATGGTAGCCATACTTCACACCATGGCGCTGAATGGTCATCGTGGTGTCATCAATCATAGTCAATGGACGTGGATTATTGCCTTCAAGATAGAGAATCTCACCACCACCTTTGTTCACCACCGTCACACTCCCCCTTTCTATCGGTGTCATGACCAATCCCGAAGGTGTCCGTATCAGCCGACACGCATAGGCCATGCTGTCGCCGTCGTAGATAAGCCCATGCGCCTCTTCATTCTCAGACAATTCTGCTCGATTACCACCTGGATAAACCCTGTACTGTAGTGTCCATACTCCTTCCAGCACATACTGCGGGCGCTCCTTAACTTGACTACATCCTACGAGCACTAGTGCTACAATCACAAGAACCACCAACACTCTAATATGCTTGAGCTTCTGTTCATTCACTTCCTCAAGCAAATGCTCGTTCACTTCCTTTTTAATTCCCATTTTAACTTCGTTTAATCGATGTGCAAAGATACACAAAAGCTAACGAACCTCCAAACTATCTAGTTTGCATTTTGTTTGCATTTCACATTTCACGCATTTACTATTCATTAGTTTTATTATACGGAGAACATCCCACTCCATGTAAGATTCCGCTTATTTTTTCAACATAACAATACGTTCTTTAGAACAAATTTTTAGGGAGATTTTTTTGCATTCCAACCTTTTTTTGTATCTTTGTGGCCATAATCAACTGTACAACAATGAGACATAGATGTGAGTTAAATCTGCGAGACCTAGGGGAAATTGGTGGAAACATCATTCCCAAAGGACTATTTTTGCGAAGTGGAAAACTCTACATACTCACACCAACCGAATGTAGCAATCTATGCAGGAAATATAATATCCAATGTGTGATTGACCTGCGTACACCAATAGAAGCAGCGGAATTCCCTGATCCGTTACCTGAAGGAGTGGAATACTTGCAAATCCCTTTACTGAAGGACGCTACAGTCGGCATCACCCATGATACAGGCTCAGACCCAATGACTATCCTCCGTAATCTACGTAAACAACCAGAAAAGCTGATGGCTATGCTGCCAGACTTCAAAGCACTCTACAAAGAGATTGTGACTGACGAGTATTCACGTAGCCAACTGGATAAAGTAGTTGCGACACTAAGAGCGAATGCAGAAAAAGGTATCACAACGCTATTTCATTGTACGGCAGGCAAAGATAGGACAGGCCTAACCAGCATGGCACTGCTGAAATCATATGGAGTGGGCAACGAAGAGATCATCAGGGACTATATGCGTACCAATCGCTATGCTTTTTGGCCAACGATAAAGAAATGCTTAGGAGTAGCACTGTTGACAAGGAAATGGAAATTCGTGAAGCTTACCTACACTTCTTTTATGGCTGACAGAAAACTGATAGAAATAGCTATAGAGAACTATACCTAACGTTGTAGAGTGTTATCTTGATGAAATAACTCGCTTTGCGAAAGGAAAAAGGGAACAAACTGCGAAAGTCTGCTCCCTTTTTTTGATTTAAAACCTGAATGAGGTCGGCTTATGCCAATGTTGGAACGATGTTGGAAATGAGAATCAAAACCAACAGACCGAGGATGGCATAAAGCTCTGGGAATACTGCGAGCACCATAGTAGTACCGAATGCCTTGTGGCCGCCTCCGATGGCGCTGATACCGTTGGCACACACCTTAGCCTGACGGATGGCTGAGAACAATGCAACAAGTCCAAGTGCAAGGCCTGCACCGAAGATCGCTGATGCCTGACCCATGTTGATGTCGGCGCTAACCAAAGGGTTGAGAATGAAGAATCCAACGAAACCATAAAGTCCCTGTGAAGATGGAAGGGCAGCAAGTCCGATGTACGAACCAGATGCGCCTGGGTTCTTCTTGAATGCGCCAATTGCGGCGTTACCACAAATTGTTACTCCGTAAGCGGAGCCAACTCCGGAAAGTGCCACTGCAAGGGCAATTCCCACATAAGCTAATAAAATTGATGACATAATGTTTTGAATGTTTTGCGGATTAACCCCTACCACCCATGAGAAGGGCTTAACTTGGCGTGGGGAACCCTAGGTTATAATATTAATTTATAATTTTACAATTGATAATGTGTTCTCCTCTCCATGGGGAGAAGGGGAACTATTGTTTCTTTAATCTGAACGGATCGTACTCGTTGCCACCTCCTTCGAACTCTGCATTCTTGAAGTATTCCACGAACGTGAGTCGCATTGGATGTACAAACGATGAAATCATACAAAGCGCGAAGTTGATACCATGACCGAACAACAGGATGAGAATGAATGGCAACCAACGGATGCCCCAACTCATTGATGAAGTCATGTCAGTAGCCAGCGAGTTGAAGACGCTACCCAGCACACCTCCAGTCAATCCGAGCGCGAACAGACGGATATAACTCAAAAGGTCGCCCAATAGACCTGTAGCCATTCCATAGGTAGCCCAAAGGCCTGAACCGACATTCATGGCAGCACCCACAACAGGCTTCTTATATGCACCAGGACTGTTAAGGAAGAAGATACCAAGGACGGACAAACCTATCAAACCATACAACACGTACTGCACCACTTGCGACAGCTCGACGCCAAACATAGGAAGTCCAAACAATATGGTGGCACTCACGAGGGCTGTCACCCACGAGAACTTACCCACGCCATAGATGAATCCATAGTTCTTCACTGCCTTGCAACCCGCCATCGTCATACCGATGAGTACCTGAATGAGACCTATGATAACCGAGATGACCATCATCGGAGAATAACCGAAGAAAGAGTCTTTCTTACTGTCGTTCAGGAAGTAAGGCTGTATCGGTTTTACCCAGCCCCAATCTACAGTAGCGAGGTCGATACCAAAGAAGGTACCTGTAACCAAACCACAAATAACAGTCATGCCTCCCAAACAAACTCCCAGCAATCCATACTTGCGAATATTAGGTTTCATGATGCAGATGACGATACTGATAGCCAGGATAATAGCGCCATAGCCAGCATCGCCCATACAGAGGCCGAAGAACAGCATGAAGAACGGAGCGAACAATGGCAACGGATCAATATCATGATAGTTTGGTAGTGAATACATCCGCAGAATTGGTTCGAATAATGATGCAAACTTGTTATTCTTAATCTGAATAGGAACATCGTCTTCAAAGGCCGGATCTGTCTGTTCATAATAAATGTGACTACGCTCAAGATAGTCAACAACCTCAGGTGCCTTCTCAACCAAAGTCCATCCCACCAACAAACGTACAGCATCGTCAGCGATGGATTCGTGACTGAGATGTACCTTCGATAAGGATATGTTGTTATCGTTATCAAGCTGACCTGCCTCAATCATAGGACGATATTGCTCATTCACAGCAAGCATCTCATCGTGCACAATGGATATCTTCGATTCTACGTCCTCTTTTTCTGCCACGTAAGCCGACAAAGTCTTTTCAGGCAGCGCCAATACCTCTGCGGTAATATCAGGACGCTCAGCGGAGAACGTCACAAAATAGAGTTTGCCACCGATATCGTTGATAGGTGTAGCATAGTATTGATCGCGCCATTCCTGCTTGAACAGCTTAGACGGGCAGACATAGAACGTGGTCATGTAGCCTTGCTGCTCCAACTCACGGAGACTATCCCACTGGAATTCACCCCAAGGTTCAAGTGACGTAATGTTCTTATTGACTGCATCTAGTTGATGCTTCAGCGACAACTCTTCTTCACTCAGTTTCTCTACGTAGCTGAGTAAAGATTCCTGCGATGTATCGTCCACGGAAACAGGTGCATACGCATCAGAAACCATATAGGCATCCTTGGCATAATCAAGAATCGAGAGCACGCGTTTATAGCGATCAGCAATGGCAAGATTAGATTGGAGTTCATCACTGGTAGCACCCTTTTGGAGTTCCTCAATATGTACGACGCCCAACTGACGAATGTCGGCCAGGAACTGATCATACTCCTTGTTGGTGACAAGGAACGTGAGTTTCTTCATTTTCTGAATCATACCTCGTCCTCCTTTCCTTCTTCATCGTCTTCAGCTTCCTGCGGACCTTCAGCTTGCTTTCGTTTCTCCTGCAATGCTTTCAGAATCTTCTGTGATGACTTAGAGAGGTTCTCTTCGTCTTCCATGAAACGCTTAATCTTACGGATAGCTTCCTGGAATCCAGGAATCTGCACCTTCTCAAAGAGATTTACCTTCTGTGTAGTCTTTCGTCGTGCACGGTCGAGCAATCCCAACTTGGCTACCACAAACTCATGCTCAACAGCTGTCTTGGCAAGTCCCTGCAGGAGATTGATGCCATCGAAGTACCATTTCGGAGCGCTGAACACACCGAACGGCTTCACCTCAAGCTGGATATTGGTTAGCACAGGAACTCTCACACCCGCCACTTTTTTCACATCCATCTCAACGTCCTTCAAGGCAACCAACGAAGCATCGAATTCACCCCAAAGGGCATACATGGATTCGTAGCCCTGAATTTGCTGTTCCAATTTCTTTTCCAACTCTACAGCTTCCTCCTTACATTTCTTCACCTCAAGACGCAACGCCGTTTCCTTGCTCTTGATAATAGGCAAGGTACGCTGTCGCATCTTCAGCTGTTTCTCTATTTGCTGAAGCGATGTTTTGTTATATTGAAACTTTATCGCCATTTATTTCCAGTAGATATCTGTAAATTCTTTCTTAATGTTCACTTCCTCTAACTTGAAGTATTTCTGGAACAATGTCCAAGTCACATCAAGCATCTCAGTTGTGTCAAGGTCAACGTCGATAGCAAGCAACTTGTCTGCATAGTCTTTGGCGAAATCCAGACAGCGGTTGTCATAGTCTGTAAGATCGAAACCGTTCTCAAGTTTTGTCTTTGCATTGGCAGCATCGGAATACAGACGAATGGCTGCATTCATCACCTGAGAGTGGTCCTTACGTGTCTTCTTTCCTGCTACGAGTTGCTTCAGACGTGAGAGCGAACGGAATGGGTCGACAATGACCTTACCGATATCTGAATCACGACGCAGATACAACTGACCTTCAGTAATATATCCAGTATTATCAGGTACTGCGTGTGTAATATCACCTCCAGAAAGGGTTGTGACAGCGATAATCGTAATGGAACCGCCACCTGCACTATCTGGGAACTGAACGGCCTTCTCATAAATCTTAGCCAAATCAGAATAAAGTGAACCTGGCATAGAGTCCTTCGATGGGATTTGGTCCATACGGTTACTTACGATTGACAACGAGTCAGCGTATGAGGTCATATCAGTCAAGAGCACAAGCACCTTCTCGTGCTTCTCTACAGCGAAATACTCAGCAGCAGCAAGTGCCATATCCGGAACCAGCAATCGCTCTACGGCTGGGTCTTCCGTCGTATTCATGAAACTGATGATACGGTCAAGCGCACCTGCGTTAGAGAACGTATTGCGGAAGAAGTAGTAGTCATCGTTGGTCATACCCATACCACCAAGGATAATCTTATCAGCCTTCGCACGCAAAGCTACCATCGCCATTACTTCGTTGAATGGTTGATCAGGGTCAGCAAAGAACGGAATCTTCTGACCTGACACCAAGGTATTATTCAAGTCGATACCTGCGATACCTGTTGCAATCAATTCACTTGGTTGTTTACGACGTACTGGGTTCACTGAAGGACCTCCGATCTCAACCTCTTTTCCTTCAATCTCTGGACCTCCGTCAATAGGTTGACCATAGGCATTGAAGAAACGGCCGGCTAACTGGTCGCTGACCTTCAGCGAAGGAGATTTACCGAGGAACACCACTTCTGCATTCGTAGGAATACCACCGGTACCCTCGAACACCTGAAGCGTGATGTCGTCGCCAGCAATTTTTACCACCTGAGCAAGCTTTCCGTTGATGGTAGCCAACTCATCATAACCAACTCCTTTAGCCTTCAAAGAGCAAGTTGCCTTTGTAATCTGGCTTATCTTTGTATATACTTTCTGAAATGCTTTTGCCATAGTGATTATGCTGCTTTATGTGGTTCAATCATTGCTTTAATCTCCGATACATACTGGTTGTACTGCTCAGACTTATACTCTGAATAGTTCATCTGCTTACATAAGTTAATCATCTTCTTGAAGTAGTCAACCACCTCAAGGAAGTTGTCAAACTTGAAGTCAATCTCACAAATCTCAGTCACCAGATTCAGAATCTCTTCCTGACGCTCCAGCGAAGTGACAGCATCGATTTCGTCGAATGCATCTTGCTGAAGGATGACATAGTCAATGACTTCTGACTTCCAGAAGGTCTCATGGTAATCGACAGGCACACCGTCATCACCCAAGATGTTGATCTGCTCAGCAATTTCCTTACCTCGTTGCATACGGGTCTTCAACGCAAGCACCTTTGGTATCCACTCGTCGTTAATCTTCTTTGAGATATAATCTGCAAACTCGGGATATTCAAGATACTTCGAATATGAGTCTATTGGATTCACAGCGGGGTAACGTTTCTTGTCTGCACGATCCTGCTCAAGGGCATAGAAACAACGTGCCACCTTCTTGGTGTTCTCTGTCACAGGTTCCTTCAGGTTACCACCTGCAGGCGATACTGTACCGATGAAGGTGATGGAACCTACTTCACCATTATTAAGATATACATATCCAGCACGACCGTAGAAGTTACTGATGAGGGCACCGAGGTCCATAGGGAACGCATCAGGTCCAGGAAGTTCCTCCATACGATTCGACATCTCACGCAATGCCTGAGCCCAACGAGAAGTAGAGTCGGCCATCAGCAGTACTCTAAGTCCCATCGAACGGTAATACTCTGCCATCGTCATTGCAGTGTAAACAGAAGCTTCACGTGCTGCAACTGGCATGTTTGAGGTGTTGGCGATAATGATGGTACGCTCCATCAGCTTACGTCCTGTATGGGGGTCGATGAGTTCTGGGAACTCAGTAAAGATTTCCACGACCTCATTTGCACGTTCACCACAGGCTGCAATAATCACAATATCAGCTTCTGCCTGCTTTGAGATAGCATGCTGAAGCACTGTCTTACCTGTACCGAACGGGCCTGGGATGAATCCCGTACCGCCTTCTACGATTGGGTTGAAGGTATCTATGGTACGAACTCCTGTCTCCAACAATTTAAAAGGACGAGGTTTCTGCTTGTAGTTGGTCATCGCAAACTTAACAGGCCAGTGCTGAATCATATCGACCTTCACTTCCTCACCGTTCTCCTTCACCAACACAGCTATGGTATCCGTAATTTTATACTGACCTGCAGCAGCTATCTGCTTCACAGTTGCCTTTCCTTCCATCTGGAACGGTACCATGATCTTCAGAGGCTGGCTGTTTTCTTCAACCTTACCCAACCAATCAGATGCCTGCACCTCGTCTCCCACTTTTGCCAGTGGTTCGAAATCCCAGATACGATCTTCGTCAAGCGGATTGGTATACTGTCCTCGTTTCAAGAACACACCGTCCATCTTGTCAAGGTCATTCTGCAAACCATCAAAGTTCTTGGACAACATACCGGGAGCCAGCTTCACTTCAAGCATGTGACCAGTGAAATCAGCAGGAGCTCCGACTTTCAGTCCACGGGTTGACTCAAACACCTGAACATACACATCCGAGCCCACCACCTTAATAACTTCGGCCATCAGTCGGTCGCCACCTGTCTCAATGTAACAAATTTCACCTTGAGCCACAGGACCGTCTACGCCTAGCGTTACCATGTTGGCGATTACGCCTTTTACAGTTCCTTTTGTCATATTATATCGTCTTTTTATCTTTCTATCTAACGAATTCTTCAGGCACTTTTGCTTCGCCTCGCAGATTTTCTATGATCTGCTTAAACGTTTCCTTGCCTTCTTCCACATCCAGATGCTCCCAACGTTCCAACATTTCGAGCTTTGCGAAATATGCAAACACTGCATCTATAGAAAAGATATCGAAGAATGTACGCTCATCGAGCCAAGCCCACTTAAACGCATCTATCTTCTTCTCTTTCTGCACAGGGTCTGTCTCATCTACCACTTTCATCAGGTCGACCACATAGTCATACTCCGTCGATAGGCTGAAATCCTTGGCATTATTTGTACGTATAATTTCTGTCACTTCATTATCTCCCTGAATATAATCTCCCACATTCCAACCATTCTTACGTGCAATCATCGCAGTAAGAATATTAGTGACATTGAAATTAAACTCATACCAATCAGCAATCATTTTATTGGAACAACCCATCGCATACTTGTAGTACTCCAACATCATAGCATCGTCCGCAAAGAAGCCCGCCGTATCCTTGTTATAGGCATACTCTCGGGCATATATTGACATAAATGTCGGGTAGCGGTGCACATTGAAGTTCATCTCCTTAGCTGAGGTAATCAGGTCTTTATATTGTTCCGGACTGAAATTACCATTCGGCAGCAGCGATGCATCAGGGTTCTTCAATAGTCTGACTATATTCTGACAATCATATTTCAAGAAGAAATAGAACATCAACTTCTTGTCTGAATCGGAGAGGACATTCTCACATTCCTCTTTCAATTCAGCTACCGTTGGTGCCTTCTTCGAGTCATTCAAAGATATATCAGGCAAGCCAGCCATTAAACAATAGTAATTCCCCATCTTTTTAATTATGCATTATACATTATGCATTATCAATTAAAAAAGCATCTCTACCAACTGAGGACGGAGGAACGATTTGAAATAATCTTCAAATTCCTCTTCACCAAAGTTCACCTTATATGAACCGTCAGCTGGTTCAATCGTAAACAGTGCCTTCTGTCCGTGAACACCCTCAATCTTGACCGACTTATCGAGCAGAGCCTTTGCTTGTTTAGCAAATACCGCCTTCAAGCCCTCAGCATCTTCCGTAGAAATCACGATATCTTCCTGTGCACCCCACTTCTCAGCCAGTTTCAGCAAGAATTTATTCATAAAATCCTTATCTGCTACCGACTGCTTTACAACCTCATTCACTGCATTATCGGTAAGCACATTGGCAACCTCGGTCTTCAACGCACTCAGCGCCTGAGCTGAATACATCTTCAATTCCGACTTGGTGTTCTCGTTGAGCGACTCTGACTCTTTCTTTGCCGCAGCAATAATCTCGTCTGCTTTCTTCTTAGCATCAGCAATAATAGCAGCAGATTCATCCTTAGCAGATGCTATTATCTTGTCTGCTTCCAACTTACCTTTTTCAACTCCCTCATTTAAGAGTTTGTTTGTTAATTCCTGAATTTTATTTTCCATATATGGTTACACTTTAATTTCGAGTACAAAGGTAATGATTTTTTTCTATACTCGCAAATAATCTGAAGAATTAGCTTTAAAAAGAGAAACTTAGATGAACACCAATATCAAAAAACATATATTCCATTACAAAAAAAGCAGTCTCCCAGGATGATTCCTGAAAGACTGCTGTGCTAAAAAGGCGGCGACCTACTCTCCCACATTGCGGTGCAGTACCATCGGCGCGCCTGGGCTTAACTTCTCTGTTCGGGATGGGAAGAGGTGGAACCCCAGGGCTATAGCCACCTGATTGTTTCCTTACGCCATTTACGGCGTTATGCTTTTTGACCTATCGGAAGGAAAAAAGAAAATGCACAATGCAAACTGTCTCTTGACTATGAAGAACATTTCTTCGAGACTTTCTCTGCGATCCATACTTCCTTGCAGACTCCTGAAGGAATAAGCCTTGCGGTATGGCAAAGCTGACGGGCAATTAGTACTTCTCGGCTTTGACGTCACCGTCTTTACACCTGAAGCCTATCAACGTCGTAGTCTACAACGACCCTGAGAGATCTAATCTTGCGGCCGGCTTCGCGCTTAGA
>Ga0310786_10011839_pt1 | contig 10849 bp, 9 predicted proteins | sample AusTroGonzalo_MG_FD_203881 | JGI IMG/M metagenome (GOLD analysis project Ga0310786, IMG submission 203881) | Bovine rumen microbial communities from tropical cattle in Woodstock, Queensland, Australia - Gonzalo_03 (v2) (version 2) | ecosystem: Host-associated > Mammals > Digestive system >...
ATTCTGGGGCCACGGGCTGATCTCGTGGTATATGGCGCTTCTGCGCCCTGGACCGTAGGCGGGTAACGTAATGGCGGCCATACCAGAGAGCACCATCGAGGAGATCAGGGCGAGAACCGACCTTGCAGACCTCATTTCGTCGTACGGCGTGAGCCTCAAGCGCTCTGGTTCGGCCTACATGGCTTGCTGTCCGTTCCACCAGGAGAAGACGCCTTCGTTCAGCGTCCAGCCAGACAAGGGCTTCTACCACTGCTTCGGGTGCGGCAAGTCCGGCGACGCGTTCAACTTCGTCCAGGAGCAGGAGGGCCTGACTTTTATCGAGGCCGTGAAGAAGCTTGCGCTGCGTGCGGGCGTGGAGATCGTGGAGCGTGAGGATCCGCATGCGGGGCTGAGGAAGCGGTTGTATGAACTCCATGCCGAGCTTGCCGCGTTCTACCGCCGCTGCCTCCTCGAGATGCGCGAGGGCGAGAAGGCGCGCCGCTACCTGGCTGAGCGCAAGATATCGGAGGAGACAGGCGAGAAGTTCCTGATAGGATACGCTCCTGTAGGCGCCGCGCCGATGATGAAGTGGGCGGCGAAGTACGGATTCACCGCGGACGAGATGGACGCGGCGGGAGTGGTGCTAAAGCCGCGTTCGCCGGGAGAGTCGGGCTATCACCGCTTCGGCGGCAGGCTCGTTTTCACGATCCGCGACAGGTCGGGGCGCGCAGTTGCGTTCTCGTGCCGCACGCTCGAAAAGGACAAGGCGAAGATGCACGGCGGCAAGTACGTCAATTCGCCCGAGACGCTGATCTTCAAGAAGTCGAACATCCTCTACGCACTCGACGCCGCCGCGCCGAACATCGCGAAGGCGCCAAGGCGAGAGGCCATAGTGTGCGAAGGGCAGATAGACGTCATCCGCTGCCACGTGAGCGGATTCCCGGTTGCCGTTGCAGGGCAGGGTACGGCATTCACTAGCGAGCATGTCGCGCTCCTCAAGCGCGTTGCCGACAGCGTGGTGCTTGTATACGACGACGACGCGGCGGGACACAAGGCGGCGGTTCGCACTGGCGGCGAGTTTCTTGCCGCCGAGATACCGGTGCGCGTTGCAACGCTGCCGGACGGACACGATCCGGACTCGATGCTTCTGGAGCGCGGTCCCGCCGATTTCCAGAAGTGCCTCGACGAGTCTGTTTCGATTACGGCGTATCAGGTCCGCGTTCTCCGCGCAGCCGAGCAGAACCCCAACTCAATCGACGCTGTGAAGCGCGTCTCGCACGCAGTCCTTGAGACGATTTCGCGCTGTCCGTCCGCAGTCCTTCGCGCGTCCCTCATGCAGGAGGCGGCGCAGCTTATGAATCTGCCTGTTTCCGCACTTGAGGCGGACTACGAGAAGGCATCAGAGGCTGCGCGCCAGAAGGTGTCGTTCAGGGCGGCGCATGCTCAAACAGAGGGGACGCCCAGCGCAGACATCGAGCCGTTGGCGGAGGATGAGTTCCCTGACGTTCTGCCCGAAGACGGTTCCGATTCCGCGGCCGCTCCTGCAAACAACCCGCCGCCCAAGCTGGAGCTGGAACTCTGCCAGTTCCTGTTTGAGCACGAACGGGAGAGGTCGCTTGCCGCGATGCTCGACTATCTGCCGCCCGACGTGCTGTCGCACGAGTTCACGCGCGGGTTCGTGGAGGCGTGGAAACGCCAGTTCGACACTGGCGAGGACGAGCTTGCGGCGTTCAGCAAGACGCTTGGCGAGGCGGAGTCGAAGTGGTTTTCCGACATAGTGTTCTCCGACAAGTCGACGCAGATGGGCGAGCGCGACGCTGCGACGCTCTTCCGCGATTTCCTGCGCAGCGCATGGGTTGCCGCAGTGAAGCGGAAAATCGGCGAGATGCCCGTCGACTCGTCCCCCGAGGGCGACCGTGCGCGGCTGGGCCTGCAGATGCTCGTCCACACGTTCCAGCGCGCGCCCTGGGAGCGCGCCGCCCAGAAGATGGCGCTTTCGTCCCTCGGTCTGTGACAATTGCAGTCCGCTGAATTACGCGCGCCTTTTTTGTATGCCGCGGCAATAGCTACGATTTTACTGCGATTTTGCATGCGAATAGTTTCTGTGCGAAATCAACGCGTTTTGGTATAATTGCAAGAAATGGTCAAGGAATCACAGGAGACCGACGCGCCGAGGAAACGGCGTAGGCTTGCTGTGCGGCTGCTGGTTGCTGCCGCATGCGCGGTCGTGTTTCTTGCGGTCCTCCTGCTGTCCGTTCCGTTCATAGTAACTCACATCCCGCTGCCTGAGCTGGTGTTCGACATGTCGGAAGCCCTTGCGGACGTGCCCGCGAGCATGGTGACGAACAAGAATGTCACAGCCACAGTAACCATAACACGGGATGTGCCTGACGGTTTCCGCGTGCGAGCAAGGGGAATGCTTCTCGACTGGCACTACAGCGCAAGGGCGCACATCCGGTTTGGGTTCGTGCGCGCGGACGGCGAAGCCGTGCTTACGCTCGACGGAACGGACTGGAGGGCGTCTGGCAACTTCGGAGGTACGTCTGCTAAGGACTGGCGCTTCAGCGCAAGCATACGCGAGACGGAGGTCTCGCACGACGAGGTTCTGCTTGGCGACTTGCTGCGCCGCGTCGCGCCGCAGGTCGCGTCGAACCTAGTGTTCAAGGGGCGCTTCTCGCTCGACGCAGATGGCGAGTGCACCCCTCTGCTGCCTGTGCCGGCGTGGTCCGCCAGCGGCTCGCTGAAGGACGTTGATGCGTCGTTCGCCGCAGGCGACAAGACCATAGACGTCCATAACATGCGCATGAGGTTCGGGGCGAAGGGGCTCGCGGACCGCATGGAGATAGCGCCTCTTTTCCCGAGGGCGGATTCTGTAGCGGCGGCTGGAGTCGTCCTATCGAACGCCTTCGCGAACGTACGTGCAACGGAGCGCTCATACCTCGTGACGGAGGCTGGAGCCGATTGCTGCGGAGGGGAGCTGAGGCTGTATTCGCTTTTCCTCGACCCGGAGCGTCTGAGCGCAGGCGCTGCGATCTTCGTCGACGGAGTGGACGCAGGCAAGGTGTTGTCACACGTCTCTGGATTCAACGGAGAGGCGTCGGGCAGGCTGCATGGAAAGCTGCCGTTTTTCCTGAAGGACGGCAAGGAGATCCATTTCAGGAACGCATACCTCTTCTCCACCCCAGGGGAGACTGGGAAGGTCATGGTCTCCGATGCCGGTCCGATACTTGACAACCTCGAGGCCGGAGGGTTGCCGAAGTCGGAGCGCGACAATCTGGCAAGAGTGCTGGCGAACCTTGACTACAGCGTCTTGCGAGTCGAACTCGAACGCGAAGAGGACGGCGGACTTTCCCTCGCGCTGAAGCTCGAGGGCACCGCATCGGAAGGCAGCACGACAGTGCCGGTGAACCTCAACGTGACGTTCAGGGGGGATCTGGACAAGCTTATTAAAACGGGAATGGACATTTCAAGGAGGCAATGACATGAAACACGCGACTATTCTGGCCGCCGCCGCGCTTTGCGCGGCCGGATGCATACAGGTGAAGACCGAAAGCGAGATCAAGCCGATACACATAACGATGGACGTCAACCTGAAGGTGGACAAGGAGCTGGACAAGGCGTTCGCGGACGAAGACCAGCAGAAGCCCGAGGGCAACTTCAGGGCTGTCAAGGCGATGATCGACCGGCAGGCAGCCGGCATCACGAACAAGGCAATGCTCGAGGAGCGGACGCAGGCCACCGACGAAGACCGCCTTCTTGTGGCCGAAGAGAACGCCAAGCGGCTCAGGCGCTTCAGCGAAATCGCGAAGTCGAGCGGCACGACGCTCGAGGCCGTGCAGAGGCGCTATGCGGGCAAGATACGCGAGAAGATCCCGTCCGGGACGTGGTACCAGGACGATGCGGGCAAATGGCTCCAGAAGAAGTGAGTCCGTCCTGTCCGCAAACGCCCAACATTTGCGCTCGCGGGGAGCGGGAGATTTGGTATAATACTCCTACAGGAGACAAGCAGATGACACTTGAAGAGCAGGTTAGGGCCATAGTGCAGGCGCTTAGGGACAAGAAGGGCGTTGACGTGAAGGCGTACGACGTCCGCGGCGTTTCCGGGCTTTGCGACTTCTACGTTGTGGCTACGGGAACGGCCGCGCCACACGTCAAGGCGCTTATAGCGGCGACGCAGGCCGTGATGAAGGAGAACGGCGTGGAAAGCTACCGCACGTCGGGCGACCGCGACAGCGGATGGGTGGTGGTCGACTACGTGGACGTTGTCGTACATGCGTTTTCGCCGGAGGCTCGCGCGTACTACGCGATAGAGAAGCTCTGGAAGGACGCGAAGGAAGTCGTCCTCTGACCGTGCGGGACGCGGCTGACTGCGCATGGCGGACACACGTACAGATTCCGACCTGGTGGCGGCCTTCGCGGCTGGCGATGCCTCCGCCATGGAGGAGCTCGTGTCGCGCTACCGCCGTCCGCTGTTCAGCTGGTTCACGCTTCAGGTGTCCGACAGCGCAACGGCAGAGGACCTCTACCAGGACGTCTGGCTGAAGGTGATACGCGGCGCTTCGGCGTTCCACGACGTCTCGTTCAAGGCGTGGATGTGGAGGATAGCGCGCAATAGGCTCATAGACTTCAGGCGCAAGATGCGCCCCGAGCTGACGCTCGACCAGCCCGTTGCGGGCACGGATGGAGAGGGTGACGCGCCGTCGAACGTCGACCGCGTGTCGGACGGGCGGGCGAACGTCGCCGAGCGCATGCAGGGCGAGGAACGCCGCCAGGCGCTGCGCGCCGCCATCGCGCAGCTTTCGGACGCGCACCGCGAGATAGTGTCGATGAGGCTTGTGGAGAACCTTGCGTTCAAGGACATAGCGGAGCGCCTCGGCATTTCCATCAACACCGCTCTGGGAAGGATGCACGACGCAACGGAGAAGCTGCGCAAGATGATGAACGCGTGAAGGTTCGGAATTCAGGGAAATGGACACGCCAATAGCCATAGTAGGGATGTCATGCAGGTTCGCCGAGGCGGCGAACCCTGCGGCGCTTTGGCGCAACGTGATGCGGCGCCGCTGCTCCATAGGTCCGCTGAACTCCTTCGCGGCGCTGCCCATAGGGGTGAATAACCTTTTCCCTAACAGGGACTATCCGCCGGCGGGTGGGCAGCTTGGCCCGCTTTACGCATGCGTGAGTGCCGAGCAGGAATTTCCGCGCCAGATGAACGCAGGCGAGAACCAGGACCTCTACTTCGCTACGCAGCTCGCGTTCGACGCGCTTGCAGACGCGGGAATGCGTCCGCATGCAACCCCGCCGCTTCGGGGTGCCGTGCATCTCGGCTATGCTCCGCCGTTCAACTCGTCCACCGTGAACTGGCTCGACCACACGATGTTCATAGACCAGACGATGGACATCATCGCGAAGTTCTTCCAGTCCGCGCCGGACGAGTCTCTTGCGTCGGTCAGGTCGCGCCTGACCGATTCGCTTCCCGCTCCCGACGCGGCGTCGTTCCTCACCGGAACCGGGCATCACGTGGCCGTGTGGATCGCGCGCCAGGCCGGTTTCGAGGGCCCCGCGGCGATAGCGGACTCGGGGTCCCTTTCGGCGAACGCGTGCTTCCAGTCCGCCGTGAGCGCGCTGAGGGACGGACGCGTAGACGTTGCGCTTGCAGGTGCGCTCAATCCGCCTTTCAGCCGCGCGGTGCTGCAGGGGCTTTCAGGAACGGTGAGGTTCTCCAGGTCAGGGAGGCTCGTCCCGTTCGACAAGGCATCCGACGGCACTCTTCCCGGCGAGGGCGGTGCCTTCTTCGTGCTGAAGCGCAGGGCCGATGCCCTGCAGGCGCGCGACAGGATATATGCGCTTATCCGCTCCATGTCCTGCGTCGCCCCCGTCGAGCCCTCGGGCGCAAGGCTTGCCACGCTCTTCTCCGACACGTGCAAGATGGCGGAGATACCGGTGAAGAGCATCGGTCTGGTTGAGGCCGCGGGGTCCGGCGAGCCTGAGAACGATGCGCGCGTTGTCGAGGCTGTTTGCGGAATGTGGGGCGACCACCGCCCAGGCGAGCCGCTTGTTGGCGTTGGGTCGATAATGGGCAACGTCGGCCACACAATGCGCGCGGCCGTCGCTGCCGGCGCGGTAAAGTGCGCGCTTGCGCTGCACCACCGCGTGCTTCCGCCGCAGGTGCAGGCCGAGCATCCGCTCGAGGGGCTGGACAGCGAGAAGAGCGGCGCGTACCTGCTTGCCGAGGCGCGGCCATGGATCACGGGAGACAGCACTTCCCCGAGGCGCGCGGCAGTGGTAGGACAGGACTCGGAGGGCAGGGCGTCAGTTCTCGTGCTGGAGGAAGAACCGGAGGACCGCACGTGAACGATCATCTCTACGACGCGTTCGACAGCGAACTGGTGATTGTCGGAGGCGACACGGCGGAGGCGCTCGTGGCGGAGATGCGCCGCCTTGTCACGTTCCTCGAGCAGGCTCCGTCGGCGCAGCTGGAGGACGTTGCCTTCACGTGCGTTACCGCGGCGAAAGGCAAGCGGTGCGTCGTGTCAATAGTCGCGGACTCGACGGCCGAGCTGCTTGCGCGCCTGCGCGTGGCGGCGGCGCGCGTGGAGGGCGGGATAGCGCGCATACGCGACAAGTCTGGCACATACTACTTCCGCGAGCACCTCGCGGGGCCTGGCACCAACGGGAAGGTGGCGTTCCTCTTCCCCGGTGGCATGAGCTTCTATCCCGACATGCTCCGCGACCTGCTGATACTCTTCCCCGTATGTCGCATGCCTTTCGACGAGCTCGAGGAGGCGATGGCGGGGTCGCCCGTTGCAGTCGCGTCGGGCTTCTCGCCCTCGGCGTTCGTGTTCCCTCCGACGCTCTGCTACAGACACGACGCCGACGCGTTCTCGGCCGGAGGCTACGCGCAGTGCATAGTGAGCTCGTTCGCCGCCAACCAGGCGCTCTACAACCTCATGCGCGCCCTTGGGGTCAGGCCCGACGGCGTGTTCGGGTTTTCTGGCGGGGATCTTTCCGCGCTCACCGTCGCGGGTGCGTTCGGCGAGTTCAAGCGTCCGGCGCGAGTGAAGTTCCTCCGCGAGTACTACGCTCTTGTCGACAGGGCGGTTGATCGTTCGGGCCTGCCTAAGTGCGTGCTCGCGTCGGTCATCTCCCCGCGTCCTGGATCGCTTGCCTCCGCGCTTGCCGAGTATACCGCCGACCAGGCTGCTGTGGCCTTCAACCAGTCGCCGCGCCAGCACACCGTTGCGCTTGCGCCTGAGATCGCCGAGGACGCGATCCGCGGATTCGCCGAGGCGGGCATCAAGGCGCTCAGGCTTCCCGTGGACCGTCCGTTCAACACGCCCTGGTGCGGGAAGATAATACCCGAGATCCGCAAGTTCGGGAAGGCGTGGGTGGACTTCAAGCTCGAGATACCGCTCTATTCATGCGCCACCGCCAAGCCGATGGTCGCCGGCAAGGTTCGCCGCCTGCGCGACGAAATGGCAGAGGGCTGGGCCAGCGAGGTCAAGTTCGAGGAGACAGTGCTCAGGATGGCGGAGGACGGCTACAGGATATTCCTCGAGGTCGGCCCGCGCGGGAGCATGTGCGGAACGATCGACGACATCCTCAGGGGACGCGGTTGCGCCGCGGTGGCGACGAACAGGATACACAGGTCGGGCCTCACGCAGCTCCACCACGCCCTTGGCGCCCTTGCCGCGCTTGGCGTGCAGATCGACGCCTCGTTCCTCCACGCGAGGCGCAGGCGCAGGCTGCTCGACTTCGACTCGCCGCTTACGCTCGAGATCAAGGCGGACGCCGAGATGCGCCTTGAGAGCAGCCTGCCTCGCCTCGTGCTATTTTCCAACGACACGACGCTTGAGCCGTATGTGGCGCGTGGCTCGCAGCGACAGAACAAGGCCGCGCAGCGGCAGGCCGCTATCGCCGCGCGCGACCGCAGGCAGCGCCAGTTTGACCTGGGCGGCATATCGCCGCTTATTTCCGATGCCGACAAGATCGACGAGACGCCTGGCATATCGCTCGAGATAACCAAGACGCTTCGGCTCGCCGAGTACCCGTTCATCTCAGACTACGCATACGGGACGACGCAGCTCTCCTACACAGACGAAAGGCTGCGCGGATTCCTGCCTCTTCCCCTCACCGTTGGCGCAGAGATGATGGCCGAGCTTGCGCAGCAGCTTGTGCCGAAGCGCCACGTCGTGCGCATCGACGACCTTGTGTGCAGGCATCAGGTGGCGTTTTCAGGCGGTGCGCTCAAGGTCTTCCTGCGCGCCGAGCGGGTCGCGTCGCCTGACCCCGCGTTTGCGGCCGTAAAGGTACAGCTTCGCGGCGACTCGAAGAACTCCGCGTACACCTGGCCCGTAATGGAGGGCACGTTCCTCCTCTCCGGCGAACCGCTGGAGCAGCGGGCGTTTGTGCCGGACGAACTTGATCGCCAGCGCAACGTCCACTGGGAGTCCCGCGACATCTACCCCGACAGGCTCCACTACGGGCCAAGCCTGCAGCTTGTCGAAAGCGCGGATCTCTGGAGCGAGGCCGGTCTCAACTACGAGATACGGGCTCCAGAGCACGAGAACGCCGTTGCGCATACGCGCGTGCCGATCTTCGTGGTGGACCCGTTGCTTTTCGAGGGCGTGTTCAGCGGCTTCCCGCTATGGCGTACGCACGAGAAGTTCGGGGCTAACTTCTGCGTGCTGTTCCGCCTGAAGAGGCTTGAGCTCCATGCGGCGTCATTCATCGAGGAACAGCGCTACAACTGCTACATGAGGCTGAGGAGCTTTACGCCGAAGTCGCTCATAGGCGACATAGCGGTAACCGACGGAAACGGGAACCTGCTTGCGGAGATCGAGGGGCTTGAACAGATGACGGAGCGCGTCCCTCCCGCATACAGGCAGCTTATCCTCTCGCCGGCCGTCACGTTCCTCACGGACGAGCTTTCTCCCGAAGTCATCGGCGCGCGCCAGATACCGGTGTCCGGGGTGATCGTCTCTGATGTCCCGTATCCGATGTTCGAACGCAACGAGGAGTTCTGGCTGCGCGTCCTTTCGGAGATAGTCCTCGGGAAGTCGGAGCGGCGCGAGTTCGCGCAGAAGACAGGTTCTGCCGGACGCCGAACGGAATGGCTTTTCGGACGCATTGCCGCGAAGGAAGCGACGAGGCGCTTCCTCCACAAGTTCTACCAGGCGCGCTGGTCGGACGCCGACGTGCAGATATGGCCCGACGATTCCGGCAAGCCGCGCGCAATAGGCGAATGGAGCAGCTTCGTGTCGGCGAAGCTCGACCTGACGATAGCTCATACTTCGCGGCTTGTCGTCGCTGCTGTCGCGCCGTCGTCGCGCATAGGCATAGACATCGAGTCGCTTGGGCGCACGCTTTCGGTGGATTTCACCAGGGGCGTGTTCGACGACACCGTGGAGAACGGACTTGCCGAATCAATGCCAGGCTCGTCGTACGCGTACCTCCGGTTCTGGTGTGCCAAGGAGGCAGTGTCGAAAGCGCTTGGAACGGGAATCAGGTACAGCCCGAAGGAGATGCTGGTCGTGTCGTGCGTTCCCGAGACAGGCGACATAGAGGTAAAGCTCACGGGGCAGTGGCTCGACGCCTTCAAGCAGTTCACGGGGCGCACGATTCCAGTGCACACTGCGATCGTACGCGACCACGTGCTTGCGTCGTGCATACTGCCCGAGTCGTTTTTCGGCGAAGCGGAGACAACGGACTTCAACAAGGAGCTCAACGATGGCAGGTAAGAAGAGGAGCAAGAACGACACGCGTCCCACCTGGGACGAGTACTTCATGGAAATCGCCAAGGTGGTCGCGAAGCGCTCGAACTGCTCGCGCCGCCAGGTCGCGGCCGTGATAGCGAAGGACAACCACATCCTCTCCACGGGTTACAACGGCACGCCGCGCGGCGTGAAGAACTGCTTCGACGGCGGATGCCCGCGGTGCGCGGGCCACGCGAAAAGCGGCACTGGCCTCGAGGAGTGCCTCTGCGTGCACGCGGAGCAGAACGCGATCTGCCAGGCGGCTCGCTACGGCGTCAACATATCGGGCTCCACGATCTACATCACGATATCGCCGTGCCTTACTTGCGCGAAGCTGATAATTAACGCCGGTATATCCGAGGTCGTCTATGGCGGCGACTATACGGCGTTCGTCTCCACCGTGCGCGAGATGTTCCGCGAGGCAGGCGTCAAGTGCCGTTCGCTCGGCTGACCGTCCTGAAGGAGGCTGGCGATGGAGTACGCGCTGTTCGGGCTCGGAGCGTTTCTGCTTGCGGCAGGCATGGCCGGCTGCGTGGTGCCCGTCGTGCCCGGGCCGCTGCTGGCATACTGCGCGCTGCTGACGCGCTTCTCCGCCGTCGGCTCCACCAGTCTGGCGATCGGCGCGATCATTGTCGTTGTCGTCACGGTTGTGGACTATGTGCTTCCCGCCGTCTTCGCCCGCCGTTTCGACTGCACCAGATGGGGCGTCTTAGGTTGTTCGATAGGCACGATAGTCGGGCTGTTCTGCATGCCGTTCGGAATTATCCTGGGGCCGTTCATCGGCGCGGTTCTGGGCGAGATTGTCGCAGGGCGTAAGCTGGGCGCTGCGATGAAGGGCGGTTTCGGTGCGCTCGTCGGGTTTGCGCTGTCATCCGGCGTCAAGCTTGCGGCCGTAGCGCTCTTCGCCTGGTGGTTCTTCATGGCGGGCAGATGAGCGCCATGGCGGAAGCCCGCGCTTCGTCCTGCTTGCTCATTTGCGCTTGTTTGTCGGCGGCGGAATTGGTATCATACGCATTCGTCACCGCGCCTGTAGCTCAATTGGATAGAGCGTTGGCCTCCGAAGCCGAAGGTTGCTGGTTCGAACCCAGTCAGGCGCACCATTCGCAGACAGCCTCCCT
>Ga0310786_10011840_pt1 | contig 10848 bp, 5 predicted proteins | sample AusTroGonzalo_MG_FD_203881 | JGI IMG/M metagenome (GOLD analysis project Ga0310786, IMG submission 203881) | Bovine rumen microbial communities from tropical cattle in Woodstock, Queensland, Australia - Gonzalo_03 (v2) (version 2) | ecosystem: Host-associated > Mammals > Digestive system >...
GCGATTCGAGCCTTTGCAGATTTTGCGCGGAGAAGAGGCTCTTCAGCCTGTTGAAGTATGCCGAGGCCTCCATCTTTTCCGGGGAACCTCCAAAGGAACTGCGCCACGTCAACATGACAAAGACCACCTTCTCGCCGGGCGTTTCGCCGGAGAGGTCCGCCAAGGAATCCCATCTGGGGAGGCCTGCCACGATGAACCTGTTTTTGTCCAGACCTGTGCCTTCAGGCGTTCTCGAGAGTATGAAGTCGCGTTCCTTCTCCGATGCCACGTTGACATAATTGAAGAACGAAAGCGTTTTTGCTGCCATCGGCGCGAACCACGTGTAGAACACCCCATGCTGCAAAAACACGTAGGCGCAGCCGTCAAGTCTCTTGAGCCATGTTCTTTCGTGCGGATTCAGCGCGGCGTTTTCCTGAACAACGGCTTTCGCCCTTGCGAGCGCATCTCCGCACTTCTCGACGAACTCGAAATCCTTCACGCCGTCGCCTTCGAGGGCGATTATGTCCTTAAGTCCGTTTTCGGCCTTCAGTTTGGAATAGAGCGGATGTTTCTTCCACAGGACATACTTGGAAGGCACGCCATTGTCCTGCAGCCATTTGAAGAAAGTCCATGAATCGATCGGCTCGTTGGAGGTGGAATTCAGCTGGCCTGTGACGATGTATGTATCATGCGCGGCGCTCCGGCGGGCCCGCTCTATCTTTGCGGTCATGCGCTGCAGGGCGAACGGCAGCAGCTTCTCCGGCGCGTCATCGCAACATGTCGCGCAATTTCCCCTGGAAAGCTCTTTGCCCATGCGCTCCCAGCGCTTGCGTAAACCGGCGGCGCCGAATTCGGAACCGTCCATGGAGTCGAATCCGAACCCTTGCCACCCTTTTTCCTTCAACCATGCTCGGACGGCGATGGATTTCTCCGCATAGTAAAGGATATCGGCGAGCATGCGCCCGCGGAAAAGGCCTTGCACTTTCGCGCCGTACTTGGAGTATGCATTGCGGTAAAGCGCAAGCAGAGTCTCCATCATCGAGATTTGCGCGTCGTCCGCCTCCTTTGTGGCTATGCCTGCGGTAAGGCTGGAAACGGCCGAGCCGGGCTGGCCCCGCCTGTACATGTAGAACACCCTGTTCAGCAGCATGAAGCGGCGGGCGACGGGCCAAAGCGTCATTGTAAACGTCAAATCCTCCCCAAGCTTGAGCGACGAGAACTTGAACCCTGTGGAATCTACAAACGATTTGCGGTAGACCGCCAGACACGCCGATGCGTTGATCATCAAGTGCCCGAAGTCTTCCATTCTGACGACGCGGTCCACAGGCAGCTTGTCGAGCTGGTTTCCGATGGCCCAGTAGATCGGCACTTCCTGGCGCGTGGAAAAATTGAATGCACCGATGTCGTAGGCACAGAAATCCAAGGCATTACGCTCCGCTTCGCCAACGCACACTTCGGCCATTTCCCGCGCCAGCCAATCGTCGCCGTCGACAAACGAAACATATTTGCCCCGCGCCATTCCAAGCGCGAGATTGCGCGCCGCGCCCACGCCGCCGTTTTCTTTGTGGACCACCCTTATGCGGGCGTCCTTTGCGGCAAAAGCGTCGAGAACGGCAGGCGAATTGTCGGTGGAGCCGTCGTCTATGCAAACGATCTCTATCTCGCCGAGAGTCTGCCTACGCAGCGACTCTATGCACCGGCTCAAATATTTCCCGGTGTTGAACACTGGAACTATGTAGGTGAGCAAAGGCGATGCGCACGGTTCTTCGACGGTGCTCGCGGAAACGCAGACTGACGGAAGCCGCACGTCCTCCCAGGCGAGATTGTGAAGCTTGTCCAGATCGTCGCGTATCGTGCGCCAGTCGCCGTCGGACAGGAATTCCCTGTTGTCGAAGTAGTCTGCGGCATGCAGAAGCGCGCAAAGTATTTTGCGTGAATGCTCATCCCGGTAAACCAGCGAATACTCGTGTACCAGACGGAAAAATTCGCCGGAAAGCGGCAATGTATCCAACGCCCAAAGTGTTTGGGCCACGCCTGCAAGCCTGCGGATTCTCGACTCATCGATCGGCGATGTTTGCGCTTCGGGCGGCACGTCGTCGGGCCAGCAAAGCTGTTCGGCGGCATCCTGAGGCAGTTCGCCGCGCGCAAATACAATGTCCCAGAAACCCGGCCGGGGCGTATGGCGGGCGCGGGAGGATGGCTCCTGCAACGCTTTCTCCAATACCGCTTTCTCGAGCGAATAGACTGTTTTGAACCTGCTCGCCGGACGCATAACATACACGTAATCGCCCTTGATGTTTGCGATTGCAGACTTGAGTTCGCCGGGGAGCGGAGAAACAAAAGAAAGCACCTCCACAGGATGGAGCGTCTGCTCGCCCAGCCTGGCTCTAGATGCCTGAACCGACAATTCAGTCGGCCCGGTTATTATGACGCTTGCCTTTATCGAATTGTCCAACGCTTCCTTGCTCATGCAATATTCCCTGAAAAACGATATAAGCCATAAAGGGATACCCTCTAAAACAATGGTAATTATACCATTTTACGGGCACCGGGTCAAGTGAGTGCATGGCCGGGAAGAGGGAGTCGGAAAGCGGGCCGGGCGGAAGCTCGACCGCCCGCATCACCCCCCCACACGGCCATTCGACTTTCCAGGCCGGACAAGGCCAGCGGTCGCGAAGGCGATGCCCAACAGGAGTATGCCGAACGAAATGGTCTGCGCGATGGAAAAAGGCCCTACCTGCGCACGCGGGTCGCCGCGCAGATATTCAAGGAAGAAACGCACCACCGCGTATCCCATCAAGTATACGCCCGAGACTATGCCGCTCCTTGCCTCGGCGGCACCGCGGCGGTACAGCACCCTGTACAGCGTACATGTAACCGCAAACAGGATTAGGAGCGAACCGGCCTCGAAGAGCTGCGCTGGCATGACCGGCAAAGAGCACGAGGCTACCGGCGGGATTTTCCCGGCAACGACCTGCTCGTACCATGCGGGCGAATGCATCGGGAAGCACACTGCGAAAGCGGACCGGCTTTCTTTGCCGTAGCAGCAGCCGAAGAAGAAACACCCTATCCTGCCGAAAGCATGCGCCAGCGGGACAACTGACGCGAGCAGGTCCGCAAGCGCGGCCGGGCGCTCCTTCTTCATTATGCAGTACGCGAAGAAAACTATTATCGAAAGAATCAGCCCGCCGTAAAAGACGAGTCCGCCCTGGTCTATGCGGATTACCGAAAGCGGATTCGCGCTGAATTCGCGCGACCAGTTTTCTATGACGTACGCCGCCCTTCCGCCGATGATGCCCGCGACCATGAGCGATACGAGCAGGTTGGAAAGGTCTTCGCGCCCGGAAAGCTTTTCGATTATTTTCCAGGCCAGCAGAAAGCCTACGGCGATGCACACGCCATAGGTTTTCAAATGCAGGAAGCCGAGGTTTACGAGTTCAGGATGCATAAATCTACAGAGATGCGAGCAATCCGCCGCATAGGATCAGATGTTTTTCGCGGGCGGAGAGCACGGCCTTTACGCGGACCGCGCCATGCGGCGTCGATATTTCCATGCAGCCGTCCCCCTCGATCGCCTTGCGGATTCCGGCGAACTCCAGCCTGTCGCCCTGCGCGATTTTGCCGCAGTCGTCCGGGTTCTCGAAAACGAAAGGAACGATGCCGAAGTTTATCAGGTTGGCGCGGTGTATGCGCTCGATGGATTTCGCGACCACGGCCTTGACACCGAGGAACATCGGGCAAAGCGCGGCGTGCTCACGGCTCGAGCCCTGTCCGTAGCTCTCGCCCGCGATTATCACGTTTGCGAGGCCGGCCGCCTTGTTTTCCAGGCAGCGGTCGTGGAAAGACGCGTCGCAAGGCTCGAAAACGTACTTGGAATACTCCGGCACGTTCGAGCGGTACTTGAGCCTGGCTCCGGCGGGCATGATGTGGTCGGTGGTGATTTTATCGCCCACCTTGATTGCCGCCACGCCTGCGAGATTCTCCGCAAGCGCCTCGCCGCGCGGCACCTGCGCTATGTTCGGACCGCGGACGATCTCCGCGCTCTTCACGCCGCGCCCGGCCGTTTCGCGGTACAGGAACATGGTATCGTCCACCGGAAACTTCTTCGGCGCGGCGACCTTTTCGGCGCGCTTGCACGCAGTGACCACGCCAGCGAGCGCGGAGGCCGCTGCCGTTTCGGGCGAGACTAGATACACCTGCGCGCTCTTCGTGCCTGAGCGCCCTTCGAAATTGCGGTTGTTGGTGCGCAGGCTGACCGCGTTCGTCGCAGGCGACATGTGCGCGCCTATGCAAAAACCGCAGGCGTTTTCGAGAATGCGGCATCCGGCCTTCACCAGCACCGCGAGCGAGCCGTCCTTCGCGAGCATGTTCACGACCTGGCGCGAACCGCAAGCTATCCCCACCTCGACGTCGTCGGCCACGTGCTTGCCCTTCAGCAGATTCGCCACGGTGCGTATGTCGCGGTAAGAAGAATTGGTGCAAGAGCCGATCATGATCTGGTTGACCTTAGTTCCGGCGAACGACTTCACCGGGACCACGTTCCCCGGGCTGTGCGGCGCGGCCGCGAGCGGCTCGAGGCTGGAAAGGTCCACCTCGAAAACATCATCGTACGCGGCGCCGCGGTCTGCCGTTATTTCGCGCCAATCCTTGACTCTGCCCTGCGCCGCGAGGAACTGGCGCGTCACTTCGTCCGAGGGGAATACGCTCGTGGTCACGCCCAGCTCCGCGCCCATGTTCGCGATGGTCGCGCGCGAGGGGACGTCCAGCAGCTTCACGCCCGGGCCGGTGTACTCGAATATCCAGCCCACGTTTCCCTTGGTGCCGAACTTCTCCAGCACCTTGAGGATGATGTCCTTCGCGCTCACGCCGGACTTCAACCTGCCGACGAGCCTAATCGCGCGGATCTTGGGCGTCGGGATGTGGAAAGCGCCGCCCGCCATGGCCACCGCTATGTCGATGCCGCCTGCGCCTATTGCGATCTGCCCGATTCCGCCGCCGGTTGGCGTGTGGCTGTCGCTGCCGAGCAAAGTCGTGCCGGGCTTGCCGAAACGCTCAAGATGGAGCTGGTGGCAAATGCCGTTCCCGGCTTTGGAGTAGATGATTCCGTAGCGCTTTGCGATCGACGCGAGGAAATCGTGGTCGTCGGCGTTCTCGTAGCCGATTTGCACAGTATTGTGGTCCACGTACGATACGGCCAAGTCGTTCTTGACATGGTCGATACCCATCGCCTCGAACTGCAGGTAGGCCATGGTGCCCGTGGCGTCCTGCGTCAGGGTCTGGTCTATTCTTATGCCGAGTTCGCCGTCCTTGGCCGGGTCGCCCTCCACAATATGCGACGAAAGAATCTTTTCGGTTGCGTTCATCTTGACGTTCTTCATAAATTGCACATCCTTCAAGGGACCTGCTGTTTCGCTTCGCGCATGTCGAGTATGCTCAGCTCCACATGTTTGCCGCCATAGTCCGAGATGGCGATCGTGAATGCGATGGAGTAGGCCAGGTTGCTGCGCGCGCGCAGCTCCTCGAGCATGTCGCCGCGGTTCCACCATAGCGCGCGCGGCAGGCCGCGTTCGCCGAATTCGAACTGCAGGTGCTGCGCCTTCGCACCCACCGTGCGTATGCCGCCCGGCGCGAAAGTGACGCGCCTGATCGCGAAAACAGGCTCCGGGTTGGACTCGCCGAAAGGCTCCATGCGCGCAATCTGCTCCGCCAGACCTACGGTGACATCCCTCGGCTCGATGAAAGCATCCACCAGCCTTGTGCCGGGCGCCGGCGCTTCTATGTTGCCCGCCTGCGCCGCGCATGCCTCGGCGAACTTCGCGCGGAAGCGGTCTATTTCGCCGGGCTTCACGGCCAACCCGGCCGCAGCGGCGTGGCCGCCGTACTGCGTCAGCAGATCAGCGCAATCGGCCAGCGCTTCTCGGACGTTGTAGCCCGCCGGCGCGCGGCTCGACCCCTTGCCGTTCACAAGCACGCATACGGGCACGGGCGGCACGAGCTTTTCGACGAGCCGCGAAGCAACGATGCCGGAAACCCCGGGGTGGACGTCCGGGTTGTCCTGCCCGAACGCGATCACCTGGGCGTGCGAGCCGGGGCGTATCTGCTCCAGCGCCGCTTCCGTCATGCGCTGCTCCACCGACCTGCGCGAAGCGTTGCAGAAATCTATTTCCATGGCGAGCGCCCTCGAGCGCTCGCGATCGCATTCGGGGCACATAAGCAGCTTGAGCGCGTCCTCGCTCGAGCCCAGCCGCCCCACCGCGTTGATTCGCGGCCCCAGCACGAAGCCGAAATCGCGAGACGTCATGGCCTCGGCGGCCGTGCGCGACGCGCGCATGTGCAGTTCGCGCAGCCCGACTGGCGCCCAGCGCACAAAGTGCTTGAGCGATTCCGCCACGAATATCCTGTTCTGATCGCGGAGCGGCATTATGTCCGTGACCGTGGCAAGCCCCGCCATCACGAACAGCGGCGCGCCTATGCCGCGCGCGATGGTGTCGTCGCCGCGGCGCTCGCGCGCAAGCGCGACCACCGCGTTGGAGAGAAAGTACGCCACTGCCGCGCCGCACAAGTCGCTCAAATTCTCCGGCGCGGCAACTTTCGGGTTGACCAACGCCGCCGAGCGGGGAAGCTCTTCGCCGCGCAGGTGGTGGTCGGTGACCACTACGCGTATGCCGCGCCCGGAAAGCGAATCTATCTGCTCCACCGCGTTTACGCCGTTGTCGACGGTGACCACGAGGCGGACATCCGGATGCTCGCTTACGAGCCTCGCCACCGAAGCATCGGTAAGGCCGTAACCCTCGGTGAGACGCTCCGGCAGGAACGTGACCACGCGCCCCTCCAGGTTATCGCCCGCAGGGCTTATGTCCTTGAGCACCGCCCTGAGCGCTATAGCCATGATCGCCGTGGCGCATACGCCGTCGCAATCATAGTCGCCGAACACGGCAATCTTCTCGCCGGCCTCGAGGGCATCGAGAATTATCGCGGCGGCCTCGTCCACGCCGGGCAGGTCTTTCGGCTGCGCCAGATCGCGCCAGTTCGGCTCGAAATAGCGCCCGATCGTGCCGGCGCTGACGCCTCGCAGGGCGAGCAGCCGCGCAATCAAGGGTGCGACGCCAGCAGCGACCATTCCGGCCACCTGCGATTCGTCTACCTCCTTCTCGATCCAGCTTTGCACCTTATATTTTCACTTCGTGGCACCAGCCGTGGATATCGGGCTTGACGCCGTACTGTATGCCCTGGACGGCGTCGTAAAGCTGCTGCAGGTGCGGGCCGACCTCGTCTGGCTCGCTGATCTTTATCACTTCTTCGCCGCGCGTGATTTCCCACACTGGGGTGACGACCACGGCCGTGCCGCATGCGGCGACCTCGGCGAACTCCTTGATCTCCTCGTAAGGAACGGGCCTGCACTCCACCTTCCATCCGAAATCGGCCGCGCACTGCTTGAGCGACATGTTAGTGACAGAAGGCAGCACGGAGTGGCTGTCCGGCGTGACGTACGTGCCGTCCGCCTTGATGCCGAGGAAGTTGGACGTGGAGAATTCCTCCACGTACTTGTGGGTCTTGGCGTCGAGGTACAGCTCCACGGGCCAGCCGTCGTGCTTGGCCTTCTCGTGCGCAAAGAGCGAAGCAGCGTAGTTGCCGCCCACCTTGACGTCGCCCATGCCGTTCGGCGCGGCGCGGTCCCAATTGTCCAGAATCACGGCGCGGACGGGCTTGAGCCCGCCCTTGTAGTACGCGCCCACGGGCATGCAGAGCATGATGAACGTGTACTCCTTCGCCGGGGCCACGCCGATCTGCGGGCCGGTGCCGATTAGGAGCGGCCTCAGATAGAGCGAACCGCCTGTGCCGTACGGCGGCACGAACTCCTCGTTCTCGCGGATTAGGCGCTCTGCCGCCTCGATGAACATTTCCGGCTCGACCGGCGGCATTACGCAACGCACCGCGGTGCGGTACATGCGCTTCGCGTTTTCGTCCGGACGGAATATCACGATCTTTCCATCCTTCTGGCGGAAAGCTTTCATTCCTTCGAAGCACTCCTGGCCGTAGTGCAGGCACGAGGCTCCGATGTGCATGGTAATGTACGGGTCCTTCACGAGCTGGATCTCGCCCCATTTGCCGTCTCGCCACGTATAGCGCACGTGGCAGTTGACGTCGGAGAATCCGAATCCGAGGTTGGCCCAATCTATATCTGTTCTTGGCATCTTTTGTTTCCTTTGTTTTTGAAATGGCTATTTGGCGTACGCGCCCCTCGCGCCGCCGCCGGATCCGCGCTGCAGCAGCGGCAGGGCCACGTCGTACAGGTCCTGGTCGTCCTTCATGCGCTCGATCACCTCGTTCTGGTTCAGCTTGAGCGCCTGCCTGAGCGATCTGAGCGCGGCCTGCTTGCGGCCGCCCTTGTGCTGGAGCTTGCAGAGGTTCAGCCACGCCTCGAAGCTGCCCTCCGGCTTTTGCGTGACGTACTTGGCCAGGCACTTCTCCGCATCGGCGTCGAAGTGCGCGGCAAGGAGAATGGTGGAAATGGCGAGGAGCTCGTTCGGGCTGGTCGCGGTCTCTACGCGGCCCTTGACGAGCAGCGCTGCCTCGGCCGTGCGGCCGAGCTCGTAGTACGCCTGCGCCAGCATTATGTTCTCGACCGGGCTCAACGCCCCGCGCCTGCGCTTGTCCTGCAATTCGTCAAGTCGCTTGTACACGCCCTTCAAGTGCTCCACGAGCGCGCGAAGGCGCCCGGTGCGCGTGTTGTTCGGATCCAGATGGTCGGTATACGCCATCAAATCCAGCACCGTATCCCACTTGCGCAAGGGCATCAGCACTTCCTGCGAATACCTGAACGCCGCTTCGGGCGAGGCCGGATAAAGCATCACCGATTCGCGGAACGCCTGCGCCGCTTCCACGCTGCGCCCCTGGCGGGCGTAAAGCCCGGCGATGGCGGCGCGGAGCTTGGAGAACGACTTCTGCCCGGCGAAATCGCGCCTGTACATTGGATCCTTCAGGAGGCGGCGTACATACCAATCCCAGAAATCCCTGTCTCGCTTGGCCGTCTTTTCGTCGTAAGGCGTCTTGTCGCGGTTTATTTTCATTATGAGGCCGTGCGGCGAAAGGTAGGGGTACATCCAGCCGATTACATAGCTTTCCTCGATGTAGAAATCGTGGCGGGTGCGGTCGTGCTCCCACATCATCTTCGTAAGGATGCCGTTGATCTCCATCACGCCGAGCGCGCCGGTCACCTGCACGCGGCCGTTCTCGATCTTTATGTCGCCGTTTGCCTGGCGCACGCCGCGGTGGACTTCGTCTATGTATACGCTGAACGCCTCGGCGGAATCCTCCTTTGCCGGTATCCAGATTTCGTCGCCGTACAGGTCGCGCTCGACGGCCATGTACGTGTCGTCTGCAAGCGCGTTCTGCGTGATCAGGTATATGTCCGGACGGTAGTTCGCCGAATAGATCATGTAAGTGGGCACGAAGCGCCCCGGGTCGGTCCCGCCGAAGAATATCGAAAACGGCTTCATCGGCTCGGGCCAATCCGGATCGGGCAGCGGCTCTTCGTCCGCCGTGAGCTGCTCCTTGATGGCCTTCGCGCCGTCAAGCTGGTACGCGCCGAACTGCCAGCCAAACGTGTGGCCGTTCTGTTCGCTGCCGCCGAGCTTGAACGCCACCTCGTTCACGCCGAGTGCGTAGTTCCCGCAATAGTTGTCCACAAGCGGATATACCAGCGAAACGGCCACCATGAGCACGGCCAGCCCGAGCACGAAGCGCCGCTCGCCCTTGGCGAACCGCCACCCCTTCGCCTCTGCGCGCGCCCTGCCTTTAAGGCACAGCACGCCGGCAAACACCAGCCCGTACCCGATCCAGAGCGCAAGCATCGCGTGCGACGATATGAACTTCACTTTCTGTATGAAGCCGTCCTGCAAATCACCCTTGACGTTTGCCAGGCCCACCAGAAGCACGCTCATCAGCAGGAAGCACACGAACGCAGGTATCATCCACTGCCAGAAGGCCTTGCGGTTCTCCTTCCCGACCGTCCAGTGGCCCGCCGCGAACGGCACCAGCGCGAACGGAATCAGGAGGTCGGTGAACTGCACCCGCACATCCTCGAAGTAGCTCTTGATCTGCCCCCAGTTCGGCATCTGGAAGCCGATCGCCTCGTACTGTCCGCGCATGATCGCGTGCTTGAAGCCCTCCCAGGTGCGCGGGAAGCCCCAGTTCATCGGCGGGTTGCGAAGGTCCGAAACTATCGGCATATATGCGTAGAAAGAAACGCCGAGCTGCGTGAAAAACGCCGCGCCCGCCACGCTGCGGCCGTGCGGGAGCGTTATCCACACTAGGGCGAGCAACACGAAATTCCACGCGATCGGCCAGCAGAACCACCAGCTCGCGGGGTGCGTGAGGCCGTTCATCGCGCCGTTCTTCAGCAGCGTGAACGCGGCGATCTGCAAGCCCGCCACCGGTATGGCGAAGCAAAGCCCCTTCTTCGTGGTCGCGGCGAGCGCCACCATCAATATCGCGAGCGCCCAAAACACGGAAGTAGACTTCCACCAGGGGTACGCCGGACCCCTGTAACCCGCAGTGTCCGCCGCCGGGACGGACGCCGCCAGCACGATGGCGCAAACCGCGAGCCCGCCCGCAATCGCCAGAAGCTTCGCCACCTTGGCGTTCCTGAACAGCGCCTTGGGGTATTCAACGATCGCATCGCGCAGGCCGAGCGGCTTTTCGTCGCCACTGTCGCCGGGCGCCTCGAACGCGGCGAGCGCGGCTGCCACTACGCTCGCCGCGGCAAACGCCGCTATCGCGGCATAGCGCCACGGCTCGACGAGCGGAGCTATCGCCTCGCATGCGCCGTGCCAATCTTCCTTGCCGGTGAAAATCGTCGCCGCCAGC
>Ga0310786_10011841_pt1 | contig 10848 bp, 10 predicted proteins | sample AusTroGonzalo_MG_FD_203881 | JGI IMG/M metagenome (GOLD analysis project Ga0310786, IMG submission 203881) | Bovine rumen microbial communities from tropical cattle in Woodstock, Queensland, Australia - Gonzalo_03 (v2) (version 2) | ecosystem: Host-associated > Mammals > Digestive system >...
CGTACTGGATGGTCGGGAGGGCGGCTTCGATACGCTTGGTGTTGGTGATTTCGCCAGTCACCTTGTCCTGCGGAACGTTGAAGTCGACACGGATGAACACGCGCTTGCCGGCGAGTTCGAGATCTTCAATAGAGAGCTTTGCCATTATGGGATCCTCTTTTGGGGTTAAAATTTACGGGCTAAAAATTAGAATTTTTCGGTCGAAATTACCATATTTCTACCATATTAATGGCAATAAAGATTGTTCTATATCATATAACGGGGTTAAAAGGGGCAAAAAAACCTATTTTTTTTAACATTAGGCGTTTTTTTTATATATTTCGTTAAAAAGAAAGTCCGTATTTGGAGTACAAAATGAAGCGTTTCTTTGTGGCACTCTGCCTTTCCATCGCAACGGCATTCGCCGGGTCTTACGATATTACCGAATTTACCGCAACCGATGCCGGAAGTCCCGACAACTACATTACCGCCGAGTTTGGCGGCCAGCTCAAGACCGCTCCGGCAGACGAGGTCAGTTCTCTCCAAGACGGTCGCCTTGTCGTGCGCCAGAAGTTTACCGACCCGTTCGGCGAATCCCCCACCGCCTACCAGCTCTACCAGGGTGGCAAGGGCGACCTTTCTTCGATGGTTCCCCTGGTTGCCGAAGGCGTTGACTACAGCAAGCTCGTGACGACCAGGATTTACGCCCGTCGCGGCATGCCCTTTGATGACGATATCGAAAAAATCTATTTCGACGGCAAGGCTGTCTATATCCCCGGTTACAAGACCGCAATCGCCTTTATCGATGGAGAAATGGTCCAGCTGAAGGCCGACGAATCCGCAGCCGCATCATCTAGCGACGACGAAGAAGATGAATCTCCCAAGCCGGCAGTCGCTTCCAGCCAGGAAGAGGAATGCGACGAGTACGATCCGGACTGCGAGGACGAGGATGAAGATGAAGATGAAGACGTTGACGTCGAAGGCGACCTCGACGAATCCAATGCCCGTGCCGATGCCCGTGACTACGCCATAAGTGATGCTTCCGAAAACGCCACCGACCGTTTCGGTATTGCCGACGAAGTCCGCTTCTGGACCGCCGTGGGCCTTTCCGCCCTCGCTGTTACCGGCGCCGTCATCGGCGTGCTGCAGCAATCGGAAGCGAACAAGGCCAAGGACGCCTACGACGCTCTTGACGGCATCCACTCTTCCATCATGGCGGGCATCACCACCGCATGCGCGAACGACAAGGAGCCTGCAGCCTGCGAGGTGGCGCTAAAACAATACGCCGACTTCACGACTACCGAAAAGTACAGCGTTGCCGACCTCGAAGCCCGCATGCAGACCAACAAGAATACTCAGGATTCCTACACGTTTGCCCGCAACCTCTGGTTCGGCGTTACCGCGGTATCCCTGACGGCCGCCATCGTGCTCTTCGTATGGTAGTCGAAACCGGCAAGATTTCGCTTAAAGATATCCAGTTCAACTGTATCCTCGGGACGCTCCCCTTCGAAAGGGAACAAGAGCAGCCTGTGGTTTTGAATGTTTCCGTATGGTTGGACTTTTCGCTTGCCGCCAGGAATGACGACCTAGTACATTCCATCGACTACGCACAGCTGGCGGAGAACCTCAAGGGGTTCATCCGTAGCGCAAAATTCCAGCTCGAAGAGACCCTCGTGCTGGAAACGGCAAAGTATATCCTGAACAACTACCCCAAGGCGCTAGCTGCCGAGGTAAGCATCCGCAAACCGCAGGCCATCCCGAACTGCGCAGGGGCAGAATCAACCATCCGCGTCAGGCGCTAGTTTATAGTCCTGTACCGGAGCGCCTCCGAAATATCCACCACCTCGACGGCACCAGCGCCACGCATATCCGCAATGGTACGCGACACCTTGAGCATCCGGTAGAACCCGCGGGCACTCAGGTTCATCCGATCAGACGCCGATACCGCAAAGCGCTCCACCTCAGGAGTCATGGCCGCAAATTTTTTTGCGTATTCCGAAGACATTTCCGCATTGGACTTGAACGGGAGGCCCTCAAACCTCCGGCGCTGGATGGAGCGCGCCGCACAGACCCGCTTGCGTATTTCGGCAGAAGACTCCCCTCCACGGTCTGCCACCAGTGTCTTCGAGTCCATGGGCGGCACGCTCACCTGAATATCAATCCTGTCGAGCAGCGGGCCCGATATCTTTTCGCGGTAACGCTTGCGCGCATCGGGCAGGCACGTGCACACGCGCTTGGGGTCCATCGCAAACCCGCAAGGGCACGGGTTCATCGCCGCCCCCATCATGAATCGCGCGGGCCACACCACCGTCCCGCTCGCCCTGCTAACAGAAATAAAGCCATCCTCCATGGGCTCGCGCAATGCCTCCAGCACGCAGCGGTTAAACTCCGGAAGCTCATCCAAAAACAGCACGCCGTTGTGCGCGAGGCTCGCCTCGCCCGGCAACAGCCGGGCACCGCCGCCCACCAGCGAGACCATGGATGCAGAGTGGTGGGGCGTGCGGAACGGGCGAACGACCACCGGTTTGAATTCTGCAGAATCGCCCGAGCGGCGAGCACAAGAATGTATGCGGGTCGTCTCCAGCACCTCCAAGTCGGTCATGTCGGGAAGTATTCCCGGCAGACACCTTGCACACAGCGTCTTACCGGCGCCCGGCGACCCCACAAGCAAAAAGTTATGCGCGCCCGACGCCGCCACCTCCAACGCGCGCTTGACACCTTCCATCCCCACGACATTCCTAAAGTCGGGAACATCTAGAGAAGGGGGCAGAGCGGCCCTCTTAATACCGGACGCGATCAATGGTACCGACGCCCCGCCCCCTTCCAGGAATTCTACGCATTCCTTCAAGGAATCCGCACAAACGTAATGAAGACCTTCCACCAGCGAAGCCTCGGATTCATTCGCCCGTGGAATCACCAGGATATTCTCGCCGTTCCGTGGCAAACTCATCGCAATGGACAAAACCCCTCTTACTGGTTTCAATAACCCGTCCAGCGAGAGCTCGCCAACGAACACATAGCGTTCCACCGACTCCACATTGATTTCACCGGTAGAAACGAGCATCCCGATAGCTAGTGGAAGGTCTAATGCACTCCCCTCCTTTCGCAAATCCGCAGGCGACAGGTTTACCGTTGTACGGAAACCCGTCACCACTTTCCCGATGGAGCGAATCGCCGAAACGACACGCTCGCGGGATTCCCTCACCGCATTGTCCGGCAGGCCGACCAAGGTAAACCCCGGCAGCCCCTGCGATGCATCGACCTCGACGCTCACAGGGACAGCCTTTATACCAAACAGGCAATAAGAACGGATTCTGCGAAACATCTTGCACCTACTATGCTACAGCAGCCTGGTACTTTTCCAGAATGCAATTTTCGATGTGTTCACGAAGCTGACGCGTAATCGGATTGCAGATGGACTTGAAGTCCTCGCCCTTGTAGAACGGGTCAAGCGGGTAGCTCACGAAGAGCCCATTCACGCCGTCCATCACGCGGAGCCCGCGGATCACCATCTGGTCGTTGAGCACAATCTGGGCAAGCCCCTTCAGGTGCCCAAGACTCGGGCCCTCCTTGAACGGGAAAACCTGGACCTGGGTTACCGCAAGGCAATCGAAGGCGGGGTCCACCGTCTTCTGCTGGGGAGCGCTGCTCTGCGCATTCGTATTTTCTGCCATAATATGGCCTCCTATAGTTTGTATTAAACTGTCCTCCACGGCAACCCTTTCGCCGCTTCGACAGGCGTATAGGTAGTTGCAATAATCGTGCCAATTTGAAAACGGCGTTTTTAGCAAAAAATCGCCATATCGGGAAACATCAACAAGGTGATTAATCGATTAATCACTGATTATTCTATTTTTAATCACTATGCTATTAAAACCAAATATGAACTGGAAGGCGAACCAGGAAACAGAGCTCCCGACCGTGATGGCGAACTTCTCTATCGACAGCGAATTCGTCCAGGTCGACTTCTACGTAGAGGAACCGCTCAACTGCTTCCGCGCCGAGGTCATGGAAGACAACGGCCACAGTTGGGAAGATTCCTGCGTCGAAATATTCCTGCAGAATCCGGCAAATGCGAGCGAATACTTCAACTTCGAGGTGACAAGTCGCGGCTGCCTGCTGGCCGCCCGTGGCCCCGACCGCGAGAACCGCACCATGCTCGGAGAATCGCAACTCTCACAAATCAAGCGCACCAAGCAACTCGCCAGCGTCATCGGGGAATTCATCAGCTGGGGCATAAGCCTGCGCATTCCGGCAAGCATCTTCGGGATTAGTTCATTCGAAGGCGTGAACCTGCGCGGGAACATGTACAAGTGCGCCGACAAGGCGAAAACACCGCATTACCTGAGCGCCTTCCCCATCGATACCGAAAAACCGGATTTTCACCGTCCGGAGTTCTTCCAGGAACTACGAGCATAAGCTAGTCCCAAGATGTCGACCGTCATCCTCTTCAACAAGCCTTTTGGCGTTCTGAGCCAGTTCACGCCCGAATCGGGGCATGCAGCCCTCGATACTTTCGGGTTTCCGCCGGGAGTGTATGCAGCAGGCAGGCTCGACCACGACAGCGAAGGCGCATTGCTTTTAACAGACAACGGGAAACTCATTAAAAAACTGCTCGACCCCACATACGAGCACCCGCGCACATACCTCGCGCAAGTGGACGGGCAAATCACCGAAGAGGCAGTCCGCAAACTTTCCGCAGGCGTGGACATTAAAGGCTACCGCACCAAGCCCTGCAAGGCAGAAATCATCGCGCCGCCAGAAAATCTCTGGCCGCGCAACCCGCCGGTACGGTTCCGCAAGAACATTCCCACAAGCTGGGTTCGCCTCACCCTAATCGAGGGCAAGAACCGCCAGGTGCGCCACATGACCGCTGCGGTCGGGTTTCCAACTTTGCGCCTTATCCGCACACAAATCGGAAATATCCCGCTGGGCAATCTACAGCCCGGCGAGTGGCGCGTGGTTACAGAAAAAGTGATTTAAATGCGCATCGAGATGTCGAGAGCCTTCACGCTATGCGTGAGCGCTCCGACCGAAATGTAGTCAAGTCCGAGCGTCGCGATTTCCTTCGCGCGTTCAAGCGTCATATTGCCGGAACCTTCCACCAGGCACTTGTCTCCACTTTCCTTGATAATCTTGAGGGCCTCGGCCATCATCTCGTTGCTCATGTTATCGAGCATGATGACATCCACGCCCTTGTTGAGGAGGGCGCGCAGCTGGTCGAAGTTTTCGACTTCCATTTCGACCATCAGGTTCTGCGTGTTGTTCTTCTTCACCACGGCAAGCGCTTCGAGCACGCCACCCGCAGCAGCGATGTGGTTGTCCTTCACGAGCACCATGTCGAAAAGGCCCATACGGTGGTTAGAACCGCCACCCACGCGAACCGCATACTTCTGCAGCGTGCGGAAACCGGGCACCGTCTTGCGCGTATCGAGCACCTTCGTCTTGCCTCCCTTCAGGGCTTCCTGGAAGGTATGCGCGACGGTCGCCACGCCGGAAAGCTGCTGGATAAAGTTCAGAAGAGTGCGTTCGCCCGTCAAGAGTTCGTGCGTCGTGCCATCCATTTCGGCAATCAGGTCGCCCTTCTTTACCACATCACCATCTTTCTTGTGGAGCGTCACCTTCACGTTCGCCTTCAGTTCCTGGAACACGAGTTCAATTACCGGGAGACCGGCGAGTACACCGTCTTCCTTGGCAATCAGGCGGGCATGCTGCTTCTGGTCGGCAGGGATAGTCCATTCGCTGGTCACGTCACCCGTACGCACATCCTCGGCAAGCGCCAAACGGATCATCGTGAGGGCATCATCTTTCGGAAATACCGGTGTAGAGTTGTCTCCGTACATATCTTTACCACTCTTTTTTTATTTCTCTCGTCTGTAGCGAACGAAGTGAGCGTTCTCTCGTCTCTACTGAGCTCCCTTTCCTGTCAGCACCACATAGACCGTCCGCACGAGAATCTGGAAATCAAGCAAAAGGCTCATGTTCTCGTAATAGTACATGTCGTACTGCAACTTGATCTGCACGTCCTCGATGCTCGTGTCGTAATGGTGGCGCACCTGCGCCCAGCCCGTCAGGCCCGGCTTCATCTTGAGACGGCTGATGTAGAACGGAATCTGTTCGCGCAACTGGCTAATGAACACCGCACGTTCAGGGCGCGGGCCTACCATGCTCATATCGCCCTTCAATACACAAAGAATCTGCGGGAGTTCGTCAATGCGAGTCTTGCGCAAGAACTTGCCCACCTTCGTAATGCGCGGGTCATCCTTGGTGGCCCATTGGGCTCCGAACTTCTCCGCATCGGTGCGCATAGTGCGGAACTTGTATACCGTAAACGGCTTGCCATACAGGCCGATGCGTTCCTGCGAATAGAAAATCGGGCCGCGGTCCTCGAGCTTGATGGCAATAGCCGCAAGCAGGCATACCGGCATGGAGCAAAAGCCAAGGAACGCCCCAAAGAGAATATCACCAATACGTTTTACGCGCACCTGCCAGGGGGGCATGGTAAACGCGAAAAGTTCCTGCAATTCAAATCCGTAAACAAGGTTCGCCTTGAACTGACCCGTGACTACAGGGTAAAGTTCCGGCACAATATAAATATGCAGGGGCAGTTCACAGACCCATACCAGCACGCGCATAATCTCTTGCGGAGAAGAACTCTCGTGTGCAATCACGATACCTGTGACCTTATACTTCTTTACGAGAGCAGCCAAATCCGAATACTTACCCAGAACCGGGAAGCCTTCAAAATCATGAGGCATCACCTGGTAGCGTTCGTCCACAAAACCGACCACGCGCTGGCCCCGTTCCGGAGTGTTCTTGAGCGTTTCCGCCACCTTTCGCCCCGCCTCGGTAGCGCCAAGTACCAGGATATTGTTCGCCCCATAGCCTAAGCGCAAAAAGCCGCGCAAACAGAGGTAGATAAGCATACGGAAACTAGCCACAAGCACCATGGCAAGGCCGCCGTAAATAAAAATCCACGGGAAGCGCGAACCGTACAGGTACCCCTCGTTGAGAGGCTGGTTAGAGAAAACCTTTCCCAAAAATTCGGTTCCAAACAAGCAGACGATAACCAGTACAATACCGATAACCACGGCACGGAGCACCCGCAAAATCTGGTGGGTTCTGGAAAGCAACAACCAGGAACGGTAGAGTCCGGCACAAGTGAAAAGCAGGAGCCACCCGATATTGAGGGCAATCCCCATCACTAGGTACTGGTCAAACGTCTTGCTCGGGTCAAACTTGTCCGCGATCCAGCCACTGTGGAACTGCACCCAGAACGCGCCGAGGAAGCAAATCGATACGGCAGCAAAGTCCGAAAGGACCAGGAGGATGCGTTCCAATGTAGTTGCGCGGAACATAGCAGAACTAAACTACAAAAATACGAGGTCAGAAACCACGCCGCTACACGAGGAAGCGGATAACCTGGCTCTTTTCAACGATTTCGGGGAGGGCGTCGATGGCGTCCACCGCCTTCGAGGCCTTGCAGTCCTGGGTCTTTTCGGTGATGACCACGATGGAGACCTTGCCCGGATCCTTCACGTTCTTCTGGATTATCGTCTCGATGGAGATGTTGTTTTCGGCCAGAACGCTCGTGATCTTCGCGAGAACACCGCAAGCATCGCGGGACGTGAAGCGCAGGTAGTAGCGCGAAGAAGTTTCCGAAATCGGGACTAGCGTCGCGGAATTGTCGACGTTGAACCAGCCCATCGGGAGCGCCTTGCGGCTACCCGTATCCACAGAGCGGGCCAGGGAGACGAGGTCGGCCACGACAGCGGAAGCGGTCGGGAGACGGCCAGCGCCAGCGCCGGTCTGCACCGTTTCGCCCAGGTTGTCGCACTTGAGGTAAACGGCGTTGATTACGCCATTCACATTGGAGAGCAGGTTCTCGTTCGAGACGAAGCACGGATGCACGCGAGCGTCCACGCGGTCGCCGTCGCGGTGGTAGATACCGAGCAGCTTCACGCAGCAGCCGATTTCCTTCGCGAACGCGATATCCTGGGCGGTAATCTTAGAAATACCCGTGACGTGAATCTTCTCGAAATCCACGCGCTTGCCACTACAGAGGCTAGCGAGGAGGGCCGTCTTGTGGGCGGAGTCGATGCCTTCGATATCGAAGGTCGGGTCGGCTTCGGCAAAACCGAGCTTCTGGGCGTCCTTGAGCACCACGTCGAAGTCGAGGCCTTCGTCGGCCATGCGGGAAAGGATGTAGTTGCAGGTCCCGTTGATGATGCAGCTCAGGCTTTCGACCGTAGAACCGAGCAGGCCTTCCTGCAGGCTACGGATTATAGGAATGCCACCACCGACCGCAGCTTCGAACAGCACATGCAGGCCGTTCTTGGCAGCAAGCGGGAAAATCTCGTGACCGTACTTGGCGAGGAGGGCCTTGTTGGCCGTCACCACGTGCTTTCCGCTCTCGAGGGCGGCGAGAATCCACTTGCGCGGCATGTTGTAGCCGCCGGCCAGTTCCACGAGCACATCAATATCGTTACCGGCAATCATCTCGTCGGCGTTGGTCGAAACCTTGTAGCCCTTCGCCTTGTAGGGGGCAACTTCTTCTTCGGACTTCGCGCAGATGCAGGCGAGTTCCAGTTCGACACCGAGCTTTTCCTTGTACTCGGCAATCTTCTGTTCCAGAATCTGAATGACACCGCCACCGACGGTTCCAGTACCAATTAAACCTATACGCAGCATATTGCGTCTCCATTTTTAAATTTTTCGGGTGTAAAGATAGAAAATAATATTTACTATATTTTTCACTATGGAACAGGAAATCTCCAATCCAGCGATAAGCGACCTTCTGAACGAACAGAGGCTAAAGAACATTGTGTATCCGGCGCGTCTCTTCAGGACACGTCTGAACGAGGAATTCCTGAGAGCAAACCGTACTCGCAGGCCTTTCCTGTTTATCAAGGTCTATTCGCACCAGTACGACTTCTTCGGCTGGGGCCGCCCCTCGCGCATAGTGGAAAAAACCTGGCGCATCAGCGTGCTCACTATGTTTTCGCACCTGCGCTTTATCGATGTTCTGGGGTACCTGACCGACGAGAGCGGTATCGGAATCATCCTCCTCAATTCCGACATGAACACGCTGGAATCCATCCGCAAGGAGATTCTCCACAAACTGAACGACGCAGGCCTTATTCAGGCCCTCAGGCACAAGCCCAAGAGCCCCATATTCCAGGCATACCTGTACACCGGGTTGCAAGAAAAAGACAACCTGGAAATGGATGAAGCCCTCAAGAAATTCAACAGCACCAACGGAAGTTTCTTCTCGCTGGAACGCCTGAATCTCGACCACATTTGGGAACACCCGCACAAGATTCGCTACCGTCACGCCATCAAGCGTATCGTCGACGTTACATGCTCCGGCCTCGCATTAATCGTACTATCCCCGCTACTCCTGTTCTGCGCTCTCGCAGTCAAGATAAGCGACCACAAGGGGCCTGTCATATTCAAGCAGACCCGCGTGGGGCGTAACGGCAAACTGTTTACCATGTACAAGTTCCGGAGCATGTACGTAGATGCCGAAGAGCGCAAAAAAGAACTGATGGCTCAGAACGAAACGGGCGGCAAGACCTTCAAGATGAAGAACGACCCGCGTATCTACCCGTTCGGCCACGTACTGCGCAAGTTCAGCCTCGACGAACTGCCCCAGCTGGTCAATATCATCAAGGGCGACATGTCCATCGTGGGGCCGCGTCCGCCGATTCCTTCCGAAGTGGCGGAATACGAGCCGTGGCACCGTATGCGTCTGTCTGTTACGCCGGGCCTTACCTGTATTTGGCAGGTGAGCGGGCGCAGCAACATCTCGTTCGAAGGCCAGATGCGCCTCGACAACGACTACATCCGCCGCGACGGCAAGCTCGGGGACGATTTCAAGCTCATCCTCAAGACGTTCAAGGTCGTGTTCAAGGGCGAAGGCGCGTACTAATCAATGTGAAATTTAGAATGTGTAATGTGAGATTACTCATTACACTTCTCGCATTTCACATTACACATTTTCTGGGGTGGTTGGTAAAAAAAGGATGTGTGCATGAGAAGAAAAACAATCACAACAGCCCTCGTGGCAGCATCAATTGCCGCTGCCGCAAACATTACCGTAGACCCGACCGCCACCGCGCAGAAGATCGTCGGTTTCGGTGCCGGCGCCGCCTACTACCAGAGCTGGATTACCGCCATGAGTTCTTCGATGCAGAAGGACTTCTACGACACTGCCTTCACGGGGCTCAACCTTTCGCTTCTCCGTATCGGCAACTGGAAACAGGAAGACACGACCTCCATCGCCGCAGACGTGGCGATTGTCAAGGCGGGCAAGCAGCGCCGCGGTAACAACCTGAAAATCGAAATGTCCAGCTGGTCTGCACCGGGCCGTTTAAAACCGAGCGGCAGCGTGAACGGCAACCAGGGACATTCCAAGAGCGACAAGACACTCAAGACATCCAGCAGCGACCCGTACGGCAAGTTCGTCTATAGCGAATTCGCCCACTGGTGGAAGACATCGCTCCAAGCCTACGAACAGATGGGCATCACGCCCGACTACATCAGCCTGCAGAACGAACCCGACATGGAAGCCGATTACGAAGAAACCCTGTTCGACCCCACCGAAGGCGAAATCGCCGGCTACAAGCAGGCTCTCCAGGCAGTGCGCGACTCTATAAGCACGCTCGCGAACCCGCCGAAGATTATCGGTCCCGAACCGCTCGGCATCGGCTACAGCAACTTCGAAAAATATGCGAAAGCTCTTGACGACCAAAATCTCGACGGCTACGCCTACCACCTGTACCATGCGGGCGACGGCAACGACAACTCCGGCACGAACTACCTGAATCCGGAGAACTTCCGCAAGGCGATGACCAACATCGGCAAGAA
>Ga0310786_10011842_pt1 | contig 10848 bp, 12 predicted proteins | sample AusTroGonzalo_MG_FD_203881 | JGI IMG/M metagenome (GOLD analysis project Ga0310786, IMG submission 203881) | Bovine rumen microbial communities from tropical cattle in Woodstock, Queensland, Australia - Gonzalo_03 (v2) (version 2) | ecosystem: Host-associated > Mammals > Digestive system >...
AATCAAGCTTGCAGGCACAAGCTATAGACTTGAAAACAGGAAGACTATCTTCTCCTCCGAATCGACCGGTAATGGGAAGCAGCTACGTAAGGCTGCTTCCAAAGCCAGACAAACTCAACAATAAACAGGAACGAATGAGCCTCTAAAACGTCCGGCAAAATGTACAAACAACTTTACGAAAAAAAGTACAAAGAATGTTTGCTTATTACAGATGATCGTGGAGGGGACGAAATAGCCCGCTTGCGGGGCTGGTTGCGCAAGTTATAGTTTATGGTAATAGATCAAAAGATACTTGACGACCTGACGGTGTCGGCTAAAACTAATCCTCGTTTGCGCCAGGCTATGGATTTGCGTAATACGCCAGAGGATGGCTCTCAGCGAATGCTGAATGCGATTGAGCCGGGGACGGTGATGCCCATACATAGGCATAAGGGTACTTCGGAGACGTGTGTATGTGTTCGCGGGCACTTCGAGGAGTATTTCTATGACTCGGAAGGACATCTCACTGAGACGGTTGACATGGTGCCGGGCGGAGTTGTGTTGAATATCGAGGCGGGACAGTGGCACAGCTTGAAGTGCCTGGAGTCCGGGACGGTGCTGCTCGAGGCGAAGGATGGGGCGTGGAGGGAGTTGGGGGAGGATGAGGTGATGGAGGGGTAAGGGGCTGGTTGGCATTTGCCGAAGGCGAAAACTCTCATTATTCGCAGAATTGTACAGGGCAGGCCGGTGGGCTTGCCCTGTTGCGTGTAGGTCGGTAGTTATGAAATAAATGCGCGTGGTTTTGGTGGACTAAATGTACTTTTTCTTATATTTGTATGGGTGCTGCCGCTGGGCTGCCCCTGCCGGCGACCGGATCGCGGTGGATACTGCTGAGACGGGCGAGCACCAGCCTCCTCGCGCCGGGCGGATTTCTTCGAAATCTGGGGTTTCGGGGAGTGGAGGAGGTTGCCTTAGCCTTGGCTCATTTCCCGTAGGGTAGGTCCCCATTTCGCGCGGCAGCGCGGGTAGAATGATATGGTTTTAGTCGCGTATGCTGATCGCGCTGGAGCACGGGGCAGTGATGCCGATTCACAGACATAAGGGTTCCAGCGAAACCTGCATCTGTATTCGCGAGCGTCTTGAAGATTATTTTTATGATGATAACAGAACTCTGACAGATACCATTGAAATGGTGCCGGGAGGTACTTTCTCAATATTGAGAAAGGGCAATGGTACAGCCTCCAATGCCTCGAATCAGGAACGGTTTTGTTTGAGGCCAAGGACGGGCCTTATCGGCCGCTGGGGGAGGGAGAGGTGATGGAGAAGTAGTGTTAATGGTCATGCTCTATTGGGGAGAACAATACTTCGAAGGCGTGTTTACCGGTTATCTTGGAGTAAACTTTACGAGTGGCCTGATAACCGAATGCCAGATAGCTATCATCAAAGAAAACATTTCGCATTATTGTGACGCGACGATAGAGCATCCTCAACTCTCACATCAAGAGAAAGAAGAACAGAAGCGCCAAATGAAACAAAGCCTGGAAGTGTATATCCAAGGTGTGAAGGATGAGATGAGGGGGATGGGTGGATGAGATAGGTTAAGGCGAATGGTGAAAGGTTGAAAGAGTAGATAATAATATAGGAATAATGAAACTTCCAAAGATCAACAGAATCGTTATAGAGAATTTCTCACTCTATAAATTGCAGCGACGCATAGAGATTGACGTGAAGGATGGGGTGATGTGCCTTGCCGGAGCGAACGGTTTGGGTAAGTCCACATTTATATCCATTGTGTCGTATGCTATGACAGGAGTGGTTGTACAACCTAACATTGATTTCAAATCACTGAACTCCATTTCTGAATTTGTTAAGAAGGCATATGGCTTTGCAGACACATTCTTTGAAGGACGTATCGATGAGCGTGATAGGATGCAGGCACAGGTGACAGTAGAGTTTACATTAGGTGATTATTTATACAGCATCACCCGTGAATTCTTCAATGGTGCTGATCTGCTGAATTATAGCAGGTGCGATATAGAGGGGAACGAGACGGTTACAGATGAAGAGTCGTTACAAGACCAGTATAAACGTTTTTTTGTACAAGACTCAGAACTATCGTCATTTGATCAGTATATATTCATACAAACATACGTTCTCACTTTTGATGAAAGTAAGAAACTCCTATTTTGGGATGAGGATGTGATGAGCCGTGTGATGTACCTTTTCTTTTCTATTGATTCTGGCAATGCACAAAGAGCAGATATACTACGCAAGAATATCAAGCGCTTTGAGTCTAATATGCGCAATATTCAATGGGAAATCAGTAAAGTAGAGAAAAGGTTAGGCAAACTACAATCAAACGGTGTTGTTTCAGAGCAAGAAATGAATGAAATTGAGGAGGCTTGCAATGCGATAGATGCTATGCAGACAGCACGTGACGAAAAGCAACGTCTGTTAGAACAAAAGAAAGCAAGAAGAGAAGAAACTAAGCTCCAGATAGATGATAATGCGCTGAAACAAAACGAGATTAAAACTCAATATGAACAGCTGTTCGGTTCACTTTATACCACCTCGGGTGTGGCCATTGAGAGCGATGATCGCATTCAATATTCACTGAAACAGATTATTCTGCGGCTTACTGAGAACGAGGATGCCGACATTGAAGAGTTGGTTGGCAATTTGCGCCAGACCATTGTTGATGTCATTAAACACAAACAAGTTGAAAATGAACAGGCTGTACTGAAAGAGCTTAAGAAACTAGATGGGATTCTTTCTGAACTTAAGCACAAGGCCGGTGAATTGACAGAAACACTCAGAAGACTGGATACAGAGTTGGAAACCGACAAATCAGAAATTGAACAACTGAATCAACAGATAGAGCAATTTGTCAAGACGAACGAGTCTATATTGGCAAAGAAAAACAATATCCAGCAAGGACAACAGGTTCAAAAGGAGATAGAGGCATTACGCTTGAACATAAGTCAACTACGCAAAGAAAAAGAAGACGCAGAAAACAACCGCAACAATTGTCAGGAAGAGCTAAAACCACTGGACGATGCACTGAAACAGCAGTATGCAACGATGGCAGAGACGTTTATTCCAACTTTCCAACAATATGCCAAGAGTTTTATAGGCCTGGATATAGATGTGGAACTGAGAAATGTGAGCGGAATGCCCAACTTAGTAGTGAGTGTGAACGGTTCGGATCGCCGCTTGAGATACCAACTTTCAGAAAGTCAACAGTATTTTTTGGATATTGCTTTGCGTTTCTCTCTTATTGAGAACATCCACACAGATCGTGCCTTTATGTTGATTGATACACCAGAAGGCTCATTAGATGTGGCTTACGAGAGTCGGGCTGGTAAGATGTTTGCTGATTTTGTGACGAAGGGTTATAGTGTGATAATGACGGCCAATATCAATTCGTCTCAGTTGTTGCTTAAGTTGGCCGAATTGTGCGGCGAACAAAAGATGAAGATAGAGCGCATGACTGAATGGACAATACTAACCCAGGTCCAACAAGAAGAGCAAAGCGTGATAGAAGATGCATACGAAAAGATAGAAGAAAAACTTAAAGTGCAATATGCCTAATCCGACTGCTATATTCGATACGCTATATATTGTGCATAAGACGGAGAGTCAGTATGAAAGTTTAAGCCTGATGGAAGTAACCTTTCTAAGTTACTTTGGATGTCTGCTGTCACTTTATAAAGGTAATCCTGTATCAAACTGGGGTTATTCGTTTATGCGAAATGTGCAGGGAGCCCCAGTTTCAGCAGAACTTGCAGAATCCTGCTCATTGTTGATAGGAAAAGGGCAGCTTGAGAAAAAAGATGCATGTTATCATAGTACTGGAGCTGGTGAAACTCGACTATTATTCATGATGGAGATGGACCTGTTTAAATCACGTCAGGAATATCTGCAGGCTGCGTGTGACTGTTTGTTGACAGGTACGATTGCAGAGTTGCTTAATATATTATCAGGTGATTCTGTTATTACAGAATCGTCTGTTCATACAATGAAATATTTGAATAGTGAGGATAATTCTGCTATATCCAGATTACATCAGCAGTTTGGCATTGTAAGGCAAGCCATAGGAGAACGCAAGAATCTGTTTATACCCGCCCTATCTTGGTTGGAGTATTTGAAGCAGGAATTGGAATAGACGATGAAAACGGAAGAGACGTTAATCAGGGTGCTGCAAAAGCAGTTTATACTGAAGATTGATGACACATACGGTAGCGAAGCTATTGATGATTTTAAATTCTGTGTGTCACAATTGAAGAAACTGTACAAGGCAATAGACATAAGTCAATATGAGAGCATAATGGCTTATGTGGGGAATTATGCGGAGTATCAGGATTCCTGCAAAACTATGGAGATGGATAACATACATTCCGTCTCAACAAAACGATTAGTAGTGAGATTTATAGATGAAGACACCCTCAACGTAGTGCAAGACGACCATTTTGATGCAATGGCTCTATCTGGTAAAACATTTGTATACAGATGGAGAGCCAATGAGAAGCAAGCGGATCAGTTCTATATAAAAGGAACACTACATGCTTTCTCCGATGAAGAAACACCGAGTGAAGGCAGCTTCTTTGCTGTCAGAACTTACAATGATTTAGACGAAGCATTGATAAACTACAGGGATAATGTAGCTCTTTCTTGTAAAGGGAAATACTTGTCTGAATCGATGAATGAGGCACGCTTGTTTTTTTATCCCGCACCAGAGGAGAATCTGCAAAAGGCTTTAGAAGAGTATCTGAGTATCAGATTGCGTCATTGTACCGTAAAACGCGAACACATTGTAGATGATTCCCATCCAGTAGATATTATTGTGACATGGCAGGGCACTAGTCACATTGCACTTATTGAAATCAAATGGATAGGAAAATCATTGAATGATAAAGGTGAAATAGGGGTGCCATATGCAGATGGGCGAGCTAATAGTGGGGCTGCACAGTTGGTCAATTATATTGACAACAATGGAGATACTTATCCGCATTGTGTAACGGTTGGCTATTTGGCAGTATTTGATCTTCGTAGAAAAGAGAATAACGACCCCCATGCCGTTAAGATCTCTCGTGAGAATGCTAACTACTACAAAGAGCGTGAAATATCATATAATCCTCAGTATGAAACATTAAGAACTGATTTTAAAAAACCCTATCGGTTCTTTATAAAGGTTAGCAACGATGCCTATCAAGATTGATAACGTGAGTGTTGATATGGCAGCAAACCTATCAAATGCTATCGATACGGTGAATCTACCAAGGCATCGGTGGTATTACTATAAGGAAGGGTTTTCTCCCAATCTGGTCAATAAGGCTATAGATGAACTCCATCTGAGGAATGAAGACCTTGTATTAGACCCCTTTAACGGAAGTGGTACTGTGACACTGACATGTGCCATGAGAGGAATACCGTCACTGGGAGTTGAAGTTAATCCTTTTACAGCCTTTATTGCAAAAACCAAAGCTTATAATTTGGAAGCAGATGAACTCGACGCATTTGCAAGGGAATTGATAGAGACTATTAAGAATGACAGAGAGAAAGTTTCAAGATGGGTGGGTGTATCCACATTTACTGAGAATGATAAATTAAATAAATGGTTGTTTAATCGGCCTGTCGCCGATGCGTATGAGTGCGGATTCAAGTTCATTGATAGCGTACCTGCTGCAGCCATTAAGGATGTTTTGAGACTAAATCTTATTTCGTCATTAATGGCGAATGCCAATGCAAGACGAGATGGAAAATGCTTCAAGTATAAGAAAGGATGGGAGAATAATGGATATGGCAGAGAATCCTTCGTGGAATCTCTCCAAGCCAATCTTACAATATGCGAAAATGATGTAAGATATAGTCATGTTTTAGTCCCTCCACAGGTTATCTGTGATGATAGTCGTTCTTTTCTGAAAAACGATGAAAGGGGTAATTTTACTCTTTGTATAACTTCTCCGCCATACCTCAATACGTTTGACTATACCGATATATATAGGCCAGAACTATTCATGGGCGGTTTTATCCCAAACAATGAGGCCCTTTATCAACTAAGACTGAATACGGTGCGCTCGCACGTGCAAGCTCTTTGGCCTACACCAACGGAGCAAGACTTTGGCCCAGAATATACTAGTGTGATGTCGTATTTATTAAGTCATCAAGATATGCTCATGAGCAAAAGAATCCCCTTGATGATTCAGGCATACTTTGAGGACATGAAAGAGATTCTGGAGATGTTATGGGTTAAAATGAAAGATGGGGGCCAGGTGTGGATAGTCGTTTCTACATCAGCATATGCCGGTATGGAAATCCCTGTCGATACGATAATAGGTTACATTGGAGCAGTTGCAGGGTTTACTCTCAAAGGAATAGAGAAACTAAGGGATATCAGAAAACGGAAGACCAAGAATAGTAGGAATATCGTTCTTTTGAGAGAGAGTCTTATAAAACTGGTTAAAATGTAAATTTCATAGCTATCTCCGCGTGGTTGAAAAGAACGGGGGAATTAATAGTCACAAATAAGTTGCAAACTAAGCATGGACAACTAGTTTTCGAGTGCTTCAAGGATGCATAATATGGTCGTGTTAGTATGCCGTGGAGCGAAAGATGATGGGCCGCAACCAACTATTAGAATTGCCAAGTATGAACAATCGTCGCTTCTTTAATAAGGATCACTCTCGACGGTGATTAGATTCCGGGTCAAGCCCGGAATGACTAAATAGCTGGCGCCTTGGTGCCGGCTATTTTTTGTGTAAAACCCGTGGCAAAACTTGCTCGTTAAAGAATTAAATGCTAATTTTGCCACACAAGAAGAACTGCCATGCTTGGAGAAACATTAAAGCAATTGAGAGAGGCAAACAACTTTACGCAGGAGAATGTCTCTGATTATTTGGGGATCAAGCGGTCTGCATACTCGAATTATGAGATGGGGATCCGGGAGGTTCCGCTGATGGTGCTGGAGAAGCTTTCCAGCCTCTATGGTTGTGATCTGTATGACCTGGAGCGTGAAGACAAGGATATCCTCCAGGGGGTTATAGCCTGCGCCTTCCGGGTGGATTCGCTGTCCGTGGAGGATATGAAGCAGGTGGCTGCGTTCAAGCAGTTGGTGATGAATTATGTGAAGATGAAAAAGATTGCGGCAAAATGAGAAGGTTGTCTGAGTTTGATGCGGAATTGCTGGCTGTGCGATTTCGGAATATGCTGCATCTGCCACAGGATGTTCCGTTTCCGGTGAAGAGTGCGTTGGAGCAGATGGGCATCTTGACGGTGTTCCGTCCGTTGTCGGATAGCTCCTATGGGATGTCTATCAAGATGAAGGACGAGTCACGTTTTATGCTGGTGAGCAGCAATTCTACCATCGGTCGTCAGCATTTCACCATTGGGCACGAATTGTACCATCTGTACTACGATGAAAACCCGCAGCCGCATATGTGCGGGACGAATGGGAAGGCGCCGACGGAGCAGTCTGCCGATATGTTTGCTTCCAATCTGCTTTTGCCGCGGGTGGGGCTGCTGGCAATGCTGCCGGAAGACTTTCCGACATCCAAGAAGCTGGATCTTGCCACAGTGGTGAAGATGGAGCAGAAGTTCCAGGTGTCTCGGCAGGCGTTGTTGTATCGACTCAAGCGTCTTGGCATTATCAGTGAGGATGTGTTGCAATCGCTTTTGCTCGCTCCGACCCGGGACGCGGCTCAGCGCAGGGGGTATGATGTGGCATTGTATGAGAATGGCAATGAAGGGCTTATTATCGGGGATTACAGCTCGCTGGCAACGGATCTTTTTGAGAAGGGACGTATCTCCGAGGGGCATTATAATGAGCTGGTTAACGTGTTGATGAATGCCTGAGCGGATTCAGATAGTTTTGGATGCAGATGTGATTATCCACTTTTCGCTGGGTGGGTATTTGCATTTGCTGCCTAAAGTGATCCCGGATTGTTCTTTCGTTGTGCTTAGCGTTGTCCGTAATGAGCTGCGCCAGGAAACAAGGAAGGTCTTGGACAATCACATTAACTTTCTGAAGAATATCAGTTTGATTGAGTATGACCCGATTGGAGAGGAGCGGCGGGAGTTTGCCCGGTTGATTTCGGTGTCTGGATTATGTCTGGGCAGGGGAGAAAGTGCTTGCATGGCGTATGCCCGCTTTCATCATAATGTTGTGGGCAGCAGCAACTTGAAAGATATCAAGGATTATTGTTCGGAGCATGGCGTGGCGTATCTTACCACATGTGACTTCCTGTATTATGCTTTCAAGCATGGGCTGATGACAAAGGAGGAGATAGGCGCGTTCGTGCAAAAAGTCAGAAGCGCCGGGAGCATTTTGCCGGATATGGATATTGATTCGTATTATTGCAGCGTGTTCTAGGGCAGAAATAGCTGCCGATACGCATCAGCTTTCTTCTCCAGCGGGAGGGGGTAGGCGCGGGAGGTGGAGGGCATGCGCCAGAAGCGGAGGGCGGCGAGGTCGACCCAGCCGCCGACGGGCGGGATGGGGCAGTGGAAGGCCCGAGTCCGGCCCAAACAGCCCCTTAATCAAAATCATCTGCGGAGGGAAGGTGCCACTGGATGCTGTAGAACGGGGGTGGGGTCAGCAGGTGGCGGCCTGGGGCGTGCATCTGCGGAGTTGACCTGGCCTGCAGTGGCGCCAAAGCGGGGTTGGGTCCGCTGGTGATTTTGAACAAAGGGCCCGGCGGGGAGAACGGCCGGGGAAAGCTGGGTTCCATCCTCATTTGAGGGCTGATTTGAGGATAAATCGGCGAAAAACATTAGTTTGTCCTCACCAGGGGCCGTTTTTGAGGAGATTCGCCGGTCGGGGCCGGCTAATGACGAGATTCCGGGTCAAGCCCGGAATGACTAAGGAAAGGGTGGGGAATGGCTGGGGAAAGGGTGGGGAATGCCGGGAGATGGTCGGGGGCTATTGCGGGTTTGGGGGAGAGTGGTTAAATTTGTGGAAAAATAGAATCAAACATTATGGTAAAGATCGGAACTCCGCTGACGGGGGTGGCCAAGAAGGCGCTGCTGTGCGGCTCGGGAGAATTGGGAAAGGAAGTTGCAATCGAGTTGCAACGGTATGGCGTTGAGGTGATTGCACTCGACCGCTATGAGAACGCGCCGGCGATGCAGGTGGCGCACCGGAGCTATGTGCTGTCGATGTTGGACGGCGCGCGGCTGCGCGAAATTATCGAGCGCGAGAAGCCGGACCTGATCATTCCGGAGGTGGAGGCGATCGCGACGCCGACGCTCGTGGAGCTGGAGAAGGAGGGGTACAACGTGATCCCGACGGCGAACGCGACCTTCCTGACGATGAACCGCAAGGGCATTCGCCAGCTGGCGCACGAGACGCTCGGCCTGCCGACCTCAAATTACCGTTTCGCGGCGACGCGGGAAGAGTTCGACGCGGCCATCGCGGCAGTCGGCACGCCCTGCGTGGTGAAGCCCATCATGAGCTCGTCCGGCCACGGGCAGAGCGTGTGCAAGACGCCGGCGGACGCCGACCGCTGCTGGGCGATAGCCCAGGAGGGCGGGCGCGCCGGGGCCGGCGAGGTGATCGTGGAGGGCTTCGTGAAGTTCGATTACGAGATCACGCTGCTGACGGTGCGGCATGCGGGCGGCACGACCTTCCTGAATCCCATCGGCCACCATCAGGTGGACGGGGATTACAGGGAGTCGTGGCAGGCGCAGCCGATGAGCCCTGCTGCGCTCGCGCAGGCGCAGGACATCGCCAAGAAGATCACGGACGCCCTTGGGGGCTACGGGATCTTCGGGGTGGAGATGTTCGTGTGCGGTGACGAGGTGCTGTTCAGCGAGGTGTCGCCGCGGCCGCATGATACGGGGATGGTGACGATGATTTCGCAGGACCTTAGCGAGTTCGCGCTGCACGCGCGGGCGGTGCTGGGGCTGCCGATTCCCAAGGTGAACTTTTATGGGCCGTCGGCCTCGAAGGCGATTGTGGTTGAGGGGGATACGACGCAGGTGGAGTTCGAGAACCTCGAGGAAGTTTTGGCGGAGCCGGATGTGCAGATCCGGCTGTTCGGCAAGCCGTTCATCAAGGGGCACCGCCGGATGGGGGTGCTGCTGGCGCGCGCCGAGAGTGTCGAGGCGGCGCTGGCGAAGGTGGAGCGGGCTTATGCGAAATTGCGCGTGCGCGTGTTGTAATTTTTCGTATATTTGAAGGAACCAATTAATTCAACCACATATGTTTACACTTATTAATTTGCCGTACGCGCCGGAGGCGCTGGAGCCGGTGATCAGCGCGCGGACGCTGTCGTACCATCATGGGAAGCATCTGCAGGGGTATGTCAACAATCTGAATGCGGCGCTGCCGGGGTCGGAGTTTGACGGGCTGTCGCTGGAGGAGATCATTTGCCGCGCGAGCGGCGCGGTGTTCAATAACGCCGGGCAGATCCTGAATCATAATCTGTATTTTACGCAGTTCGGGGCGCCCGTTGCGGGCGATGCCCCGCGGGGCGCGCTGGGGGCGCAGATTGCGCAGCAGTGGGGCACGCTGGAGGCCTTCCAGGCGGAGTTCGTGGCCAAGGGGGCCGCGATCTTCGGGAGCGGCTGGGTGTGGCTGCAGGCGGACGCCGCCGGGGAATTGTCAATCGCGCAGTATGCGGGCGCCGACAATCCCGTGGCGCACGGCTTCAAGCCGCTGCTGACCTTCGACGTGTGGGAGCACGCCTATTATTTGGATTATCAGAATCGCCGGCCCGACCACCTGAAGGCTCTCTGGCCGCTGGTCGACTGGCGTGTCATTGAAGGGCGCTACGGCCGGTAGCCCCTTTTTCGCCCACGCTACCCCTTTTTGCCTACGCCACCCCTTTGCGCTGTGAGCTGTAGGTGATTAATAATCAGAAAGATACTGTT
>Ga0310786_10011844_pt1 | contig 10847 bp, 2 predicted proteins | sample AusTroGonzalo_MG_FD_203881 | JGI IMG/M metagenome (GOLD analysis project Ga0310786, IMG submission 203881) | Bovine rumen microbial communities from tropical cattle in Woodstock, Queensland, Australia - Gonzalo_03 (v2) (version 2) | ecosystem: Host-associated > Mammals > Digestive system >...
GAAGTTGGTGAAGTTGCGAACCTTAGCGAAGTGGCGGCTGCCGACTGCGTACTTGAGGTCCACATTCTCCCATGGATCGGGCTTAAGCTGCTTGATACCGAGCGACATCTTACGCTCATCGCGGTCAAGGGTGAGGATGACAGCATCCACTTCGTCGCCCACTTTGAGGAAGTCGTTAGCGCTGCGGAGGTGCTGGCTCCAGCTCATTTCACTGACGTGAACGAGACCTTCTACGCCATCAGCCACTTCTACGAATGCTCCGTAGTCAGCCATCACAACCACTTTACCATGTACTTTGTCGCCAACCTTCAGGTCTGCAGACAGAGCATCCCACGGATGCGGAGTGAGTTGCTTCAAGCCGAGAGCGATACGCTTTTTCTCCTCATCAAAGTCAAGGATAACGACATTGATTTTCTGGTCAAGTTGCACGAGCTCGTGCGGGTCGTTAACACGTCCCCAGCTGAGGTCGGTGATGTGGATAAGACCATCTACGCCACCCAGGTCGATAAATACGCCATAGTTGGTGATGTTCTTAACGGTACCTTCAAGCACCTGACCCTTCTCCAATTTGGAGACGATCTCACGCTTTTGTGCTTCCAGTTCAGCCTCGATGAGTGCCTTGTGCGAAACAACGGCATTGCGGAATTCAGGATTAACCTTAACGATTTTGAATTCCATGGTCTTGCCAACAAATACATCGTAGTCGCGAATGGGCTTCACATCGATTTGGCTACCCGGGAGGAAGGCCTCCATGCCGAGTACGTCAACGATCATACCGCCTTTGGTACGGCACTTGATGTAACCGGTAACGATTTCGCCTTTCTCGCAGGCTTCACTAACACGGTCCCAAGCGCGGGTAGCGCGAGCTTCCTTGTGCGAAAGAACGAGTTGTCCTTTCTTATCCTCCTGACTTTGGATGTACACTTCTACGCGGTCACCCACTTTCAGGTCAGGATTGTAACGGAACTCGGTGGCGGGAACGATACCGTCGGACTTGTAGCCAACGTTTACAACCACTTCACGTTTGTTGATTGAGATGACGGTACCCTCAACGACTTCATTGTCCTTGATTGCATTCAGGGTTTGGTCATACTTAGCAAGAGTTTCTTCGTTTTGTGCGCCTTGTTGTGCTGATTCATAGGCATCCCAGTCGAAGTTCTGGAGCGAATTGTTTTCTACCATAATTTGATAGTGTGCCCGGGCCATTGTAAGAGGTGGTTACCTTCTATCCAACTCCCAAGCGTTAAAAGGTTAAACATACAAGTGAACAGGCCTCCGCCTGCCACTACCTTTCCCTGCCGAAATCTCCATTCCGCGGAAAAAGCGTGCAAAGGTACAACAATTATTTGACTTGACCAAATGTTTTGTCAATTATTTTTCTTTATCCGGCAAAATTGTCCTATGACGAAGGGAGAGATACCTCATCCCACGAAAAAAGGCTGCATTTCGCAACCTTTTTTTATCGTTAGAACTCTTCCGCCACATGACGTTCGGGTGCAGGATTGATATGCTCTTCTCCACTTCCTATAGCCATTTGCATCAAATTCGCACTCAAGAGCGCAATCTCTATCGTTGGTGTCATATATACTTTTCTCATATCGGCTGCAAAATTACTATTTTTTTGATACATACAAATATATTCTTACTATTTCATACTTTTTCCTACGACATCATACATCTTACCTTCCGGAGTGACGATGTATATCTTATTGTCGATGAGCACCTTGCGCGCACTATCCTCAGCATTAACCGTCTCAATAGCTGTCGTTACTTGCGGGCTACGACGTGCCGCTATACGCAGACCATAACCGATGGTCGTACCTTTCGTAAGGTCTAACATATACGGGCTAGCTGTCAGATCCCAAATGATAGCTTCATTATAGGTCAGATAGAGTGCGGCATCTTCCGGCATCTCTTCTACGGTCAACTCGTACGAGCCTGCTTGTGGAGCAAAGAAGTTGAGGTCCGAAGAAACTCCATAGTTCACTATTCGGGTCTCGATGTCGCAGAGTTTCTTACCATTCTTCGTAGCCCACATTTGAGCAGTCTTCGCTTCCGTCGGATTACCCATCTTGCGCAAGTCATGACCAATCACATAAGCTTCAGTGGCCTCTTCACTTTCAGAGATATAAAGATGATCACATGCATCAAATTGGTCCTCTTCACGCAAATTCAGCAAGAACTCTTCTACGCTTTCAGCCGTACGTCTCGGTGCATAGAGCGGGTGATCTTCATTAGCTGCTGCTGTAATCCACTCCATCGTCGGTTGGGTATTATCAACTTGTACGAAGAACGAGGTTCCAATAGCAAAGGTCGGATTCTTTCCTGTAAGCAGATCATACTTATTCTCTGCATGGTTATAAACCTGCATCTTCGCGAACGAACCATTGATATAACCATGTTGCAATGTACCATTACCCAAACCATTCCATCCAAAATCGTCTGTTGTTCCGCTACCTGCCGTATATTGCGTAGCAAATTCCGTCGGACCACCTATAGCGGCACCACTTGCTTTCTTGAACACAAATACATTCTGGTCGAAATTCGGATTATAATTAAAGGTAATCGTATATACGCGTCCTGGCTGCATTGTTCCAGAGAAATTACTCCAAGCTTTCTGATTGTTGGCACATTTACTCTCGCTATATTCTTGAACAATGAAGTCCACACCGCTTACCAAATGGTTTGTCAAGTCACCTTCACGGAAGATACCATCGCTAATGTTCACAGGGAACGGAACCACGAAATCATACCAACCGAAGGAGATCTTACCCTTCGGGTCAAAGGTCATCTGGAAGTAAGCATCTCCATTGATAGATAGTTGAGAGGGGTTCTCCACTTGACCAGAAGCAGCTGCCTCTTTCACGTCAAGATTGTTCTTTCCTGCTAACTTCGCATCCAATGTAAAGTGACGTACTTGCAGATCTGCGCTATTGTCCAGATGAATAGCACCATCATTCAACACGTGGATATCGCCATAACCTGCCTCACGATACTCACTCGTTCCCTTCACGGTCAACGCACCACCCGTGATGACTGCTACTGAGCCTGTGCTTTCGATGGTCAAGTTACCTACCGTAATACTCTCATCAATCGACAAGGCACCCTTTACGATGACATTCGGCTCGTCATCTGTCGGAACAGACGTCCAGTTATTAGGATTATTCCAATCGCCGTCTCCATCCGCGTTCGTAAACTCATTGATAATAGGCGCAGTAACCATCAGCGTTAACGTTACCGTCGAGTCACAACCTGCCGCATTGTCTGTATGGAACACCACTTCATGAACACCAACGGTCGAATCCTTCAGTGCGATACCATTCCAATACTCATCATCACCCAGAGTGATTGTCTTAGTATCCGTACCCGTTGTCGGTTGCAGAACCGTGACAGTCACATTATAAACTGTGTCACGCATTGCGCCTATTGCATTGACCGGACACGTACCAGCCTCCGTATATTCAACGCCACGATAGGTTTCCGATGCCCCCTGACAGAATTCTAGGTTAACCGGAACATTCAGTGTCTCCAACTTATTAACTTTCACGCTTACCGTACTATATACGGTTGCATAGTTCGAATTGTTCGGTACAAAATATACATTGAGATCATCATAGGTATCGGCTACTGGAGTAACATGGTTAGCCTCTTCATCAACCCAGTACCAAGTACCTTCCAACGAACCTGTTCTTGTCAGACTTGCTTCGTCAATACGCTGACCGCAGGTAATTTCGCCTACCGTTACCCCCAACTCACTTTCCTCCGGCGTAATCTTACTAACAGTCACATTCTCCAATGTCGCCGTGCAGCGAGAGTACATATTCTCATTATCCGGGGTGAACTCAATCGTCACATCATAGATTCCAGCATTCAGCGTAGCAGGGCTTGTAACCTTGAATGATCCGCCTACAGCTTCATTATTCACTGTATTCTTAGCACCACCGCCGGTCAGCACTACATCGTTAGCTGTTGTACCGCCATAAATAGTACCTATAGTCGGCATCTCATCAATCGCCGTCGGAGTGAGCGATACATCCCAACGTTTTGTTACGCTAGAAGGATCATTATATCTTGCATCAGTTGTAGGATACGCCGTAACATACACTTGGCCTTGCGACGTAAACGAAAGCACATTGCCGCTAACACTAGCGCCCGCTGTATTACCTTCATTAACGCCATAATATACCGTTCCGGCAGGATGATGGAAAGCATCCTCTGCTGTAGCCGTCAATTCGGGAGTTTGTACCGTGAACGCCGTATTGACGCCTAACTCATCGCCTTGTGTCCACACAATAGTACGCTCCGTGACAGTAGCAGAACCGGATAATTGGATATAAGATGTTGTTGTTCCGTCTGTCACACACATCGTCTCCAACTCATTATCTTTGGCTACTTGAGGATTGTATGTAATAGTCAGTACTACAGATCCCTTATCGCCGCAACTGCCGTCGATAGGTTCTGCCATACCTTGATCCACAGAGAAACTGGACGAAGCGCCGCTACCCATAGTAATAGTCATAGGACCGACAATATTGGAATACTCCAGTCTCATCGTCTTCTGCTGAGACTCTCCTACTTTCGCATTGTACTTAGCAGGAGGAGTTCCGGTGATATAACGTGCTAATGAGATTTGGGCGTCACGTATCTTATGATGTCCTTCACCATCTGCAGGACGGTAAATACGGACGGCTGTTGCTGCTGTATCTAACTGAATATCACGATGGTAGTCCCAGTTGGTGGTGGATGGTGTTCCAACATTACCACCGACGACATCAATCCAATTTCCATCAATCTTTTGTGCAACTTTTAATACGCCCGTATAGTGCTCATTACAGATACCACAGGCCTTATATGCTTCTCCTTGACAATAGAAGCTCAACTTATCAGGCTTTCCTTCTATTTCTAACAACTCAAAATCAATATCATAGTTCAACTGCGGCTTCTGGAGATCCATTGCAAACAAATCAACCTCTTCTTGTTGAGTATAGATCGGCTCTGCCTCACAAGGAGCATTCGGATCACGTACCACAACAGTCTTTATTTTAGATACTTCTGCATATTTATGACCGTCAACATCATAACCCGTAACGTATTGAGTTGCTTTCACTGTAGTTGTTCCAACACCCACAGCGGTTAATGTATTGCCACTAATCGTAACAATATCTTCGTTTCCGGATTCGTAGGTTATCTGACGCTGTCCATTCGTTGTACATTGGATATCAGACGTCGCATACGCATTCAATGGTTTGGTTTGATTCAAACTCAATCCCATCAGACTCTGATTCCATACAATATACTGTACGATATCCTCAGTAACCTCTATGTCCTGCTGGCTGAAACCGGCTTCGTACTCATCTGTAGCTTCCGTATGAGCAGTAATAGTAGTTGTTCCTACACCTACTGCTATCAGTTTGGTACTATCCTCACTGATTTTAATGATATTCTCATCCTCCGAGCGGTAATATACCGTAACTCCTTCCACGTTGGTCGTTGCAGCATGTTCTTCTTCCGTTTCCAGCGACATCTTGTCGAAGTTCTCTTTCCATGTGATCGTCTGCTGACGCTTAACCATCGTACCGGTAATAGTCACTTCTTTACGGAACGCCGAATTGAAAATCACTACATGTGCCGTCTCTCCGCCTGTTACCGACGTATTATAATATACCGGAATATTCAGCTGACCGGACTTACAATCTACATTGGAAGCGATAACTATCGGAGTAGAAGCATCTTGCCGTGCATTCGTGAAAGTGAACTTGCTGTTATCACAATACAGTTTCAAATCACCACCGTTCGACAAACTGTAATTGACATTCAATGTTCCCTTTCCTTCAGTATTCGGATATATTAATGTCGTTCCATCTGCTTGGGTAGTAATAGGCAGATTCGCTGCGTTTAACCAGGTCTTACGTACGACCTTTATTTCGGTAATATAAGGATCATCAGAACTTTTCTTTTCAAACTTGATTTTTGTTGTGTTTGAAAGCAATGCTATAGGACCTTGCTCTACATAACTATACGAGGAATTTTTATAGGTTGTCGTGCTTGACCATGTTGGGTTAGAAGAACCATAATACTGACTTACTTTCGTTTCGGAACCAAGACCATTCATCTTAATTTTGAAGTACAAGGTGTCTCCAACACCACCCAAATCAATTACAAAAGCACTGCCGTCATTGAAAAGATCAGACAATTTTTTATCCGGCGAATAGTTATACATATAGCATCCCTCCCTAAACGCCTTCATCGTTACCGACATTGTCTGAGAAGTAGCACCTAGGTACTTGTAGTTCTCATCCTGCGACACGGTCCATGTTTCCGTACCCGGATTACATAAAGCGTCAAGTTTATGATTTGCATTATCATACGTTGCAAAACCCGTTGCGCTTAAAGGCGTTACGGTTATCGGTGTAATCGTGTTATCCGATTCCAAACGCACATCCGTACTCGTGCCATAACCTATCTCCTTTGACCAACCATTCACATCCGTAAACGGCACTTTCAATGAATTTGGCTTTTTATTAATTACCACATCTATCGTCTCATTGCGAGCGATATAGTTCGTTCCCTCATTAATTGACATAACAACTTTTGCTGTTCCTGCTTTCTGGAGGTGCAAATAACGATTATTCTCCACATACGGAGTTGTTCCACCTCCATTATTCGTACCTGACTCAACAAACGAAAGAACCAAATACGTAATAGTACCATTACCTTCTCTCGTCCATGCCGTTTGCAAATCTATCTTAGTATCTTCTACGTAGTGCGTATTAGCATTTACGGTACAAGCCACATCCGGAGTAGCCTTAGCTACCGTAACGCTCACATTGCATTCCAACGGATACCCCGAGATAATACTATTGCTCGGTGTAAATACCGCTATCTGATTTGCTGTACCTGCTCCGGGAACAGAATTCGGATATTTCCATGCCCAAGTACCGGGCACATTAGTCTCACCTCCTATCGGAGAGATAGTGTTTAACGTCTGCTCATACGTCAGTGTTCCAGAAGCCGTCGGATATTTTGTTATCGCGTGCTCCTCAATAGTAAATGTCCTCGTAGGATTGTTCGACGATGCAAAATATTGGTCATTACCATCTTGATGAGCCGTAATTGTAATCGTTCCGGCTGTCAAACAAGTTATTTTACTTCCTGAGATACTTACCGTCGCGCCATTCGTGCTAGAGGCTGTATAATATACGCCAAGACCACTCGAAGCAGTTGCACTTAATGTAGTCTCATTACCACGAATCTGATTATTGATGGTCTGACTCCAAGTAATTGTCTGTGTGTCTTTACCAGAGAATATAGCATAAAGAGTTAAATTCTCCACAGAGCCGGCAGTGCTGTTATTAATTGGGGGTTGATAAGTAGTTTCCGTAGAGACATAACCTGTACTGCCATCCTCACTCGTTGACCATCCCAAGAATTGGCAGCCCGTCGCAGGCGTAGCCGTAAAAGTAGCCGTAGTAGAGGCGCTTGTCTCGCCAATTCCAGCTTGTATTTGAGAATCCGTCACGGAAACTGTTGCAGATCCATAGTTTGAGTCATTCACTCCTGTCGAAGCCGAAAAACCAAACAAATACTCTTTGTGTGTTACTTTGTAGGTAAAAGTGACCGAAGTCATGGAATAAATAGCGTCATTCGCACCAGTTACCTTCTTTAGTGTCAATGGTGAATAAACTGGCGATGCCGATATTGAAACAGTTGATGTACCTCCAGAAATAGCATTAGTCTTACAATCAACACTTGTACCTGTATGAGTACCATCCTTAAACTGACCAGTAGCTGACTTTAGATTCCAAGAAAGCTTCGCTTGGTAACCTTTTAACTCAATAGAAACTGCAGATACAGAAACCGAATAATTAGTTGCCGCGGACCACGAAAATTGAGACTCTACTGTTTTATTAGCCGCCTGCGTACCATAACTCAACATTCCAGTAAGAAGCGACACATCATTGATGTTAAAAGTTACATGATTAGCCACCTTCGAATATGTACTACCAGAGATATCATCACTGGAAAAACTGTCAAACGTGGATTTATTATTAAAATCAGTTATAGTCACATACGGATCCAATCCCCACACATTCTCATTTGCGCCGAAGAGGCCAAAGAAGATAAGGATTGCTATCATTACGGATTGCAGCGAGGTATGCAGAGAGGCTGCAAGTATGTTGTTTTTCAAAGTTGGCATATTGTTGTATTTCATATTTAGTTTCATATTTAGTTTCATATTTAGCGTATTTAGAATGTTCGTTTTCATTTTTGCACAAATTTAGGAACATGCAAAATTACTACAATTATTCCAAACTGCCAAACTTTGGCGTCATTTTCCCAAGATTTGACTACATAATCTTAAAAATTGTCCTATTTTTTAGGGTTTATATGGTACTTTTATTGTGCATTATCTTAAAATTTTGCAATCTCTACATTACAAAATGGGGCAAGTCATTCCGGTCGCATTCCCCCTCTCCTGCACAAAAACCCCTAAATCATTCGTATAGCATACTAAAGGCCCTATGATGGTCCTGTTATCTATCGTATATCTATCGTATATCTAACGTATATCTATCGTGTATCTATCGTGTATCTATCGTGTATCTATCGTGTATCTATCGTGTATCTATCGTGTATCTATCGTATATCTATCGTATATCTATCGTGTTTAGCCTGAGAATTGTCCGAGAATTGTGGGATTGTGGGGTGCGAAAAGAGAAGGCTTCTTCTCCGTTGAGGAGGGGAAGCCTTCAAAGAAGATGTGCGTATGAGCACTATCGAATCTGGTACATATCCCTTTTCAGGATGAAAGGTCTTTGAAAGGGATGTGCGTATATTAGGGGAGGCGGGGTTATTTCTTCAGTCCGTCACGGCGAAGGAGTGCGTCCACCGTGGGTTCGCCACCGCGGAAACGACGGTAAAGTTCCATCGGTTTCTCGGTTCCTCCACGCTCCAAGATGTTGGTGCGGAAGCTGTCCGCCGCCTTTTTGTCGAAGATAGAGCCGCGTTTCTTCGCAGCATCCTGGAAGACAGAGAAAGCATCGGCATCAAGCAGTTCGGACCACTTATAACTATAATAGCCTGCGGCATAGCCACCGGAGAAGATATGCGTAAAGGCAGCTTCCATCTGCGTGCCAGGAACAAGCGGCATGAGCTGTACAGATGCCATCGCACGGTCGCCGAAATCAAGCACTGCCTGCTGCTCGGTCATACACTCAGAGGGAGCAAACGGTTCGGTAAGGGTATGCCATGCCATATCCAGATAGCCGAAAGAGAGTTGGCGAACGCACGCATAGGCTGCATGGTAGTTCGCCGCCGCCTTAATCTTATCAATAAGGTCCTGCGGCATGGGTTCGCCGGTCTGATAGTGTTTGGCAAAGGTATCGAGGAACTCTTTCTCGCCAAGGAAATTCTCATTGAACTGGCTGGGCAGTTCAACGAAGTCGCGCGGCACAGCCGTACCGCTCTGTGCGGCATAGCGGCACTTGGTGAGCATACCGTGCAAGCCATGTCCAAACTCGTGCAAGAAAGTCTCCACTTCGCCGTATGTAAGCAGAGCGGGCTTGTCTTGTGTGGGGCGCGTGAAGTTCATGACATTCACAATATGCGGGCGATGGTCCTTCTTTCCAATCATATATTGAGACTGGAAATCGTTCATCCACGCTCCACCGCGCTTGCCCTCTCTGGGATGGAAGTCGGCATAATAAACGGCAATGAAGCGCCCCTTGGCATCACGCACCTCGTAGGCACAGACTTCAGGATGATAGACCTGAATGTTCTTGTTCTCGGTGAAAGTGAGACCATACAGGCGTTTGGCAAGTCCGAAGACGCCCTGCTTGACGTTCTCCAACTCAAAATACGGGCGAAGGAGGTCGTCAGAGATGCTGTACTTGGCGTCTTTGAGCTGCTTGCTGTAGAAGCTCCAGTCCCATGGTTGCAGAGTGGCATAGAAGCCCTTGGAGCGTGCGAACTCCTGCAGTTCCTGCACCTCGTTCTTTGCCAAGGGCAGATAGGCCTCGCGCAGTTGGTCAAGGAAAGCGAGTACGTTCTCCTGCGTTTCGGCACAGGTCTTATAGAGCGACTTTTCGGCATAGTTACGTTTGCCGAAGAGGCGTGCAATAGCCAAGCGAGTGTTGACGATGTCAGCAATGATATGCGTGTTGTCGAACTCGCCGCCGATGCAACGTCCGTTGTAAGCCATATAGACTTCGCGGCGGAGGTCACGGTTGGCGCAGTCCTCCATGACAGGGATATAAGTGGTGGGCTTGAGGTCCAGTACCCAGCCTTCGAGGTTGCGCTTCTCGGCATTGGCACGCAAGATGGCCTTGGTGTCATCGTTCAGTCCGAGCAAATCCTCCTCACGGGTGACCTGCATGGTCCAAGCGTTGGTAGCCTGCAGGGCGTTCTGGCCGTACAAGGTAGTCAATTCGGAGAGGTGCATCGTGAGTTTTCTGTACTCCTCTTTCTGCTCCGGCGAGAGGTTGGCACCATTGTTGGCAAAGCCTTCGTAGATATCCTCCAGGAGTTTGCGCTGTTCGGGCGTCAGTTTGAGCGCGTCACGGCGATCGTACACCGCCTTGATGCGGGCAAAGAGTTTTTCGTTCAGCAAGATAGATGACGAGTACTCAGAGAGCATGGGCACGAGTTTCATCTCCAATTCACGCAGTTCGTCGTTGGTCTCGGCATTGGTGAGGTTGAAGAAGCAGCCCTCCACGATAGTGAGCAGTTCGCCGGAACGCTCATACGCCTCGATGGTATTGGCAAAGTCAGGTGCGGCAGGATTGTTGACGATATCATCAATATCCTTCAATCCCTGACGGATACCTTCCTCAAAAGCGGGCATATAG
>Ga0310786_10011846_pt1 | contig 10845 bp, 15 predicted proteins | sample AusTroGonzalo_MG_FD_203881 | JGI IMG/M metagenome (GOLD analysis project Ga0310786, IMG submission 203881) | Bovine rumen microbial communities from tropical cattle in Woodstock, Queensland, Australia - Gonzalo_03 (v2) (version 2) | ecosystem: Host-associated > Mammals > Digestive system >...
GGTTCGCGTCTTCTCCGGCCTCTTCCAGTCCGGCGTTCCCCATGATCCGGATCATGGCGGCCAGCGTTTCAATCTGCTCTTTCCCGCCGACCAGGCTCATGTCCTTATTGTCCTCCGGATTCTTTGCGTACATTTTCGCAATCGCCTGTTCCGTAGGACCAAGCTCTTCCTGTATGGCTTTCATCTCCATCAGGGTATAGATCAGCGGAATCTTCCGCCCCTTCAGCGTAATCTCTACCATTTTTCAGCACTCCTTTAATAAAAAATCCGGAGGCGGAGGTTTTGCCCCCGCCCCCGTTATGTCACGAAATCCCCGCGCAGCTGTTCACATAGCCCTTCGCATCACTGAGCGTTGTGAACTTCTTGTGCTTTGCGAAACTCTTCTTTCCGCTGCTGTCCAGCAGGACACCGGCGCCCACGCCCTGAATGGTTGGTGTCCGCCATTCCATGCCGCGCTCCTTCGTCCGGGTCTCCTCGCTGGTCAGGCTGAACTTCATCTTGTAGAACCACCAGCCCTCATAGCTCTCTGTGCCCTTGTCCCGCATCACGCGCACATAGCCCAGCCCGACATCCGGCGCCGCCGCGTCCGTGATCGTGTATTCCCCGGTGCTGACCGTCTCGCCCAGCAGCAGCTCCCGCGCCGCGTCCGGCAGGCCCGCCGGCTCAATGTCCAGCGTATAGCCCAGGATGCTGTTGTCGCTGTCCAGCTCCACGTCATCGCCGTAGAAATGGCCGTCGGCCCTCTCCCAGGTCAGCGCCGCGCTGACAGCCTCTGAAAAATTGCTTCCGCCCGTGTAGGAAATGCTGGTCCCCGGCGTGTAGGTCTGCACCGTAGCCGCGACCATATACTGCATCCCAACATTTGCATTCATTCTGTTTTCCCTCCGTTGTTGTAGTCGATTAACGCCTGATAATTGGCCTCAATAACGTCCTTAATCGCTCTTTCGGCCTTCTTCGTTCCGCTGGATACGGCCCGCCGGAAAAACGGCTGCTTCTGCATGAAACTGGTCCCGCTGTTGATGGCGTTCGCGATCTGCGCCACCGCTTTCACCTTCCCGTATCCCGTGATCACGTAGCCCGCGCCGCTGTAGCCCACGGAGGTATTCACCTCGCTGCCGTTCTTGTCGAACCGGGCGATACCGGCCTCTATCGCCTGCAGCGCGTCCTTCTCTTCCGGGCTCGGTTTCCGCTGCCCGAATACGGTGTAGTGAAAACGTTCGGTTTTGATCTGGCGGACCTTACTTTTCACCTCCGCCACCATCTCCGCCGCGCCTTCATACAGGCTGACCGACGCCACCTTTTCGGCCTGGTTGCCCATCTCGTTGAGCATGGTACTGAGCTCTTCAATGCCCTCCATTTTCATCGTGTATGGCATTAGCCTTCACCGCCTGCCGCGCTCTGCGTCTGTGTCTCCGCTTCCGGTTCCTCTTCCGGTTCCGGCGTGTCGATCAGCACGCAGACCCATTCCAGGTGGAATAACCCGGTGCTGCTCTCGTACTGGTTGCTGTTCAGCGCCCACGAACTCCCGCAGATCTCCTCCAGAACCTCCTCCACGGTTTCGATGATGTCGTTCCGTTCGCTGATCTTGCTGAAGAAGACATCTACGCTGGCCTCCCAGCTCCGGTCCAGTTTCTGATCGTCGCCGGTGGCCGTGCCCGCTTCAAAGTCGAGCGTCACCACGCCATAGGACCCTTCGGGCCGCGTCTTCCATCCGTATTCCGCGAAAGGAATGTCCGTCAGCTTCAGCGCAGCGACCAGCGCCTCATATTCACTCGGCATCAGCCCACCCCCTCAGCAGCCGCCGGTGTTGTGACCGGTTCCGGCAGCGGTTTCGCGTTTCCACATTCCCGCTGCACGGTCAGCTCGATCCCGTCCGCCTCCGTGATGTACGTCCGCAGAATCCGGTATCTTTTCCCGTCCAGTTCCAGCAGCGGCTCATCCTGATACTCGAAATCGTGTGCTAAGATCACCTTCAGCTCCGGCGCCAGTCCCTGGCCCATTGCCTGATAGGCTTCCTGCATCCCGATACTCTTCACCGTGCACGGTACGGTCCGCTTTGTCTCTGTCGGCTCTGTTCCGACGCCGCCGGCCTCCGGGCTGACCGTGATCAGATCCGCCACATTTGCCCGCATCATTCGCCGTCACCGTCCTCCGCCTCCGCGCCGCCGGCCTCCGGTGTCTCGCCGTAATCGGTGTAGCCGGTCGCGTGCATCAGCTGGACTTTCTGCAGATCGTAGGCATCCGCGAGCTTGTCATAGTTCGGCGGATTCCCAAACCGCATTGCCGCGTAGGTGATCACCGCCCGCATAGCCAGCGGATCCGTCAGCGTGCTCTGGTCTGTCACCGCGTCGTTGGTTCCGATCGTGAATGTTACAGTACCAGGCAGGACAATGCCGGCAATCGTCAGGTCGTTGGCTCCGGCCATCAGCAGGCTGGCGATTTCACTGTCGTAGTAATCCGCCGTCACCCGCAGGGCCTTTTTCGCTTCCTTCAGCATCGGTATCACCTCACATCAAAAATAGGGCGGGGGAGTGCTGATCTGCCCGCCCTGGCATAAACAGGCAAAGCCCGTTACACCTCCGGAATCTGTTGCCCTTCATAGAGCTTGTCCCTGAATCCCTCATCGACTGAGATTCTCATGATATGGCCGATTTTCAGCCGGCTGTCACAGTAAAACTTGATATCAAGTTTCCGCGCCCGCCAGCAGAATGTCAGGTCTTCGCCCAGACCGGCTACCGGGAAGAACGGCACGCCGTAAATCCCCATCGCCTCCAGTACGTCCATCCGCATCAGCAGGCACGCAAAGCCGCAGGCCTCCACCTCGAACACACTGTCCCGCGGGTAGTCTTCATAGATAGCCCGGTACGGCGTGATCAGTTTCCCTTCGGTCTTGACGTCCAGTTCCTTATAGATGCACGGATTGAAAGGCGGGCGCCTGCCGAAGCAGAGGCCCGTCACCGCCTGCTTTCCTTCGATGTCCGCCAGCAGTTTGTCCAGCAGGTCGGGCTCGAATGTCATGTCACTGTCAAGCCAGAGAACGTAGTCATACCCGCCCTTCTCGCGGGCGTACTTCACCAGCTGGTTCCTCGCGTCATAGATCAGGGAGGCCTTCAGGTATTTCACGTCGACCTCGCCCTTGTACGCGATCAGCATATCCGTCAGGCATTCAATGAAATCGGCTTCCAGGTAATCCATGCAGGGAACCGCGATCAAAGTTTTCATCAGGTCAGCACTCCTTTTGAAAAGTCAGGGCGGAGGATCACTCCCCCCGCCCCGGTGTAGTTGATTAGGTCGTGGCCACGCAGCGCACGATCGCGTTCACGTCGGCCAGGTTGCCGTCGGCCAGGGTCATGGCACGGTACACGGCGGAACCGCTGCGGAAAGCGGCCTCTTCGCTCTTCCGGACTTCGATACCCTTGGCGAAGTTCAGCTTGTAGGCCTTCAGGTCGCCGAACAGGATGTCCTCAGAGGTGATATTGCCGTCGATGATGCAGGGGAAGCCCAGCACGTTGTACTTCGCAGGCCCCTGGGGATCCAGCACGGCCACGCGGGCGCCGGAGCTGTCAACCATGCCCAGCACCTTGCCGAAGAAGAGGTCGGGGCTCATAACGAAGCTGGAGCCGGTCAGGTACTGTCCGCCGAGCTTGCCGGGGATCGCCGCCAGCTGTTCCCACTTCATCTTGCTGCGGGTGAAGGTCAGGTCGGCCTGGGTCTTCACGGTCAGAATACCGGTAGCCTGAGTGGTGCCGAGGCCGTTGATGATGCCGGCGTCCAGGGCCTTTTCAATCTTGTTCGCCAGGCGGGAAACCAGCCAGCTCTCGAACGCGTCAACCGCCATCGCTTCGACGTCAGCGGTGATCTCGACGGTCTTGATCAGCTTGTAGGCGCCCAGGGTGATAGAGGTCAGCGTGTCGCCGCTGTCTTCGGAAGCGGTGCCCATAGCAACCCAGGAAGCTTCCGCAACGGAGCTCTCGACGGGGTAGGTCACATAGCCGGGGATGTTGGTCACGTCAACGGCAGCGATCAGGGGATTCAGCTCCAGGCGATGGACGATCTCGTTCATGGTCTGGGTCGGGATCGCGGCAGTCGCGGTCACGGCCGCACGCTCTTCAACGGTCAGTTCTTTGCCCTGCAGATTCCGCAGGAACGCTGCCCGATACTCCGGGCTGTCAACAGCAAAACGATTCTCTTCCATGTTCTTGTCCTCCTCAAATTTTTTGATAACTGGATCATGGCCCGCGGCCACAATCCGCCGTTCCGCCTCAGCTTTCGCCGCGGCGTTTGCGCGCTTCTGCAGCTCTTCCTGGATCGCTTCCAGTTCGTCCGCCCGCGCTTCAAGTTCCTCCGTGGTTCCCTCAAGGCCCATTCCGGCAAGTTCCGCCTGCCGCGCCTGCAGTTCTTCCACGTTCATCTCGTCCAGGTTCATTTTCCCAGAACCTCCTTCACCAAGTTTTCCAGCCGCCCAAGCACTTCCATCCGGCGCGCATGTGCCGCTTCTTCTGCCGCCCTGGCTTCCGCCTCAGCAGCAGCTTTGGCCCGTTCTTCTTCCGCCTGCTTCCTCGCACTCTCCAGTGAGGCTTTCACGCTCTCCAGCGCATTGCCTTCGGAAGCCGCCTGAATCTCCGTGCCCTCATACGCCGGGAAGGCCACCGCCGACACTTCAAACACCCGGTTGATACTGCGGATGTGCCGCAGCGGGCTGTCCGTGTCCAGCTCTTCCCAGCTATCTTTATCCACCGTAAACGCGAAAGACATCCCGGTAATGTCCCCGCGTTTGATGGCGGAATAAAGCTCTGCCGCCCTGGGATTATTCTCCGTGTCCAGGTTGACCCGGATTCCCAGTCCCTTCTCGTTCCGAATCAGCTGCATCGTGCTTTTTTCGTTGTTGTTCCGGCTCCGTGCCAGAGGCACCATGCTGAAATCATGCCCCACCAGAAAACGCACGTCCCGAAGATCCGTATTGTCCAGCGCGTCCGCGTCAATCATTTCCCGGAAGAATCCCAGATCCGTTTCCTGATTGAACACAATCGGCTGCCCGGTGATCATCGATCCCCGTTCTTCCGACTTCTCCGCCCTGATATCAAACTCAAGATATCGTGTCTCCTTATTCACGCCTGTAACCTCCGTTTCTTAGCGAACGTATTAATAAACTTATAAACATTATTAATACGTTTTCTAATAATTGATTCAAATTTCCGTTTTCGCCGAACCCGCAAAGCCTTATAAATCAAGGCTTCCGGGAAAGCACCCGCTGTTATTCGTCCTGGTTGCCTTCGCTGCCGGCGCTGCTGCCGGTGCTGCCGGTGCTGCCGCTGCTGCCATCGCCTTTTCCGTTGTCGCCGCTCTGATCATCGTTGCCTTTGTCCTGCACGTTGTGATACTCGCCCCGGATCGGCGTATACTGCCCGGCACCATCCGGCAGCGGCGCGTAATTGAACAGCTCGCGGATTTCATCAATCGTCAGCACGCCCCGGTCGCCCAGCTGCTGTGCCATGCTGATTTTGCTCGTAATGTTCATGTACTGCAGCCGGTTCGCCGTAAATGTGATCGCGTTGCCGTTGTTCCGCTCTTTCTGCGAGAACACCATCCGCGTCAGCGCCTCAGACAGTTTGATGGCGAAAGGCTCTATGCTGCCATTGAAAAACGCGTCCAGCTCGTCGCCTACAGCCTCATTTCTGATGACTTTTTCAGGCACTCCGAAATAGTTGCACACGTTCTCCCGGATGAGCCGCTGCTGCTCCGCCTCGACCTGATAGCTTTCCTGCTTCAGCTGCTGGATGTTCTCCATCTGGTTGCCGAACAGCAGCAGCCCGCCTCCGCCGCCCTGGAAGTTGTTTTTGTCGAACCGTTCCCGCTCTTTCCGCAGATCCTCGTCGAAGGATTTCCCCTTCAGCTGAGCCATAAACCGATACGTGGCAGCGTTTTTGACACCTTCAATGATGCCCTGATTCACCATGTTAATCAGCCGCATGGTGCCATCCAGCGCCGTGTTTTTCTCGCCGAAGAAATCGCTCATCAGCTGATGCTTCGGAATGATGGCGCAGCGCTCCAGCTCCATGCTCCGCCGTTCCCCATTCAGGAACAAATACTTCAGATAGGGAACCGCGCCGTGCTGCACGATCTCGCATGAAGATGGAATGACCGGGAAATAGCCCGTGATTTGACCCATCTCATCCAGCACCGGAACGATAAACAGATTGTTCTCCACATCGTAGATGTTGCTGCACCGTTCCAGAAACTGCGGCCACGTGTACCAGGGATTCGGAGCGCTCCGCGTCACCGTCAGCAGCTTAGGCCGTGCGGATCCCTCCATCCGATACTGCAGCTTTGCCACGTGCCTGGCCCGCGCATCCACCGCCGCCCGGACCAGCTCCGATTCATAGATCTGCCCGCCCCAGCTGGTAAACACCGGCGAATAAGCCGTGATTGTTTCAAATCTCGAATCACCGCCGTTCCCGCCGCCCGTGGCCTTCGGTTTCCCGAAGAGCCGATCAATCAAGCCCATCTTTGTCACCTCTCATATAGCGCAGACGCGTTTCCCCGTTTTCTTCCACCCGAATATATCCAACAATCGGGTCCCCTCTTTGATCCCGTTTTGCATACTCCGGATTCAATGTAATCCTGCAATTTGTTGTCTTCATGCCTTGCATGAAGCATGACGTTTTCCTGCATTTTTCATTGATCGCCGGATCACAAATATATCCAACTTTCAGCATAGCTACCTCTCGTTTTTCAGCTGTGGCATTTCCTCGTAGTAGTTGTGCCTCATGCAAATAGCGTCACTCAGCGCCGCCATCCCGTCGATATGCTGCTTCGCGCTCAGCTTGATCAGCCTCCGCCGGTTTGTCCCGTCTTCCAGTTTCAAAGCCGCGTCCAGCATATGGATTTTCATCAGGTCGTTATCATCCGCGCACCGCAGCCGGCCATCTTTGATCATGCCTTCCATGTCGATCAGCACGCCGGTCAGGTTGCTTCCCTGGCTCACGCTCTCCATATCAAAGCCATCGTCCTGCATATCCTGAACCAGATATGCCGCTGAATATCTGTCGTATCCGACTTTCAACGGCAGGATCTCATACTCTCTTTCGAGCATCCGGAACCATTCATGCACGCGGTGATAGTCAACCGTGTTCTCGCCGCAGGCCGTCAAAAGCCCGCGCTCCTGATAGATCCGATAGGGAAGGCCGTCCCGCGCTGTGGCTTCGTCAACCTTGTTCTCCGGCATGAAGAAATGAGTGAAGAACCAGCTGATCCCGTCCCGTTCTATCACAATCACCGCCGCTGTCAGGTCAACCGCTAAGGAAAGGTCGATGCCTCCCAGCGCGTAGGAATGCCGGAAATCCTCGAATGTCAGATTGTTCGGGTCTTCCGGATTGCCCTGTTTCCATCCCGGCAGCCATCCGCCGCTGAAGCTCTTCCGGATGTCCTGGCTGCTGAGCCATGCTTCTGAGCTGTTCTGCTTGATGTTGCAGTATTTTGTGATGAATTCCCGTTTCTTACTGAGTGATTCGTGTGCTGTGTCAATCTCTTTCAGAATGAACTTTACACCGACACTCTCGCCCAGGCCCGGAAGCGCCTTCTGCAATTCGTTGATGTCGTCCCATTTGTTGACATCATCAATGGTGTACAGAATCGGCAGAATATGACATTCCCGGCTGTTTCCCATCAGAAAAGCCGTGCCGCGCTTGTACAGCTCATCATAAACGCCATCGTTTTCATACCCTGCGCTGCTGATGGCCATTCCGAACGGCTCTTTCCGTGATCCTGTACCGGATACCATGACTTCCCATTGCTTCAGGCCCCGGTCACCCTGCCATGCTGCCACCTCATCAGCGACCCATGACATTGGGTTGTAACCGTCGCTTTTCTTGTCCGTAAACGGCAATTTCCGGATCATGGTATTCGTCTCTTTGACGTACAGCCCCCGGCTTTTCGTGCTCTTCGTCCGCTTCTGCAGATCCGGCTCGTGCGCCACGTTAAATTCAAACGCCGAAAAGCACAGATCCGCCTGATCCAGTTTCGGCGCCAGAAAATAAATCTCGCTGCCATACTCCCCGACGGCATACGCGATATAGGTTTCAACGCCTGCAGCCAGCAGCGTTTTTCCCTGCTTCCGGCCCACAACAAACATACACTCTGTGAACTGCCTCACGCCGTCCTCGTCCACGATCCCGAACATAGCCGAAATCGCGGCCCGCTGCCACAGACTCAGCCGGATCCGCGCCGGCGCGAGCTGGCCTTTGTAGTGATGGCAAAACTTTTCTATGAACCGGATCGCGTTGCTGGCTTTCCGCTGGTCAAAAAACCACCGCTTGCTTTCCAGTCCGTCAACCAGCACCTCATACAGCATCCGGATCCATTTTCCGACTGTTACGCTGCCGTCCCGGATTTTCTGATAGTATGCCAGAATTGCGTTTTCCTCATTCACACCCCGACCACCCCGCCGTTACTTATCCAGCCGGAATTGCGTTTTCCTCATTCACACCCCGACCACCCCGCCGTTACTTATCCAGCCGGAATTCGCTCAGGCCGTCAATCTCCTCCGCCGTCTTCCGGCCCCGCTTCACGATGATGTCGCCCAGGATCCCCAGCGTGCGGTTTGCGCAGTCAACGTGTTTCGGGATCTCCGGTATCAACGGATGAATGCAGGTGTTCTCCCTGTCCTTGACATAGGTTTTTACAACCGTCATGCCATCCTCCGCCAGCTGAGACCGCATCTGTGCTATCAGCTCCGCCTCTTCGGCGTATGTCATCGCTGCCGCCTTATAATCTTCGTCCCTGTCCACGTCGAACAGCTTCCCGAATTTCAGCAGCTTCCGATAACTCGATACAGCTTTCGCCAAATTTTGATACCTCCGATCAAATCAGAAAATCGCAGAAAATCACGCGTTTTTTCATGCTGTTTTGGGCTGTTTTCTATCATTCTATAGCCCCAAAAACCTTTCCAAAAACCCCGCGCGCACCCACGGGAGCTTTTTTCCGAACTTCACCCCCGCCCTGTCGCCGGTGCGCGTTTGGGTCTCGACCAGGGGGGATCTGGCAGCCGGCGCCCTGAAATCAGAGCGTGACGCGTCCGAAAGCGTCGCAGCGCCAGCGTTTTGTTCTGTGCTGCTCCTGATGACAGCTTTCACACAGCGCCATCAGGTTGTTTTCGTTCAGCGTGACGTTCGGATCATCTACATTTTCCGGTGTGATGTGTGTTTTGTGGTGCACATGGACAGCAGGTTCGATCAGACCGCGCGAAAAACAGATCTGACAGAGCCCTCCATGCTCTGCCAGCACCATCTCACGGCATTTCCGCCATGCCCTTGACGAATAGAACGCCTCTATGCGCTCATCATGATGCACTCTGGCCCCACCTCGCCGTTTTCATGAGTGCGGCCCGCACGCCGGCAATGAGTACCGACGGCCCCCGCAAATGGTAGCAAAAAAAGAGCAGGCTTTTCTCCTGCTCTTCTGTGCTCCTATCGCAGCATACATGATAGCATATACATTTACTGAAATTCACTGAAATTATTTCGTAACCTTCTCCGGATATGCCTTTGCAATCTTATCTTCTGCTCTGCTCAGATAATAATAAATTGATCTGTCTGTTCTGTTGATCGCCTCTGCTATGTCCTCCGGGCTGAACCCTTTGATATATCGCAGCCTCATCACGGCCCGATCATCCGGATTGTCCAGCGTGTCTATGAGCGGATCCAGCGTATCACGCATCGTCTGCAGCTCCTCCAGTATTTCCTTATAGGCCGCTTTGATCTCTGATATCTGTATTGCTCCCTCTGCAACCCTGTCTTTTCCGGATCCTCCCCGCGGCATCCCTGTTAATACGGTCGTGATTTTTGTCGCTTTTGCTTCTTCCTTTTCGATCTTCCATTGCACCTTCAGCGTCTTCCGCATCAGCTGCCGCATCCTGTAAAGGTTTACGATCATTTCCCCTCATCCTCCCTTGCGTGTTGCTCCGTCTGGCTCCCTCTCCGCATGAAGTTGTAATAATACATCAGCTGATTAAGCGCGTAGCAGACCGGCCTTTTTTTGATGATTTCGTCCATGAAATCCTTGTCGCTTGTAAACTGGATCGCCGGAAATCTCGTTTCTCCAATCAGATCCCGCCGGAATGCCTTTGACCAAACCGCGATATTCATCCTGTCCGGCACATTGACCGCATATCCCCGGCCTTTCCAGATGAAATCAAAGCACAGCATATTCACCTTTTCAGGCAAAATTTGTGCTGCTTTATGCAGATCCGTCAGCACGTATTCATGGATCCACCAATCATCATCGTCCAGGAACAGGATCCAGTCACCCTTTGCCGCATCGATTCCGGCATTCCTGGCCAGACCGTCCATTCCGTGATCTGTTATGATCACCCTGTCTGCATAGTCATTCGCAATTTTCCCCGTGAAATCTGTGCATCTGTCGCATACAACAATCAGCTCGTAATCTGTGAATTCCTGCCTCTTTACGGACAACAGGCATTTTGACAGATACATTTCGCTGTTATGTGCCGGAACGATGACGGAAAAAAACGGTTTACTCACGGTGTGCTTCCTCCCATCTCCTGCTGAATGTCTCTAATTCTTTCGCATTGCTGCTCAGCAGAATTGGCACGGCTTCCGCTATCTTTTCCAGTGGCCAGTTGAACCAACCTTCCTGAAACGCGTCCACGCCTGCCTTTCTCCACCTTATTTGTCTCGCCGGTACGCCTCCCGCTAAATAGTATGGCGATATGCTTTTCGTAACCACGGCCCCCGCTGCGATGACTGCGCCATCTCCGATTTTTACCCCGCTTAGAATCGTGACGTCGTTCCCGATCCATACATCGTTCCCGATGATGACATCGCCCTT
>Ga0310786_10011848_pt1 | contig 10844 bp, 11 predicted proteins | sample AusTroGonzalo_MG_FD_203881 | JGI IMG/M metagenome (GOLD analysis project Ga0310786, IMG submission 203881) | Bovine rumen microbial communities from tropical cattle in Woodstock, Queensland, Australia - Gonzalo_03 (v2) (version 2) | ecosystem: Host-associated > Mammals > Digestive system >...
GGGACATCTATTGTTAAAGGGCGCCCCTTGTCCCCATTCTGTGGTTAGTAGTGGACCAACCTGTTCTTGTATACCCTCGATGCGACGTTTTACCATCTTTATAGGCATGCCGCTTGTCAGTGCCTCGTATTCCTTGGCATAGCTGCTCAACAGTTCCTGCATTCCGGCAGGGATATTCTCTGGGTCAAAACCGTTGTTCCGCGAGAAACCTAATACGGGAGTCATCCTTTCATCAGCAGAGACAATGGCAAAGCCTTCGGCTCCAGCATCACAGACATAGAAAGCATCTTGCTTGCTGTTCAGTAACTCGGATGCTGCTATAATTCTGTGTGTCTTTGCTGATTTTGCTTTGACTTTGTTTCCCCATCTTGTTGGAGTGTTCAGTATGGAGTCGGCAATATGTTGCACATCTTCCATCTTGCGTTGCTGAGCTAGGCCGGTTGTTAATCCCAGTAGCCAACATAATAGTATAAGGATAGTTTTATTCATTTTTTACTTTTCAAACGTTTCCCGAATTGATTACTGGCTGTGCGGGCTCATCGGCACAGAGAACTACCAGCAGATTGCTGACCATGGCAGCCTTCTTCTCTTCGTCAAGGTTTACGATGCTTTCCTCTGAAAGCTTGTCCAATGCCATCTTTACCATGCTGACTGCACCGTCAACAATCTTCTCTCGGGCAGTGATGATGGCAGCGGCTTGCTGACGTCGGAGCATGACTGCGGCAATTTCAGGAGCGTAAGCCAGATAGTTGATTCGGGCTTCCATAACTTCCAGACCTGCCATACTCAGGCGTTCGTTCAGTTTGTCTGTCAGCACATCGTTTATTTCTGCCGCTCCGCTACGCAGGGTTATTACCTCGTCTTCCTTGGTGTCTTCGTTATCATAGGCATACATGCCAGCTACCTCACGAAGGGCGGAATCGCTCTGAACGGCAACAAACTTCTCGAACTTGTTCATACGTGCTGTGGCTGAGTTGCCAACTTGCGCACCTGCAGTGTTCGATACGTCCGTATCAATATCAAATATAGCCTTGTATGTATCTTTTAATCGCCAAACCACTACCAGGCCAATGAGGATGGGATTGCCGGTCTTATCATTAACCTTGATGGGCTCGGCATTCAAGTTACGGGCACGCAAACTTACGTTCTTAACGCTCATGAAAGGGTTCAGCCAGTAGAAACCGGTCTTGCGGAAGGTTCCCACATATTTGCCAAAGAATGTCATTACCTTGGCCTGATTGGGTTCCAACATTGAGAATCCGCAGCAGCATATGATGCTGGCAATGAGTAATAACACGGTCAGGAAAATGAAATGCCCAAAGGGCCTGTCGGCCTCACCCTCCACAATGCTCAGTATAAAACAAAAGAAAGTGGCACACCAAAGCAGTATATCAATGAAGATCATCAGAAAACCGTTTAGATATCCACCCTTAAACTCAAATTCTTTGTTCATTGTTTCCATTGTTGTTGTTATTTCGAAAAATTGACATTAGACTTTAGGTATCAGACATAAGTCTGTTTGTTTTATAAACAAAAATACAGAAAAAGTTTCAATATACAATCCTCCATCTCTTTTCTTTAACAGATTTTTAACACTTGAGGACTAAAGTCTAAGGTCTCATGTCTGAAGTCTAAAACATTTTTTGTAATTTTGCATCCGTGTTATGATGAAATATCCTCTTTATGAAGATGCAGAGTTAGGGCTGATTACATTGCGCAGCAACGTCAGAGCCCGGCGTTTTACCTTCCGTTGTACGTTGGAAGGTTTACTATGCACGGTTCCTGTACGGTTCCGTCAGCCTGATTTACTTCGTGCTATAGATGAATTGCGTCCTCGTTTGAAGGCTATGATGCAACGAGCAGAAGAGCGGCGTGCAAATCAGCAACATTTAACGCATGAGGAAGTTGAAAACCTGCGAACACAAGCAAAAAAACTTCTTCCTCCACGTTTGCAAACTCTTGCTCTTGCCAGAGGACTGCGTTATCAGAGGGTAAGTATTCATAATAGTCGTACCCGATGGGGTAGTTGCAGTAGCAAAGGCAATATTAGTCTTAGTTTGTATCTGATGCTCCTCCCGACTTACCTACAGGATTATGTCATGCAGCATGAACTGACACATTTGATTGAGATGAATCATAGTTCTCGTTTTTGGTCATTACTTGATGAGGCTACAGGGGGATGTTCGCTTCAGTATCGTAATGAGCTTAAGCATTTCAGTCTATCTGTTTTCTAAACTGCCAATATGCTAAAGCGTTTTTCCCTTCTTCTGTTTGTTTGTGTGATTACTTTATCCATTGGTGCACAGAAGGTCATGTGGTACAATGTTGAGAATGTCTTTGATACGCAGCATGATACACTGAAGAACGATGTGGAGTTTCTTCCTGATGGATCATATCAATGGACTCCATGGCGTTATTGGCGTAAATTGGATAATGTTTCGCGTGTGATAGCTGCTGTGGCAGAGCTGGGTGGATGGCCTATGTTGGTGGGTATGTGTGAAGTGGAGAATGATACTGTTTTGCGGGACCTTACTACCCGCTCTCCTTTACGTGCTGCCAAATACCATTATGTGCATTCCGAAGGTCCAGATCTTCGTGGTGTGGACTGTTGTTTGCTTTATCAGCCTTCTCTCTTTCGTCTTCAGGGTAGTGAAGCAATAAGGGTTCCATCTGCAGAAAACGGACTTCGTCCTACGCGAGATATCCTTCATGTATGGGGACGCCTTATCCGTACGGATTCGTTACTTCATGTATTCGTGCTGCATTTCCCCAGTAGGGCGGGAGATAGCAAAAGCAGTACGCAGAACCGAATGCTGGCGGCGGAGACGCTTTGTGCTGCTTTGGACAAATTGTCGGATCAACGCATTTTGGTTATGGGCGACTTTAATGCCGAGCCCGGTGACCCTGTCTTTCGTCCTATTATGCAACGGCTTGTCAGTCTTATTCCGCAGAAGCGTAAGGAACTGAAAAAGGCGCAGGGTACCTATTATTATCAGGGGCTATGGGGGTATATTGACCATGTGCTTGTCTCGTCCTCCATGCTGGAGTGTTGCGAGCCTCGTGCCCATGTTGCAAAGTTTCCTTTCTTGCTGACAGAGAAAGGAGTGCCTTGGCGAACATATCAAGGACCTGTTTACAAGGGCGGATACTCAGATCACCTGCCTCTGTATGTTGAACTCCGATAAGGATAATAAACTAAAGTGGTATTTCACTTAAGCATCTTTATAATCTGATTATCAGTAGCTTTTGGACATATTCTGTGTAAATGCTGGCAGATAATTTCAAAAGACTCTTGAGGTGAATTGTTGCATTGACAATCTTCCTTCCCGTATAGTAATTCGGGTGTTGTAAGCAAAGACCATCCCCAGCCATAGTTTCGTCCGTGTCGATCTGTGGGATAAACGAAATCCTCTGTTACAATGCGTGTGCCCATCTGCAGTCGGGTAACGTAACTGTCAAATTTGCTGCGCATTTTAGGGCCGTTAAAGCCGCAGGCGGCACGTAGCTCTCTAGTGATGAGGCTACCGTTATTCTCTAAGGTCATTAGGATGGTCTCCTCAATGCTTCCCTCTGTCGGGGCTGGACGGGTACTGCGGCGGTAGTTACAGAAATGCGTCCACCATTTTCGGCTGATAAACCCCGCCTTACCGGCAAAGAATTTCCCATATACATGTCCACCCTCTGTGATGATTTCTCCTTTCCATTTCCATAGAGGCCAGTCCCAACCGCCATCGGGGAAAACTATATAGCGGCACTCTTCATCTACCATCTCTTCTGCTGAGAAACCACTAATTCCGCTGTCTAGTAAAGGTAGAAAGCCAATGTCTTCTATCAGCTCTATCAATTGGGCACTATTGTAAATCCTCATATCCTTTGTTTTAATTCATAATTTTGCCCTTTGCTCCTAAAATATGCTAATTATTCCCCTTTCTTTTGGGAGAGGGGTTAGGGGAGAGGCTTTTTGGCTTCTAAGATCACTTCTTCTACGACTTTTGGAAAGTATTCCATTTCCAACTTGTGTTCTTTCTGTGCAATGTCTTCAACAGTGTCCGTAGGTAGTATTTCAACTTTATATTGAGTAATAATCTCGCCCGAATCACATACGGGAGTAACGTAATGAACAGTCATACCGGTCTCTTTCTCTCCTGCTGCCTTGACAGCTTCATGTACGTGATGCCCCCACATACCTTTTCCACCATATTTGGGCAACAGAGCTGGATGTAAGTTGATGATGCTGTGTGGGTAGGCACTTATCAAGAAGAGAGGTATTAGCGGCAAGAAGCCAGCCAGTACAATGAAACCAATGTTGTGTTTTTGCAGTAGGGGTAGTATTACATCCGGGTTGTTTAACTCTTCTTTGGTAACTATAGCCGTAGGGACGCTTAACCGTTTAGCCCGTACCAAAGCATATGCATCGGGCTTGTTACTGACTACCAGAGCACAGTTAGCCACGTCAGAATGTTCAAAATGGTGAATCAGATTCTCGCAATTGGTACCGCTACCGGAAACAAAGATGGCAATATCCATAGGTTTCATGTTCCTTTTCTTTTTTCGTAAGATGTGACAAAGATATAAAAAAAAGCCAAGAACAGTCGGTTTTTTCAGAAATAATACGTAATTTTGTGTTTCATTAATCGATTTTGAACTAATAAAAGCTTGTTTATGAAACTAAAAAAACTGATGCATCAATTGTTAAAGAAGAAAATCTGTTTCTTACTGCTGATGGTTGCAGTAGGCGTTATGGCTTTCCGAAACTGGCCTCCAAGAGCAACTGCCCAATCGCCTAGAATTGTGAAGGATGGTTGGCGTCTTATCTGGAATGACGAGTTTGATATAGATGGTGGCTTGGACCCCGATAAATGGGATTTTGAAAAAGGATATGTTCGTAATTACGAAGAGCAATGGTACACACCAGAAAATGCGTTTCAGCGTGATGGTAAATTGATAATTGAGGCCCGAAAGGCTGCCTTCCCATGTCCTGCATACAAGGAGGATGAGTCCAACTGGCGTACCAGTCGTGAGTGGGTGGAATGGACAAGTGCGTCTGTTATTACAAGAGATAAGTTCTCCTTTCTTTATGGTAGAGTTGAGGTCTCTGCCCGTATTCCTGTGTGCAAGGGCGCCTGGCCTGCTATCTGGCTTCTGGGAAATAATCTGCCATGGCCTGCCAATGGTGAGATAGATATGTTGGAATATTATCAGCATCAAGGAGTGCCTACCATTCTTGCTAATGCATGCTGGGCAGGAGATACTGAGGAGGATACGCAATGGGATTCTTCATATACACCCCTGACACACTTCTCTGACCGCGACCCTGCGTGGGCAACCCGCTTCCATGTATGGAGTATGGAATGGGATCCTAATTATATTCGTCTTTACCTGGATGATGAACTACTGAACCAGATAGACCTGAAGCGTACCATTAATGGAAAAGTTCGTGGAACGGGCCTCAATCCTTTTCATAGTCCGCAGTATTTATTACTGAATCTGGCGCTTGACACTCGTGTGAAGGAGTTTAATCCTGCAGACTTTCCTATGAGCTACGAAATCGATTATGTACGCGTATACCAACGTGAAACAAAAGAAATGAAAAAAAAGTGAGTTTTTTTGTAGCAAAACGAGTCTCACTTGCGTCATAGAGAAAAAGAAGAGAGATAATTGAAAATCTTGCTATAGCAGTAGCAACTGTCAATCGAATAAAATGGATATAAAAGAACAAGAGTTCTCGCGGATGGTTAGAGAACAGAAGAGCACTATTTACACAGTGTGCTACATGTTCTCCAACGATGAAGATGAGGTAAATGATCTCTTTCAGGAGACGCTTATCAATCTGTGGAAGGGCTTTGAGTCGTTCCGCAACGAGAGTAAGCTGAGTACATGGATTTACCGTGTTGCTATGAATACTTGCATCTCAGCCGACCGTAAGAAACGTAGGCAAGGAAATAAAGTACCATTGTCTATGAATATCAATCTGTATGACGATGAGGACCACGAGACTAAGCAAGTCCGTCAGTTGCATGAGCGTATTCAACGTCTTGACCTCATAGATCGTGCTTTAGTGATGATGTGGCTGGAAGGTATGAGTTACGAAGAGATTGCCGATGTGGTGGGAATCAGCGTCAAAAATGTAGGCGTGAAACTGGTTCGTATTAAGGAAAAATTAAAGCAGAAGTAATGATATGGAAGAAATGAACTTCGATGAGATGCGTAATCAAATTGCGCTGCTCAAACAGAAACTAGACCAACAGGAAATAATCAATGACCGTTTGCTCCGTGAAGCCATGCGTGGTAGGATGGGTGCCATTAATTGGACAAAATATAAGTCGTATATTTGTGTAGCTATCTGTCTCGTTATCTACCCAACAACATTGTTATACTTGGGAGTATTCAGCAAAGCCTTTGTGATTGCAACTTGTGTTATGGTGCTATTCTGTGCTTACGGTACATATTATGTTCACAGACCTGTGGATCGCATGGACTTGATGACGGAGGACTTAGCTACCGTTGCTAAGGTGATGGCAAAGTTCCGCAAGCAGTATAACCAATGGTTGTACTATGTAACTCCTGCGCTGATGATTCCCTGGCTGAGCTGGGCCTTGTATGAATATGCATGGAAAAATGCCCCAGAGGGTATGAATCATTGGTTGTTGGCAATACCTATACTAATAGGTGCTGTGGTGGGGCTGCTCATAGGCTACCATTGGCATTGCAAGGCAGTGAATGCAGCCGATAACATCATCAGACAGATAGAGGAAGAAGAAAACTGATAATCTTAGATGGTTTTAGCTTGTTGGAGTAGATAAGCATCCAGAATGGTAATGGCTGCCATCGCTTCAACTACAGGTACAGCACGTGGGAGGACGCAAGCGTCATGTCTGCCACGTGCTGTTAATTTTGTGGCTTCGCCATTGCGGTTAACGGTATCTTGTTCCATCAGCAAGGTGGCAACGGGCTTGAAGGCAACACGGAAGTAGATATCCTCGCCATTAGAGATGCCGCCTTGGATACCTCCGCTACGATTGGTGGCAAAACCGATCTTACCATCAGGTAGGGGAATCATTACATCGTTTTGTTGACTACCGCGTTCTGTTACGCCAGCAAAACCTTGCCCATACTCAAAACCTTTCACTGCGTTGATACTAAGCATTGCATGTCCCAATAGGGCATGCAGCTTATCAAAGGCGGGTTCGCCTAATCCTACGGGACAGCCTTTGATAACGCAAGCAATAACACCGCCTATTGTATCGCCTTCAGCCTTAACTTCTGTGATAAGCTCTGCCATTTTCTGTGCATATGTGGCATCCGGACAGCGTACATCGTTGCTTTCGGTCAAGGAGAGGTCATGATCCTTGTAAGTACCTGGCAACACGATGCCGCCTACCTGCTGTGTGTAAGCTTGAATACTAATACCCAACTGCTGGAGTGCCAGCTTGGCAAAAGCACCTGCTACGACCCTGCTGATGGTCTCACGGGCGGAGCTTCTGCCTCCGCCTCGATGATCTCGAATACCATATTTCTGGGTGTAGGTGTAATCGGCATGACTGGGACGGAACACATCTCGCATATTCTCGTAGTCCTGACTGTGCTGGTTGGTGTTGCGCACCATGAATCCTATGGGGCATCCGGTAGTCCTTCCTTCAAATATGCCACTGAGAATTTCCACCTTGTCAGCTTCGTTACGGGCTGTGGTAAGTTTACTCTGACCTGGACGACGACGGTTCAATTCACTTTGTATGAATTCCTCATCCACCTGAATGCCTGCCGGCATCCCGTCGATAACGCCACCTACTGCTGCTCCGTGGCTTTCGCCAAAGGTGGTTATGCGAAATATCTGTCCGAAAGTATTCATTATTATAGACTTTAGGCTTTAGACCTTAGACTTTAGTTGCAACTGCCGCAGCCACCTTCTCCACAACTGTCGCAGCTGCCACAACTACCGCCTGAACAGCCTCCACAGCCACCTGAGCAACCACCGCCTGTCATTAGATTTAGGGCATCCTGAATTTCTTGGTTGGTGGCCTCGCGACTCTCAATCACTTTACCTACAAAGTTTAGTTCCTTGCCGGCAAGAGGGTGGTTCAGGTCTACTGTAATTTCCTTCTCTGTTATCTCTGTGATGGTGCCGTTGAAACGCTCTCCATCGGCATTCTGCAGGGGTACTACTGCACCCTCGTAAATGTAACGGGTGTCAATCTTTCCGTTAATCTTGAAGATGTCGGCTGGTACTTTCTGGACAGCTTCAGGCACAAAGGGACCGTAAGCCTCTTCTGTGCTCAACTTAATGTCGAATGCTGATCCTGGAGCCAAAGGTGCAATCTGAGCCTCAAAGGCGTCCAGTGTCATGCCCAGAGCTGAGATAAACTGGAAGGGGCGCTCCTCGGTTGCTTCCTCAATAAGTTCACGTTCGTTGTCCTGCATGGGAGCGAACAACTGATATGCTACGGTAATGTATTTGTTTTCTGCCATGTTAATAATTATGCTTTATTTAAAATGTTTTGCAAAGGTAATGCTTTTTTGCGAGACTCCTGTTAATTTCCGGAATTTTTCTTTGCCCCGGCTTCTGAAGCTATAGTTCTGCTGGTATTGTCTTTTGGAAGTCCTTCAGTACCTGTTCTATCTCGAGCGGGTCGTCGGAGAGCGTAAGAAGCAGGTTCTTGTATCTGCCATTTTTCACCATGTATTGTATCAGTTTATAGACAGGAACATCCTCTGTCCAGAAAGTCTTGCCCATGAATATCATTGGACTGGCAAAACCGAACGACAGGTAGTGGTTCTGCACTGCATTTTGGAAGATCTCTTGTAGAGTTCCTGCACTTCCAGGCGTATATATGATGCCGCCAAAGGCCACCGTCAGGATGGTGTCTTCTCGAACGCTGTTCACAAAGTATTTGGCTATGTGGGTGGCAAAGGGGGTTGAAGGTTCATGCCCGTATAGGTAGGTAGGAATGCCCAAGCTTACGTATTGGTTTTGCGGATAACGGTTTATCACCTCAAATGCCGACGATAGCCATCTTCTGTCTTGGAATGATTTGGCAGCTGCTGCCAGCGAACTGATAGCTTCCCTGGCTTCTTCATCTGTTCGTCCGGCCAACCATGCCCCCAGATGGGTGGCTTCCATAGCTCCCGGACCTCCACCACTTATCATATAGAATCCATCCTCGGTCAGCCGTTTGCTCATCATGGCTATTTGGGCAAACGTGGGGTCTGTGCGCAATATGGCATGTCCGCCCATGATGCCGATACACTTCCGTGGATCATGTGTTTTCAGGAACTCCATGAGTGCCAGATGGATGCCATGATCGTGCATTGTGCGGGCCACCGATTCGTACATGTTTCTGGCAATCTTCCCTTGTTCCATAAAATGATGATAAACTCGACTATCGTAGCAGTTGTCAAAGGATGCCTTGTCTTCCTCCTCGTTTTCTGAGGGCTTGTAACCTTGGTATAGCTCCTCAGCTGTGTAGAGACGCTCATGTCGGAGTACATTGTATGGAACATCCTTTAACCATTCTCGGATTTCGTTTGCTTTCTCGTAGTCTGGGTTAGAAATCATAATGCAAGTATTATCGTATGTTAGTTAGAATGGGGTCAAATATAGCTATTTTTTCTGAATATGAATATGCGTATCATGAATTATATGAGCATGATTGTGCATTTGTTACCAAATAAGGATAAATATCTGGCAAAACGTTGCATAAAAGGGAGATTTTGTTTAATTTTGCCCCCTCATTATTATAAATAAGGTAAAGAGAAACCAATATGAAACATCAACTGAGGAGTGCTGTTTGTACTGAAGGACGACGTATGGCTGGTGCCCGTGCCCTGTGGGTGGCAAACGGTATGAAACGCGAGCAGTTTGGCAAACCAATCATAGCCATAGTGAACTCATTCACACAGTTTGTACCCGGTCATACCCATCTGCATGAGATAGGTCAGATAGTGAAGGCTGAGATAGAAGCATTGGGCTGTTATGCAGCAGAGTTTAATACGATTGCCGTAGATGACGGTATAGCTATGGGACATGATGGTATGCTATACTCTTTGCCTTCACGCGACATTATTGCCGACTCGGTAGAGTATATGGTAAATGCCCATAAGGCTGACGCTATGGTATGCATCAGTAACTGTGATAAGGTAACGCCTGGTATGCTGATGGCAGCCATGCGACTGAATATCCCTGCAGTCTTTGTTAGTGGTGGTCCTATGGAGTCCCACAAGATAAACGGTGAGAATGCCGACCTTATTACGGCTATGATAAAAGGTGGAGACCCCACCGTTAGTGACGAGGAACTGGAGGTGGTTGAACACAGTGCCTGCCCTGGATGTGGAGCCTGCTCTGGTATGTTCACGGCTAACTCTATGAATTCGCTGACAGAGGCACTGGGCTTCTCCCTGCCTGGAAACGGCAGTATTCTGGCCACTCATGTAAATCGCATTCAGCTCTTCCGTGATGCAGCCAAGCTGATAGTGAAGAATGCCCTTGCTTATTATGAGGATGGTGACGAATCTGTTCTTCCCAGAAGTATTGCTACTCGTCAGGCTTTCCTGAATGCTATGACGTTGGATATAGCTATGGGTGCTTCCACCAATACGGTGCTTCACCTGCTGGCTGTGGCTCAAGAGGGCGGCGTAGATTTCAAGATGAGCGATATAGATGCACTCTCACGTAAGGTACCCTTCCTTTGCAAGTTGGCTCCTAACTGGCAGAAGTATTCCATTCAGGAAGAGAACCGAGCAGGTGGTATATTGGGAATCTTGGGCGAATTGGCAAAGGGCAACCTGCTAGACCTCAGTTGCAAGCGTGTGAACGGTGCTACCTTAGGTGAAGATATCAAGAAATACTC
>Ga0310786_10011849_pt1 | contig 10843 bp, 7 predicted proteins | sample AusTroGonzalo_MG_FD_203881 | JGI IMG/M metagenome (GOLD analysis project Ga0310786, IMG submission 203881) | Bovine rumen microbial communities from tropical cattle in Woodstock, Queensland, Australia - Gonzalo_03 (v2) (version 2) | ecosystem: Host-associated > Mammals > Digestive system >...
TGACAACACACGGACCAGCCTCAACGACGGTGCACGGTATATTCTTACCGTCGGCACCGAAGACGGAAATCATTCCGACTTTTTTTCCAATTAAACCAGGCATTGGTGTTTGTTAATTAATTGTTTATTAATGTTTTAACTCGCATTGTAGGCCTCTTGGGCACAATTGCGGACCGCAAAGATACGGATATTTATTTGATTTTCCAAAAGTTATGAACATGTTTTTCCACAGTCGAAGTTTGAATATTTTTCGCTATCTTTGTGTGTATATACCTAATTATTGGGATTGTTCCTGCAAGGAAAAGCCGATATCTTTGCAGACCGAAAATGAAACGTCTTGCACTCATAGCCGCTATGCTGCTGGTCTCCAGCCTGGCCCTGGCCGGGCCGGGACTGAGCATCCGCGGCAAAGTGCTTGAAGCAGGCACGGACATCCCTGTTCCGGGAGCCATTGTGAGGTTGGACGAGAATTACCTCTGGTCCGTCACGGACGGGAATGGAGAGTTTGAGATGGACGGAGTCCAGAAGGGCGCCTATACGCTGGAGGTCTCCTGCCTTGGTTACGTAACTGAGAAAAGGGACCTTAAACTTAAGGGGAACCTGGAAGGAATAGTGATACGTCTGCAGGAAAACACCCTTGCTCTCAAAGAGGTTGTTGTAACGGCCGAATCATCCAAAGACAATCTGAACACCACACAGAAGATAGGCCGCACCGCCCTTGACCACCTGCAGATGACCAGCATGGACGGCATCGGCGCCCTCCTCCCGGGCGGCAAGACTCTTAACCCGGACCTCACCCAGGACAACACCCTCTCCCTCCGTGCAGCAGGATCAGACGCCGGAAACGCAGCCTTCTCCACAGCCATAGAGGTTAACGGCGTCAGAATGGGAGACAACGCCAACTTCAACGCCCTCTCCGGCACCGGCACCAGAAGCATATCCGTGGAAAACATTGAGAGCGTGGAGGTCATAACCGGCGTACCATCGGCCGAATATGGAGACCTTGGCAGCGGCATGGTGCGCGTCACCACCAAGAAAGGCCGTACCCCCTGGAACATAGTATTTGCCGTAAATCCCCGCACATACGAGGCGTCGGTTTCCAAAGGCTTCGAGCTTGGGAAGGGCGTCCTGAACGTAGGCGTGGAATGGGCCAACGCAACGTCCAAGCTCACCTCCCCCTATACTTCCTACACCCGCAGGGGCTTCACGGTGGACTACACGCAGACTTTTGCAAAAGTGATAAGGCTGGAGGCCGGAATAAACGGAAACATCGGCGGAATGAATTCAAAGAGTGATCCGGACGCCTTCTCAGAGGCTTATTCTACACTCAACGACAATCTCCTTACTCCGCACTTCAAACTCACCTGGCTCCTTAACCGCAGCTGGGTAACCAACCTTACCCTGGAAGGCTCCGTCTACTTCCACGACAGCCGCTCCCTGGACCACGCATATCATTCCAACGCATCCGTCCAGCCTGCCGTGCATGCAACATCGGCCGGATACTGGCTGGCAACCAATCTGCCTCCCACCTATTACTCAGACCAGGTGACTGACTCCAAGGAGCTGGACTATTCGGCCTCCCTCAAATATCACTGGCTGCGCCACTGGGGAAGCGTGAAGAACCTGCTTAAAGCCGGTATCCAGTGGAAGGCCGACGGCAACGTAGGACGTGGAGAATGGTATGAGGACCCAGCTCTTGCCGCAAACGGCTACCGCCCCCGCCCCTACAGCGACTATCCCTATATGCACACCCTGTCCGGGTTCGCAGAGGACAATGTGACCATTCCTATAGGCCGGACAAAGCTAAACGTCATGGCCGGACTGCGCTTTGAGAACGTGTTCATAGCCGGGTCTATGTACAGCGGCCTCAACATACTCTCCCCCAGGTTCAACGTCAAATGGGAGCTGTCCAAAAGCGTCTCCGTCCGCGGCGGATGGGGCGTTGCGGGCAAGCTGCCGTCCTTCTACATCCTCTATCCCAAACCGGAATACCGGGACATCCGCACAATGGACTACTCCCACGGCGGCTCCTCTTCCTATATATATTATACGCAGCCGTACAAGATGGAATACAATCCGGCTCTCAGATGGCAGCGCAACCAGAATGCAGAGCTGGGAGTAGACATTGACTGGAAGGGCTTCCGCATTGGGCTGGTAGGATTCTACAATCTCACCAAAGACCCGTATGAGATGGGAACGGTGTATACGCCCTTCTTTTACAACGTATACCAGATCCCTGAAGGATACGTAATGCCGGAAGACCCGCAGATCCAGATTGACCACAGCAGCGGACAGGTGTATTTTATGGATGCCGAAGGCTACGCCGTTCCGGCCCAGCTTAAGGTGACGGACCAGACATTTGCCGCCGCCCGCCGCCAAGAGAACGGAGCGGACATACACCGCTACGGGGTGGAGCTCACGGTGGATTTCCCTGAAATCAAGCCCATCAGGACAACCTTCAGGCTGGATGCGGCATGGAACCATACGCAGTATACGTCGCAGGTATCGTCGGCCCTGTACAGGGACGGATGGTCACACAGCCAGTCCCTTCCCGGCCGCTCTTATGAGTATGTGGCAATATACAAAGGCGGAGCCACCGTTTACAACGGCCGCCGCACTGACAATCTGGACGCCAACCTCACCGCCATCACCCATATACCAAGGGCGCGCCTGGTTGTAACCGTGCGCCTGGAAGCCGCACTGCTTAGAAACTCACAGTATACGTCGGACAAGGCCTTTACGGTAAGCGATGACGGCTATGAGCCTACCGGCGGCAATATCTATGACGGAAACTCCTACACGGCGGTATACCCTGACGCATACATGGGCCTTGACGGAGAGGTAATCCCATGGAGTGCAGAGATGGCCCAAAACCCTGCCCTTCAAAGGCTTATCATCCGCTCCGGCAACATATACACTTTTGCGTCCGACGGATATAATCCATATTTCAGCGCCAACCTCAGCGTAACCAAGGAGATAGGAGACCACGTGTCGCTGTCCTTCTTTGCAAACAACTTTACCAATGCACGCTCCATGGTGACAAGCCGGGCAACGGGGATAAGCGCCATATTTACACCTAACTTTTATTACGGACTCAGATGCAGGCTAAAATTCTGACCATATTGGCTGCGCTGGCGCTGCTGACCGGCTGCATGGACCAGGGACATCCCTACCCCCAGGAGAAGCTCAACGCTCTCACGGTTGTAGCGGTATATCCGGACGGTTATGCAGTCCAGGCGGGGGCCGATGTGTCCGTAACGGAAGTCTCCGGCGCCGGAGAGTATGCCGGCAGGGCCGACGGCTTTGGGGCCATAACCTTCCATCTTCCCAACGGAATATACCGTGTTAACATAAGGGACAAAGATGGTGAAATGGTATTCAACGCCACAGAGGACAAGGTAAAGGTTGTCAATGGTCCTGTAACGCTGAACATGGAACTGAAGGTATCCAAAGCCGGGGCAATAGTAATCAAGGAGATTTATAACGGAGGCTGCTCAAAGGCTCCGCTGGAGGGGACATACCAGAGTGACAAGTACGTCATCCTCCACAACAACAGCATAGACACCTATTATCTTGACGGGCTTTGCATGGGAACTCTCTCCCCGTACAACAGCCACGGCTCAGGCAATCCCTGGATAAAGGACGGCAAACTGCCGGATTTCCTGCCCATAATCCAGGCCGTTCTCATGATGCCGGGAAGCGGCAAGGACTTCCCTCTGGAGCCGGGAGAAGATGCCATCATTGCCCTCAACGGGGCCATAGACCATTCGGCACAATATCCCAATTCCGTAGACCTCAACAGGCCGGAGGTTTTTGCCCTGTATGACCAGACGCTTTTCCCCAACACTGTGTATCATCCCAGCCCGGGGCCGCTGGTGTCAAGGGACAGATACCTTATAATAGTAATAAAGACAGGTCAGGCCAATGCCTATACCCTGTCTGTTACCTCCCCCGCCTTTGTCCTGTTCCGGACTCCGGAAGACGTGAACATCTTTGATTATGTTCTGGATAACGCCAACCTTCCGCAGGTCCCCGGAAGCAATGAGAAGGTAGTAGCCATCCCCATAGACTGGGTGGCGGACGGCGTAGAGGTGTTCAACGGATCTTCTTCCGGCAACTTCAAACGTCTGCCGGAAACCGTGGACGCCGGGGCGGTGAGCCTCAGTTCAAACTTCAAAGGCTACTCCCTCATGAGAAATGTGAACCAGAAGGCATCGGAAAGTTTTGGCTTTGAGATGCTGGAGGACAGCAATAATTCAACATTGGATTTTTATGAGACTGACAAACAATCACTTCACCCGTAAGCTCCTGCTTACTCTGGGCGTGATTGTCTGCGCCCAGGCCGCCGCCCTTGCCCAGAGTTTTTGGGAAGAGGGCCGCAACATTGCGGGAGAAGCCGCCGGGGCAGGTCTCGGCCACAGCGCCGACGCATCTATCGGCGCCAAATACACCTCCGGCAATTTCCGCTCTCCGTCAATGGGTAAGACGCTCATTACAGGGGCGGCAGAGGCGGCTGCCGTTTCTTCATTTGAGGACATCTACCTTAAAGGAAACTTTGGCTTTGAACTTGTGAGGGGTACGGATATGATGGGCTCAATGTTCTCAGAGCCAGGTTTCTATCCCGTGGACGTACTGGAATTCACCCCTGGAATCAAGATAAAGCAGACTTACAGCATAGGCGGCGGCTTTGCATGGAAGAACTCAAGCCGATGGACGCCGGGAATCACCCTTGACTTCCAGGGCGTCAACTACGCAAAGCGCAAGGACCTGAGGCACACCACCTACAGGCAGGTCTTTGAAGCCGTTCCCTCTGTCCACTACCGCGGAGACCTGGTACAGCTTGGGCTGTCGGCCATATTGGGTAAGAACTCAGAGTTTATCCAGGCGGAACAGGTGGGCCAGGCCAAGGCAGAACCCTACATGGCCTTCCTTGACAAGGGAATGCGCTACGGCTCCATGCAGGTATGGGACGGCAGCGGCACCCACCTCAAGGAGCCAGGCGTAGACCGCTTCCCCGTGAAACAGTATATAGGCGGGGCGGCCCTGCAGGCAAGCGTGGGAACCTTCCTTTACGGAGACCTTGAATACTGCTATTCCCGTGGAGAGGTTGGAGAAAAGGGCTACACCTGGTTCATCTTCCCCGGTCATACCTTTGAAGGGAAGATTATCGGCACAATACGCGGAGAATCGGCCACCCATATCATAAGGGCCGATGGCAGCTTCAACTACCTAGAAAACTTTGAGACCGTCATTGAAAAAGTGACCGACGGCGGAGTTTCCACCCCGGTGGTTTACGGCAGCAACCGCATCTATCGGCACGAGGGATACAGCGCCAGCCTGTCTTACCGCTTCATGCACCGCAGCGGCTGGATGGCCGGGACGTCCGTAGAGTTTGAAGGCAACTGGGACATGGGGACGCTCATGTACCCCTACTATGACGACGACCGCTCACGCCACCTCCGCTGGGCCGTGATGGGAATGGTACCCCTTGGCAAAAGGTTCATCCTCCGTGGCGGCGGCACCTTCATCTGCAAGATTGGAGAGCACACGCACGTAGTGGACGTTGCAGACCCTTCTATCGGCATCACTTCCACTCCCTACCGCCTTCAGGACTGGTGGGACAGGGAACAGGAGGCGGCCGATGCCACCCGCTTTCTGCTTAACGCCGCCCTGCGCTTCAATTTTGGCCCAGGGCTGTACGTTGAGGCCGGATGCGCCTGGCTGCATGGATTTGAAATAAAACTCCTGTCCGGAAGCGACAGGCAGACCTCTTACCTTAAATTTGGATACAACTTCTAATTCCTAATAATTATGAAAAAATTACTTATTCCCATCGCCTGCATCGCCGCACTTGTGGCATGCGACAAAGTGAACCCCGGTGACATTCCCGGAGGAGAAATTCCCGAGGCTTTCAACATCAAGATTGCACCCGTGATTACCAAGGTCTCCGAGACCTCCTTTGACAAGGACGACGCCATTGGCGTGAGCATTGTTAAAGAGGAAGGCGTGGTGTACAAGGAGAACGCTCAGTTCATCTATGACGGTACCAACTTCACCTCAGACGTAAAGTGGTATACGGAGCTTGACAAGAAGGCTGTCATCACTGCCTATTATCCTTATGCTGCAAGCGGCGTTCCCGCATCCTTCAGCGTATCCCCTGACCAGGCTGCCGGGATCTCTGCCTCTGACTTTGTGGCCGGTTCCATCAGCGGTGTTACCCCCACCCTGGAGCCCGTGGTAATTCCCTTCAAGCACAAACTCAGCCTTATTACCATCAGCATTGACAACAAGTCCGGACAGCGCGTGGGCGAGGTTCTGGTCTCTGACGTTGCAATTTCCGGTACCGTGGGCGCCAACTTTGACGTGGCCGCTCCCGCCGGTGCACAGACCGTGAGCGTCAAGCCTTTTGCAAAGAGCGTAGACAACTACGTTGTCATTCTTCCTCCCCAGACTGCAGCCATCCTGCCCGTTATTAAACTGGGTGACGGCACCGTTGTTTCCGAGAAGCTTGCCGAGGCTACCCTTGAAGGCGGCAAGAAGTACACCGTGAACGTAGTCATTGACGCTGCAGAGGAAATCAGTGTCTCTCTTGCCGCTGACATTGAGAACTGGAACGACGGCGGTGAGCTGGCTTGGGACACCACCCCGGAGGAAGTTCAGTTTGAAGAGAACCTTGACCGCGGCGTATTTGTATATGACCAGGTAACCTACAGGGTTGTCAAGCTGGATGACGGAAAATGGTGGATGGCCCAGAACCTGGCTTACGTGCCCAAGGGCTTCACTCCTGCATCAGATCTTTCCAAAGTCACTGCAGGCGTATTCTATCCGCTGAAAATTAACGACGCCAATAGCGCAGCAGAGTTTGACCTCAACGGCGCAGTTGCAAATGGTTACCTGTACCAGGCCGAAGTTGCCCTTGGCCTCAAGGTTGGAGACCTCAAAACTGTTGAGGCTGCACAGAAACTTGAAGGTGCACAGGGTATCTGCCCTCCCGGCTGGCACGTTCCTACAAGCGCAGACATCCTTGCCCTGGTAGGCAAGAGCGCCGGACTCACCACCAACGCAGATGCTCCTTATTATGACGGAGCCAACGGCTCAATTGTGTTGCTTAACCAGGATGGCTTCAACATGAAAGCTTTTGGTGCTATTTCCATCCAGGACAACACCAAGACTGCCGGAACGTTCATGGGCTTCATGGCCTCTTATCCGGACCATCTTTCCAGCGGCATGTTCTGCGGTTCTTCATACGCAGGTGTCACCTACAACACCTCCGGTGACGAGACCTCCGGTGTCAAGAACCTCCAGTTCCACGGCCTCATGCCTATGACCAACAAGGCTACGGAAGCAGAATACACCTGCAACGGAACAAAGGTAAGCTACCGCATTGCCGCTCCCGTACGCTGCGTTCGTAACGCTGAATAATGCGTAAATTCCTTCTTATCATAACCCTCGGCCTGTGCATCCTTCCAGGTGCACGGGCCGACGAGGGTATGTGGCTTATCCAGTGCATAGACCGTGCGCTGGAAAAGAACATGAAGGCCCGCGGCTGCAAGCTGGGTGCCCGTGAAATCTATAATGAGGAGGCCGGCGGCCTTTCAGACGCCGTAGTTTCCCTGGGCTTCTACTGCAGCGGTTCCATGATATCGGAAGACGGTCTGCTTATAACCAACCACCACTGCGCCTACTCGGACGTGGCTGGCCTGTCTACTCCGGAGAAGAATTACCTGGAGGATGGCTTCTGGGCCATGTCCCGTGACCAGGAAATTCCTATCAGCGGGCTCCAGTTCTACTTCCTGCGCCGCGTACTGGACGTAACCGATGAGGTGAATGCCCTTAAAGACAGCCTTGCCGCAGAGGGTAAGCCCTTTGGGAGCCGCCGCATAAACTCCATAATGGAGAATAAGTATGCCAAGGAGTACGGACTTGAAGCCGGACTCCAGGGCATGTGGGCGGGAACCAAATACTACATGTGCCTTTATTCGGCCTACAAGGACATCCGCCTTGTGAGCGCGCCGCCCGTCTCCGTTGCGGCCTTTGGAGGAGACGAGGACAACTGGGAATGGCCCCAGCATAAGGCCGATTTTGCCATTTACCGCGTCTATGATACTGACGGGCAGCCCCTTCATCCCCGCAGGCACCTGAAAATCAGCACCAAAGGTTACAAGGAGGGCTCCTACGCAATGGTTATCGGCTACCCGGGCCGTACGCACCGGTACACTTCATCGGCCCAGATGGAGCAGATTATCAACGTGGAACGGCCGCACGTAAACCGCATCCGCAGCGCCCAGATGGATATCATCCGCAAGTGGATGGACAAAGACCCTATGGTGCGCTTCAAATACTCGGACAACTTCTTTAGTTTATCTAACGTGGCGGAGCTGCAGGAGGGAGAGTATGAGTGCGTGCGCCGCTTCAATGTGATAGAAAACCGCAGGGAGTTTGAGGCAGGGATGAAGGAGAAAGAGCTCCTTGAAAAACTTTCGGCCGAATTCTCCGGAACATCTGAGATTGAGCGTCAGAAGGTGTTTTTCCGTGAAGCGCTATTCCGCGGGCTCATTATCACCCGTACGCTGATGCGTATGGGCGGGTCTCCGGACAACCTTTCTATGCAAAAGCGTTTCCTTGCTGCCGGTCTTGCAGAAACTGACCCCCGCGTAGAAAAGGAACTGCTGGCCCTTGCCGCCAAGGAGTTCCTGGGCAATGTTGACACTTGCTTCCTTAAGCCTTTCCATCTGGAGCTTATGGAACGGTTCGGCACGGACTATACCGCCATGGCATCCTGGCTGTGGGACAATTCCTTCCTTCGGGATTTTGGTATTGTTGAGGATTCTGTCCTTGTGGCCGGCTATTCCGGCGGTATTGCGCAGGACCCGCTGTACAGGTTCATACGTGAGGTTGGCATAGGTGATTTCAACGCACGCGAAGAGCATGTTGCAGATCCGGGACAGCTTCACAGGGATTATGTGCACGCACGCTACAATTATCTCAAGTCACTTGGCGTGGCTCAGTACCCGGACGCTAATTCTACCATGAGAATTACCTACGGCCGCGTATGGTCACTCCGGCCCCGTGACGGAGTTTACTGCTCATGGCAAAGCACAGCCGCCGGACTGCGCCAAAAGTACAACCCCGCCGCCTATGACTTCCACTACCCTGATGCCTTCCGCGACATACTTCCTCCTTCTGACTTCCCCGTGAACTTCCTCACGGACCTTGACATCACCGGCGGCAACTCCGGCTCCCCCGTCATGAATGCCCGTGGAGAGCTGATAGGTCTTGCCTTTGACGGCAACAAGGAGTCCCTGGCTTCAGATTACCAGGTAGTCCCCGGCTACAACATGTGCGTATGCGTGGATATCCGCTATGTCCTGTGGATTCTCCGCCACTACGCCCGCCAGGAGTACGTACTTAGTGAATTGGGGCTGCTGTAGCGGAAACTATGGGAAACGGTATCCTGCACCTATTATGAAAGGTGCCCAGGCCCTTCCAAAACCTGTTGAAAAAGAAAAATACCAATTCTTTCCGACCTCCAGGCCGAAAGGAGAAAGCTGCCAGGTAAAACGGTAATCTGAAGCCGAGACGGTATCTCCGTCAAGGGTTTCGGCATAATACCTTGCGCGAAGGCCCGCAGCCACGGAGCCGTACAGCTTTACCTTGGGCCTTCTCATATAATAGGCGCGAACCTCAGGCATTATATGCAAAACAGCTTCACTCTCCCTCAGGAGGCTTGGGCCTCCATAAAGATTGTTGCAGGCATAGCTTAAGGTGACAGACAGGTGAACGCTGAGCGGAATATTACTGAACCTGTATCCGGAAGACAAAGAAATGGCAGGAAGAATAACGGGGTCACTGTCGTAACGGACTTTATAGCCGCCATTCTTGTTGGAACTGTAGGAGGAATGCCGCTTGTCCAGATAAATAATCTCTGAATTGGAGCTAATCTCCCTTTTGCCGTTGACAATACTGAAACGGTCAAAAAAGGGAATGCCAAATTTTGTCTCAAACATCCACTCTCCATTCTGGGAATATAGGGGAACCACGTATAGTGCTGTCAGCAGCAACGTGAACAATGCTCTTTTAATCATACGCAATACCTTTTAGTCTGTGCTGACATTCATTGGAAGACGCAGAAAACCGTGCCTGAGGCTGAACTGCGTAGAAGACAATTCAAAGCATGCCTCAATTTTCCCTGTATTCAAATCAATCATAGTGAATTTTATCCATCCGGTTAGAGGAGATTTATCTCCATCGGCAACTTGTAAGGATGCGTTATCCGTTATATCGTACTTTATGTCCGTTTTCAGGGCAGACGTACTGAGATAATCTATTGACAGGGTATATTTCCGCTCCTGATCATACAACATGCTGACAAGCGGAGCACTCAGGTGAAAGCGGCGCTGCTGGCTTATTCCGGCCGTGGCATAAGTCTTACTGCCCACCTGGCCGAACATTACATAATTGTTTCCGTTGATATTTACGCGAACCCCGTCACCGCCCATATACGGATCCATCCTGGTGTTACAACAAAGCAGCAGCGGGAGACACAAAAGAATTAATACAAACCGTTTCATATATTATAGATGCAAAACGGGCTGCTCCCGTTGCTTCCATCTGCTACGCCCACCAGGATTACGTCCTTAATGAATTGGGACTATAGCAGTGGAGCATAAACCGCTGTTATTCAGCCACTTACAGAATGTTTTCCCATTACCGGTAAGGTTCTTCGTCACTTTTGGTGCAACACTTCAAAAATAGGCTAATTCATTGAAAATCAATGAATTAGCCTTGCTTTTTACATAGATTTTTCGTAACTTAAGGTGTTGGAAATCAAATGGTTACGAAT
>Ga0310786_10011850_pt1 | contig 10843 bp, 7 predicted proteins | sample AusTroGonzalo_MG_FD_203881 | JGI IMG/M metagenome (GOLD analysis project Ga0310786, IMG submission 203881) | Bovine rumen microbial communities from tropical cattle in Woodstock, Queensland, Australia - Gonzalo_03 (v2) (version 2) | ecosystem: Host-associated > Mammals > Digestive system >...
TGGCATCCGCTCTACGAGAACCATGGGCTAGTGATCGATTTTGCGCACCGCACCTTCCGCTGGGACAACGAGTCGTTCGACAAGGCGCACGTCCATTGCGTGATTATCGGATTCCATGCGGGAGGCAACGGCGCGCTCGGTGATCGCGCCCTACCAACGGTAGGGGCAGACCACCGGGCGGCCCGCATGAAAACAATCTTCGACGGCGACCGCGCCACCCCCGCCGCAAACATTTGCCCATATCTCATTGATGCGCCGACAGTATTCATCGAAAGTCGCGCCAAGCCGATCTGCGACGTTCCGCAGATGACTTACGGCAACAAGCCGACGGACGACGGCAATTTGATTCTTTCAGCTGCGGAGCGAGAGGCGATACTGCACGATACGCCGGCGCTTGCACCTTTCATCCGCCGTTATGTCGGTTCCCGCGATTTCATCAATGCCGACGAAGTTCGTTATTGCCTTTGGCTCAAAGACGTATCGCCGGCGGCATATCACGGGAACCGCGAAGTCATGCGAAGACTTACTGCGGTGCGCGATTTTCGTCTTGCGAGTTTGGCTTCCCCTACGCGCAAAATGGCCGAGCAACCATGGCAGTTCTTTTCTTCGCCACATACTGAGAGCCCGTATCTTCTTGTGCCGGAAGTTTCGTCGGAGCGTCGCCGATATGTTCCGATTGGATTCATGGTCGCCAATGTCATAGCGGCCAACACGGTGTCAATCGTCCCGAACGCGACAGTGTATCATTTCGGTGTGTTAACCTCTTCCACTCACATGGCTTGGATGCGCGTAGTTGCGGGACGGCTGAAAAGTGACTACCGCTATTCCGGTGCGATTGTTTACAACAACTTCCCGTGGCCGGATAATCCTGTAAATCCTGTTAATCCGGTCAAAGATAAAATCACGGCTACGGCACAAGCGATCCTTGATGCCCGTGCTGCGCATGCCGATTGCTCGTTCGCGGTTCTTTACGACCCGCTCACGATGCCGCCCGACCTCCGCGCCGCGCACGAGGCGAACGACCGCGCCGTGCTTGCCGCCTATGGCCTTGCGCCCGACACGCCCGAAATGGATATTGTTACCCACCTCTTCAAGCTATACGCACAAAAGACGGCTCGTGACAAATGACATGCATTCATTATAGAGTCGCGAAAGCGTTGTGTCATGTTTATGATTCACGCGCCATCGGGGAGACGACGTCGGCCAACAACTTGAACCAGTACACGCTGGTAGGGCGGCGTGATCCCATGCTGCTGTCGGGAGGGCCGGTCTTCGTCCCGGCCACATACGACATCGACGGCAACCTCACGAACTGCGCGCCATGGTCGTTCACATGGGATTCGGGGAATCGGCTCACCACCGTGTCTTCCAACGGCGCGCAGATCGTCGCCTACGCCTACGACTACCTCGGGCGGCGAGTGAAGAAGATGACCGCCACCGCAACAACACATTTCTTCTACGATGGTTGGAATCTCATTCGCGAGGTCGAGGTGAGTGGGGACATCACGAACGTCGTTGAGTACGTCTGGGGCAAGGATCTATCCGGCTCATTCCAGGGCGCGGGCGGCGTTGGAGGGCTCCTCTACGAGAAGCGTAACGGCGCAATCTACATCCCTTATCAAGATGCCTTCGGCAACATCATGGGGTATTGGGACACGAACGGCGTCATCGTGGCAGAGTACACCTACGATGCCTTCGGCAAGATCATCTCGCAGTCTGGCACCATGGCCGACGTGTTCCGCCACCGCTTCTCCACGAAATACTACGATTCTGAAACAGGCTTCTACTACTACGGCTATCGCTACTACTTCCCCGAACTTCGCCGCTGGCTCAGCAGAGACCCGCTGGAGGAAGAGGGAGGGGAGAATCTGTATGCGTTCTGCATGAACTCTCCGTTGAGTTTCTTTGATAATTTCGGTGGCAAGGTAAGCCCATTCAAATTCGTGGGTGATCCTCGTAATAAATTTGGAGATTCTGGAGCTTATTTGGGCCTGTGGTTTCCTGGGTTGAATAATGAATCGCTATTTTATTCAATTGATTTGACTAGTGAATGGGGGCAATGTGATGAGGATGGTAAATGCCCAGATAAATCAACACAAGAATCCTTCTCGCGAAAAGTTTCTTTCTGGGAAAATGATGACTCAAGGAGAAAAGACGAGACAGGCACGGTCAATGCATATCTTAACTTGATAAATACCAGCTACCATAATGCTATGGGGTTTAGGGGATATTTACCAAATGGCGAAGAGTCTAGGCGTGGTAGCCCGACAAGTGCTGGTCATTTGGGGACTACATGGGGGAATATCGAAATTAAATTGACTTGGCGGAGAATGCCTGGTGGTGGGCCGATACGTACAAAGTCTGTTTCCGACAATTCTCCACTATGGCATGAATATTTGGAGAAGAGAGCCTATGCTTATGAGTATTCACCAAATGGACTTAAGCAATCCGATTATGGGATTCAAACCATAAGTATTAGTTGGACGTGTCAAGGCACCCATGTAAAGGTTTCGTCGGTGCCGACTATTGAAAATGGCCCTCAACGTATGAATTGGCGGGAAAATGTCTGGTAATGCTAATTGATTAAAAGTGGGAAAGAAATGAAACCTCTTGCTAAAACATTGATATTGCTTTTGATGGGATCAATCTCCACTTCTTGGGCTACGGTTAGGTATGACCAGATCCAAGGGTCAGTTTCCGAACTTACGAAGAAAGGTGTCGTATTGGGGGGAAAGGAACGCGAATTGGAGTCTGTGATGTTTAGAACGAACAAGATCGGCAAGGTACAGCGATTCACTTCGATTGCAAGAATCTATCGAACGCAGTATCCATGGCTTTTAATCTCAACCCTCGAGGAATGTGGCTTCCCAAAACATCTTGATGAATTTGTGTGTTCCTCCCCTATTATTGTCGATTCACTTTATAGACAATGGGATGTGGCCACGAATTATTTTGAATTTCCATTTGTGAAGCAAAATTTGGAATCGACAATTGCATTTTGCTCCGCTTACGATAATCCACGAGACGGTACGGACATCCGCGAGACGGATTCTGGTGGATATTTGTTTCGCGGATTGGGTGACATTCAACATAGTTCCCGTTCTGCCGCGACCAACGCCATGGTTTTGGAAATGATCGATTGGGTAGCTCCAGCCTGGGATGTGGATATGCGAATGGGCAATGTAACTAACATAGATGAATTCTATGATTCACGGCATGTCCGTAAATGTGGAATTAGAATGGCTGGGAAATTTGAACATATCCAAGATATTGCTAAGAAACGAGTGATCATTCCAGCATCCACCCAATGGCTGCAGATTTTCGACGGTGATTTTTCATCGGTCTCCAATCGGCTGGATGGCACGTGCCGATTCAGATTGATACTAGAGGATCGATATTCAGTGTTGGAAGCCATGGAGAAAACGTATTTGTTTCGTGTGTATGAAATACTTGGGGGGGATGGATATTGTTTTACGGTTGTCGATGGCGAAAATGAGTGTGCCTACAAATTACTGCTGAAACGGACTCCCCATCAAAAGAATTGCGGAATCGTGTGCAATAAGACAGAGAATGTGGCAGCAGAACGAACATGGACTAACTCCCGGAATCATATATCAGCATTGGGGAGGATGAAATCAGGTGTGTTAGTCATGGCTGAGAGGTCTGCTATCTGGGGTTTTAATAATCTGGATGACGCAGTTACCGCAGACACTTTCAATTGTATTTCATGGACGAGTCCGATTGCAACCAATCTTCCTTCGTCGTTTTGTGCAAGTATAGTGGACGAGGTGGCCTTTAACCTCAATTCCGCATCATATCACTGGATAAAACATAAGTTCATTCATCATGAAGTATTCCGAGTCCCAATGATGATGTCTGCGGAAGCTCGAAATGTAAGTGAAATCAATGTATATCGATTACCGCCGTTGAACTTAACCGATAATGAGATTGACGCGATGACGCGACGATTCCAGATGGTTTTGAATTCAAAGAAGTTCGGGCCGTTTAATTTCGCGAATTCCCGCCCGATCTTTCTTGTAAATTCAGTGTTGAACACAGTAAATCCAGAACTAGAGCGGGAGTCTGGATTTACCTTGAATCTTGACGGAGAGGTTAGCCCGCAATGTCCTGAATTAATATACATTCCTCGTGTTCTGCATGTGCCAAGGATGTCAATGTCAAATATACTTGCTTATGTTGAAATGAAACTCGGCTGCACAGTTGAGACCAAGCATCGGCATCTGCGAATTAAGCATGAAATGGTTCCTTCTATACCGATTCACATGCCTCGAGAACGCCCTGTGTCTTTACAGAGAGTATGGCCCTATGCCGAACCTGTAAATCGGGTTGAGAAGGTGAAGGAATTGAATGATATCGAAGCTGGAATCATTTCCTCAATGGTTGGTGAACTTAACGATACAATTGATATTTCATTGGCATTTGTGCATTGTGAATATTACATGAGGTTTGGTAGTGGACAGGTAGTCGGTGTCATAACCGATGGTAATGACAGGGTTTTGGGGTTTGACTTTGGATGTGATCATAAAAGTGTTTTTGATGTTGATGACGGATATCTACATCGGCTGAAACTCATACGTGCGGAGAACGAAGATGACATTCTCGTACCTAATCGTTCGAAACGACGAAAGTTCTACTGTGTCCTAAAAGAGATGTTGAAGTAGAGGAAAATAACCATGTCAAAGAACAAGACGCTGTCGGCGGCGAAGAGCGCGAAGAACGACGAGTTCTACACGCAGTATGCCGACATCCAGAAGGAAATCAACGCCTATAAATGGTCATGTCAAGATTCTCAAGCCACAGTTTCATCTAATCCGTTCATTGCTAACGGTCCTGATCGTTGGAAAACAAAATAATGCTTAAATTCATGCTTATCGTATTTCTGCCGCTACTTTGTCAAGCGTCGTGGGCTCATCCACGAGTCCGCTACGATGATATTGGCGGCTCTGTTTCGGATTTATGCAAGAAAGGCATTGCATTGGGGGCAAAGCTGAAAGAAGAACAGGTGTCCATGTTTTATACAAACAAATATGGGAAATCAAGAACGAGAATTGAGATCGGGCGTCTTTATGAAACGAATCACCGCTGGATGAGAATCACCACGGATGAAATAATATTGGAGCGTGCAAATAGATTGATGCCCCTGGGAGAACGTATATTAACCCCTCAGATCATGATAAAAGAACTCCTTGACAAGTGGGATATTGCCACAAATAATTTTGAGTTTCCATTCTGCGCTCAAAATCTCACTTCTTCGTCTGCGCTTTGTGCCGCCTTCGCTCCTAATATGACGGCATACCCAAATAATGACGTGGTTCGCGAAATTGATTCTGGGCAATATGTTTATTCCAATCCAGGGGGGGAACAATTGGAATATTGGTTCAATTCGACTCTTACAAACCGATTCGCATGCGAAACACTTGCTTCTGTGTCCGCTGGATGGGGTATGCATCTTAAGATGTGCAACTGCTCAAACATTAATGAGTTCTGGAATCCAATTTCTGTTCAAAGGTGTTATACGAGAATTTCATCAGAATTCTCACGAATGGCGTCTTATGCAGTACCCCAAACCATCTCGATTGATTTCCCGCTGAAATGGAATTGGATGTTTGAGGGGAGTTTTCACTCAATGACGAATGGTGCCGGGAAATCATATGGATTTAGGCGTATACTTGAAAGTAGATATTCAATTTTCAGTTCTTCATTAATTGAACAGCAATGGCTGTTCCGAGCTTATGAATTTTCCGGTGGTGCCGGTTATTGTTTCACAATATTCGACAAAGGTGACGAACATGTGTATAAGCTACTACTAAAATATGAAAGGTCTTCACCTGTTTCTGCCACAGATGGCAGAAAATGGTTGAGCATTAAACCTGAACGGGTGTGGTGCCGTGGAAGAGGTCAGCTTTCTGCATGGGGAAGGACCCCTTCTGGATTGTTGGTCATGGCGGAACGTTCTACGGTCTTTGGAAATGTTAGATCAGACTATATAACACCATTTGACGGGTTCAATTGCATTTCAATTGCTATGCCATTTGCGACAAATTTCCCTTCGACATTTCGCCATAAGGAAAATGATTCGTGGCGTCATTTGGTTGGCGGATCCCCGAAGGATTTTCACTGGCGAGTCCATGCTGAAATGCTCAGAATCCCAATTCCCATACATCAACATCAAAGCGATCAGGCCCGATGATATAATTTCCTTGCAGAAACATTAGCCATGAAACGAACTCTGAACACGACGATCAACCGCTCGAAGAACGAGAAGAACGACGAGCACTACACGCAGCTCTCCGACATCGAGAACGAGGTGCGCGGCGCAGAGACCAACACCGTCGAATACGTCTGGGGCAAGGACTTGTCCGGTTCCTTCCAGGGCGCGGGCGGCGTTGGCGGATTGCTCTACGAGAAGCGCAACGGCGCGATTTACATTCCATATCAGGATGCCTTTGGCAACATCATGGGTTATTGGGACACGAACGGCGTCATCGTGGTGGAATACACATACGATGCATTCGGGAAGACGATTGCGCAGAGTGGTTCCATGGCCGATGTGTTCAGACACCGCTTCTCCACGAAATACTACGATTCTGAAACAGGCTTCTACTACTACGGCTATCGCTACTATTTCCCCGAGCTTCGCCGCTGGCTCAGCAGAGACCCGCTGGAGGAGGAGGGCGGGGAGAATCTGTATCTAATTTGTAGCAACGATTTACTAGGTAGTATTGATTGGTTAGGGTTGTTGGATGTTAATGTTGAAACAATTCGGGAGAATAATATTTGGCAAAGAATATTGAATAATGGTGATAAATATAGTTATATTTCCGTTAAAAATGTAGACGACATTTCTGTTAAGAATGGATTGAATTCTAAAAGTATTAATGGACTCTTTGCTCAAATGATGAATGTGGGCGACTGCTCTGTGACTATAGTTGTTAATATATATCTAAATGATCGTCTTATTGAAGATTCTGACAAAGGGATTGTGCATTATTATGAACCTCATTCCATTAAGAATGATGTTATGATTGGAGGAATAGCGTCTACATCGAATGGATCACCGCAATTACGAAATGGTGTCTTGTCGCATGAGAAGGGACATGCGTCTGCATTTTTAAATTATACAATTCCCCTTTTCCGTCAAAGGCTTAAGAAATTTGGATGCCGTCGTTTGTCTTCTGAAGAGAAAAATGAAGTCCGGAGGATATATGAAGAATGTATTAGGAGTACGCTTCAGGAGAGTGCAGAGTCTGCCAATAAAGCGCAAGAGGAATGGTATAAAAAGAGAAGAAAAAGGTTCAAACTCAAATGAGTGAGGCTGTATTATGACAATACGGGTGATTTCAATAGTCATTTTTTTGATGGTTTATGCTGGATGTTGGAGATCCATCGGACCCCAATCTGACTCTTTATGCCGCGAGCTTGAAGTGCTTGTCTCAAATATGGCAACCACACAATCCAATGAAAGCCAGGTTATAAGTGTTACAGTTAGTAATAGGAGTGACAGAGTGATAAATGTGTGGAAGGCTTCAGATGATGGGTTTGGGTGTTCGATAGAAACACTTAATGGAGGGAATTGGAAAGATGATGGGAGAATGTTTTGTGCAACGTTTAGAGAGCATCTTCGTCTTTCTCCCGGTGAATATTATAATTTTAAACTACCTGTTGCATGCGATGTAGGGAAATTTCGTGTTATGGTGGAATATTGGGAGGATACATACGATAGAACGAATTTTAAATGTGCTTATTCTCTTCCCTTCACATTGTGGAGGGGAAAAAGGAACAAGGCAGATGATATTAAGGAGAAGTGAAACGCGTGAAATCATGGAATGAAATACGCAAGGCGGCGACGACGTTCTCGAAGCGTTGGAAGAACGCATACGACGGCTATGAGCTGGCCCTGCCGTCCGGGATTGCCTTCTGCCATGTAAAGCAGCGCAATGCCTATCGCCGCGAACGGATCCAGTCGGTCTCGAATGCCTGCGGCGAGGTCACACGTGTGCTCTCCTACGGCTACGACGCTCTAGATCGCCCGACTTCCAGGGAATTGAGAATGGAGAATGGAGAATTGAGAATTACCTCGTCCTTCTCCTACAATCCTCGCGGCGAAGTGGCGTCAGCCGTGATCGGCGACCACGACGAGGCCCACGAATACGACATCGACGGCAACCTCACTAACTGCGCCCCGTGGTCCTTCACGTGGGATTCGGGGAACCGCCTCGCCGCCGTATCGTCAAATGGCATCCAGATCGCTTCCTACGCCTACGACACCTTCGGGCGCCGTGTGAAGAAGACGACCGCCACGGCGACAACGTACTTCTTCTACGATGGCTGGAATCTCATTCGCGAGGTCGAGGTGAGTGGGAATATCACGAATGCTGAGGAGTGCGTCTGGGGCACGAATCCAAGTAGCGCGGACTTGGACAGCGACGGGATCCCGGACGGGCGGGACTCGGACGGCGACGGCGTGAACGACGGAGCGGAGATTGCGCAGGGTAGCGATCCGGCCGACGCGACGGACGGCGGATTGTCTGGCGGGTCTGTGCCGGTCAGACTGTATTTTGGCGACGACAGCGGCAGCCATTCCGAGAAATACCGTCTTACGCTTACGCCCGTGGAAGGAGAAGGAGTACCTCCGCGTACGTTTTCGTGGCTTAATTCTCAATATGGTGTGGGAGAATGGAAGACCGCCATCTTGAAGCCAGGTTGGGACTACGAGGTGAAGATGGAGTGGGCCGCGTGCCGATATCCGCCTGAGGCCCTCTGTTATCCAAATTATGATTACACATTGCGCCTTGATCCGTTGGCGGCCTCATGTGTCGCTCTTTCTGATCCTGACGAATTGTTTCGAGAAGATTACTATGGTTCTGAATGGTACGGACAGTCACATTTCCCAGTGTTGGACAAGACGGCCAAGATATGTGCATTTCTGCCGCCGGAGATCGTCGCGCCGAGTGTGGTGGGCGTGAACAACGATGATGACAACGGGAACGGGGAGGTGGACTGGGCAGAGCATAGTGCCGTGCAGCACGAAGACGACCTTGTGGAAGTTACGGTTAGGGTACATTGTCCCACCGGGATGTTCGGCACGGCCACGGTCTCTGCGCTTACAGCCAGGGCGAGCTTATACAGAAATGCGGCCAAGACGGGCGAGGCCGTCGGCATGGAGACGTTTGATGTATCGGGGGATGTGGAGCGGACGTATTACCTTGACGGGGAGTTGCAGTCGTTGGGCGTCGATGCCGAGTGCATCCGCGTGTCGTTCCAATGCGGCGGCGCGACGTTGACAAAGGAGCATAAGTTCACCGTTGTCGAGAGGATCGCCGAGCCGATAACAACGGAACGTGTAGATGGCCAGATCGTGAATCCGTGTTGCGCGATCCTAGGCGCGAACACCCCGATGCAGATAAGGGTGTTGCCGGAGACCTTCCCAGATTCACAGATCAAGTGGCGCGTCGTGTCTGGGACGGGTTCGTTCCCCAACGGCGATACGGGGCGGAATGTCGTGTTCGTCGCAGGCGGGGCGCAGGGCGCCACGAATGTCCTGCAGGTGGATGTGGGAGACGTGCAGGGCGCGGCACCGCAGTTCAGGGTCGTCAACGCCACGATGCACGAGGTGAAGATATACCCGTGTGTGATACATTCGGAAGATGAGGAGACATCTATAACGCAACCCCTCCTTGATTCCATGTTGATGGAAATTAATACGATCTTTCGCCAGATAGGAATTCATTTCACATACGGAGCGCCGATTACTAATGTTGTTAATGATGTCTTTGCCATAAATGGATTGATTAATACGAATGTCGCAACTCAAATACGTAGATTGATGAGTGGAACAGATGGCCTTGAGATATATTTTATACCTGGAAGCGGACAAGACGAAGAACCTCTTGGCAGATATAATCCATATGGTATAATTGTCAAGAACATATGTAATGCCAAAACTATGGCACATGAAATTGGACATGCTTGTGGATGGAATGACATTTACACAAAAAGGAGAAAGTTTGAACCGTCCGAATTGTCTCAGAGTTTACGATGCGAATGGATACCTAATGATTGGAACAATGGGAGCGGATGCCGATTCTATGATCCTATGTTGTCCCAGAAGGATGTCATACAACGTATATTAATGCATGGCGAAGGTGGAAACACCAAGGTTGATATCCCATCGGGATCGGTTCATGCGCTTTCAGCAGGTGGAGTTGTAATGAAAGTCAACGTTGGTCTCAATGGAATAATCACATTTGAACCGTTTAGTTTCTAGAGGAGGAACAATAATGAAGATTGCAAGGTGGGCTCTTGGGGTTGCAGTTATAGCGGCTGTCAATAGCATGTTTTTGAGAGCAGAGGATGTTTGGGGACAAAATGATCTGGAAGACTGGTTAGACGGAATAATCATCCCAGATTATTATCCAGAAGGAGAACCGGCGTATGTCCCGTATCGGCAGAGGGATTCTCTGGCAGAATTTCAAGAATTCTTCGAGAGAAGCGGGTGGACCACGAATCAATTTATAGAAGGGTTGATATTTGCGGCGACAAACAACATGACCGAATCAAATTGGACAAAAGAGGCGCGAAGGCGTGTGGCGAAGAGAGCCATCTGGAAATTGGGCGAAATAAATAAACCCGCTGTTACTAATTTTTTCCGTTATCTCAATGATAATGACGACTTGAATTGCAAGGCTACGGCGATTCCACAAATGTTTCACTATACCAATCTAGAGCCTGAAGTTCTTGAGTATATGCGAACAATGTGTGCACGGACAAATTTGTATGATTGTGTAGCTCTTAGGGTGGTTTTTACTATGTTCGAGACCCT
>Ga0310786_10011851_pt1 | contig 10843 bp, 6 predicted proteins | sample AusTroGonzalo_MG_FD_203881 | JGI IMG/M metagenome (GOLD analysis project Ga0310786, IMG submission 203881) | Bovine rumen microbial communities from tropical cattle in Woodstock, Queensland, Australia - Gonzalo_03 (v2) (version 2) | ecosystem: Host-associated > Mammals > Digestive system >...
ACTGGCGGCACCACAACGCCGCGTGCGTCTGCGCCATCATCGCAAGGCTCAGGAGCGCGGCGTAGAATGTCTCAGAATCTCAACGAATTAAAATCGCACCCAGAAAAATCTGGAATGAAATGGGGACTGCGAAAACGCAGCCCCCATTTCGTTTGACCGTTATAGGTCTTGCGTCAGTCACCGCTGGCCGTGACACTGACCTTCACACGGTAGAAGCCAGCCGTGGCGTTCGCCGCCTTTGCAGGTATCGGCAGCTCCACTTCGCCATCGTTGTTGGCGAGAGCACGGTTACCCTTCGTGCTGCTTGCGGTGTCCAGCGTCGCAAGCTCATCAGAGTAAACGACGTAATAGTAGAATCCAGGCACGGCATCAGTGATGTCAAGCGTCGTTGCACTGGCAGCAGCGGTAATCGTCGCTATCTGCGCTACGACCTGCGCGGCTGTGTTCGTGCTGGCGGTCTCGAGAGCGTTCGTGCCGTCCGAGTTCAGCTCGACGACGACGCTTGTGCCGTCGGCCCGTGCCGTGAAGAGCTCGGAGTAGTCAGAAGCCGCATCACCAGTAATGCCGGAGGGTGCCTTGATATAGGCAGCCTTGTTGCCGTTGATGGTATTGGCGGCGGCCGTGGCGGCCGCAGCCGAACCACACTCTGCGGAAGAGCTGGATCCGGGCGTGATTTCGGGAACGCTTTCGGCCGACTTGACCTTCAACTTGCCATCTACGAGCTCAAGTGCAAGGCTGCTGTCTGCCTCGCCGGCAACCTTGACGACAATCGCACTCGGATCGAACACGGTGTTCTCCGCCAAATCAAATGTCGAATCAAGCGTCGTGCCGACTTCTGGAATCCTCGCGAAATCAACAGCGTCGATCTTGATGGCGACATTGCTCACGGAGCTTATCGTGCCGCTATAAGCAGGATCGAGAGACTTGATCTCGTAGTAAGTCTTCTTTGCCTTACCGGCATTAAATGCAAAGTTGAGGTCACCCGTACCGGTCAAGTAAGCGAACTTTGTCACTCGCGTAGTCCAAGCCTCTGCATCGGTAGAAAGTCCGTTGTCGATGGTCATATCGCCGTCAAGACGAAGTTTAGCGGTTATGTCGGCAACCTGAAACTGACTATTCACATCTGGATTTGCCAACCAACCACCGGTCATGCTGGTGACGGCAATCGTAGCGTTTGCATTACTGCCATAATTGTTGATCATAACCTTTCCGCTGAGACCACCAATGTAGTACGTGCCTGTCCACGAAGAATCGGCTGCAATTGCCGCCGTGGCAGAGTTGGCGTGATAGATCCCAGTGTAACCGCTCAGAGATTTAAGCGTACCATTCACGGTTCCGTTGGCGACCAGTTCGCCTGTCACGATAATGTTGGAGGCAGTCCAGGTGCCTGTATTCGTAACGGAAGAACCTTGATGGACATAGATGGTTGATGCGCCGCCGGCCCTGTCCGAACCAAACGCAACGCGGGCATTGCTTTCTGAACCAAACGAAATGTTACCCGTAAAGCCAGAAACATCGCCTGTAAATCTGACCGTTGCATTTCCCGACCCAGCCGTGGCATTGATGGTGATCGCACCAGCGCCCGCAAGCTTTGCCGGAAGCACGATTTCACTGCTATAAGAGCCCGTCAGAGTCCAACCCCACACACCAATCTCCAGCGTCCCGGCAAAATAGGCATATGAAGAGTTAACGCCAGCCTTCGCTAGATTCAACCGTACTGTCGAATTGGCGTTACCATAAGTGGACAAGACCAAATACCCATTACTTCCGTTCAAGTTATAGATTTCAAGCGTACCATTCCAAGACGAATTCATCAGAAGAGTACAAAGAGCGTTAGGCGGGTATGCATTATCAAGTCGAATCGTGCCAGGGCCTACAAGACTCGTTATGCCAGAGTACGTAGCACTTGCCCCCGATGCCGACGTAACCGTAATTCCCTCAGGTATGCTCACCGCACCACTTGCAGCACCGACAAGGTTGACCGTATCAACCTTCTGCTCGACAGCGGCGGCGATGGCCTTCTGGAGCGTGTTGTACGAGGTTGTCGTCCCCTCCTTCGTGACGGTCGCGACAGCCGTGCCGCCAGCGGCGGTGTAGGTCGTGACATCACCGGACGTCGAGTCATTTACATCCATCATATTGGGATCGCTGACATCGACCGTTCCGGCGAACGTGTAACCGAGCGCAGCGTCGAATGCAATCGTGTCGCCAACGTTCGCAAGCGTATAGACAGGCGTCACGGACTTCGCGACATCGCCTTCGAGCAGGTAGGTGTTGCCGGCCGCCAGCGATGTAGCCGTTGTGGCCACGCCATTGTCAACCGTCGCGTACTGGAAACCCGTGGCTATTGCGCTAGTCCACGTGCCAATCATCTTCTTGTTGCTCGGAGCAGAGTTGTCGCCAAGGTCCTTGAGCGTACCGCTCTGGGGCCACCCGACGAGCGCACCGTCTCTATCGGTGTTGGCTCCGTCTTCGCTGACGATCACGCCATTGCCATAGCAACCTGTCAACTCGGCCGTGGTACCGGCTAGATAACCGAGGATGCCGGCATTGCCGGTAACGAGCTTCGGCTTCCCATTGCTATCGAGTTCGGCGCACTGTGCCTCAGTGCGCTTGCAGACGAGCGTGCCGTTGTTCGCGCAGTTGTTGAACACGACCTTGCCGTCAGCAAAACCGGGCTGGTTCTGGACGATGGCGCAAATACCTCCCAGTTTCGTGTAGGCGCCGTAGATCGTGGCGTTGTTCGTGCAGGAATCGATCGTCGTGGCCGCACCTTCCGTGGCGCCGCCGCAGGCACGAACCACGATACCCGCCATGTTGTGCGTGCCAGGTTTCGCTGCGGAAGCGAACTCGCCCGCAGCGGTGAGGTTGCGAAGCGTCGCGCCGCCGCCGGCGTTACCGACGATGCCGAAACCATACTCGCCGGCAACAGATGCGTCCCAATACATGTTGGAGACTACAAGGTTCTCAACGACGCCTGAGACGCCAACCTGATTGAAGATACCTTGAGTGTTGTCGCCAGCGCGCTTGACGTTGGAAATCGTGAAGCCCTGGCCATTATAGGTACCAAGGAATGGGACGCCATTGGTCGGAATCTTGGCGTACGTGCCGATGCCCGCGAACGGATCGGCCGAAGTCATGTCAATGTCGGCCGTCTGCCTGAAGACCAGATTCAAAGTCTCAAGACCGTCGGCAACGCCTTGGCGGAGCATGTCAAGATCGCCAGCGTCATCGATCGTATACGCGCCGTCGACCGGGTCGCCCAAATATGCGGCCCATCCAAATTCCACGCCTTCGGCATCGTACGTAATGGAATACCCGTCAACTGTGGGCTCGATTATGCGCTGCAACCCGGCGGCATTCTTGACGATGAATTGGACGCGGGTGTCAGTATCGTAGCCATAAATCGATTGGATGGCCTGCAAATGGGAGCCCTGAGATTCGCCCATGATCTGGACCGGATCTTGATCCATGATCTTGTACCACGCCGTGATCCCCGAATCCCACTTCATCGTGAAGTTGTACGTGTCAAACGGCGTGGTAGTGCGGGCGACGAAGTCGTCGAGCGCGCCTGTGCCCCGGAAGCCGACCTCATGGATGGTGGTGTCGTTCGTCAGGCTGGGGAACACGCCCGTTCCACCGGCGAAAAGCTGCTCGCCGTCGAGATAGACCTTGAACGAAAGAGCGGCATTCGCCGTCTCTGCGGCAACCGTGAGACGCGCCCATGTGTTGGGGGCGAGATTGGTGGAGGTCACGTACTCCGTACGCGTGTAATTGCCTTCCAGATCTCCTCCAACGACAACGATGTTGCTGGATGAGTTCAGGTAAACGGCGATCTTTGCGTTCTCCGGCAATTCGTCAAGTTCGTAGCAGGGCTTGAACTGCATGACCATGTCGAAGTAGATGTTGTCGCCCACAGCGGTGTTCGTGCGCCAGAGCGTAGCGTCGCCCGTATCGATGGAGAGGTACTTATCGCCAAAATCTTTGTGCGGATAGGGTATCGGATCAATGGCTGGCGACTGTACCGACTCGTCGTACGCCTTTATCTCCGAGTCATCTTCATTTTCTACGTCGGCAGTGAAGTAATCACTGGCCTGACCCGTTTCAAACGTTAGTGTGTCTGTAATAGCAGCAGATGCGACCAAAACCGCGGCCGCAGCTGCAAATGTAAGTAGCAACCTTTTCATTTATTACCCTGCCGTTAGGATTTTCTATAGAGACCGGAAGAGCACCCACTCCCCCTTGGCGCAGCAATGTTATCAAAATCTGCGGAGGCGCGCAAGCGGGAATTTCACCACCCCGAAAAAGAGATTATGTTGCGGATGAAATCGTACTGCCGGAGAGCCGCCGAAAACTACATTTCGGAGTTCGCCCACAAACGGCCTTTATTATGGTATAATGTCGCAAACCACCAAACGGAGGAACCATGAAAAAACTCGAAGGACTCATCGCCGCCGCTCACACGCCGTTCAACACGGACGGATCGGTCAACTACGACCTCGTCGCGAAGCAGGCCCAAACACTCATCAAACAGAAAGTGACCGGCGTCTATGTCTCCGGCACGACAGGCGAAGGAATCTGCTGCTCGGTGGACGAGCGCAAGAAGCTCTTCGACGCCTGGGTCAAGGCGGCCAAGGGCAAGCTCTTCCTCATCGCCCACATCGGCGCACTCGCACTTCCCGACGTGCAGGAGCTCGGCGCTTACGCCGTCAAGTGCGGCATGGACGCCACGTCGATCGTCCCGCCTAACTTCTTCAAGCCCGGCTCGATCGACGCGCTCGTGGCCTACCTCAAGGAGGCCCTCAAGACCTCAACGAAGCTCCCCTTCTACTACTACCACACCGGCATGAGCGGCGTGACCTTCGACATGGAGAAGTTCCTCCTCGCGGCCGACGGCAAGATCAAGAACCTCGCCGGCATCAAGTTCAACTATCCCGATCTCTACATGTTCCAGCGCTGCATCCGCTGCCTCGGCGGCAAGTACGACATCACCTGGGGCATCGACGAGTGGTTCGCGGGCGCCGTCGCGCTCGGCGCGAAGTCGGCGATCGGCTCGACGTACAACTACTCCGCAGGCATCTACTACAAGATCTGGGACGCCGTGAAGAAAGGCGACCTCAAGAAGATCGAGACCGGCATGAAGAAGGTCTGCGACATCGTCGACATCCTCGTGCAGTACGGCGGCGTCGCCGGCGGCAAGGCCATGATGGCCGTGTGGGGCCTCGACATGGGCGGCGTGCGCGTGCCCAACGTGTCGCTCACCGACGCGCAGAAGGCTGACTGCGTGAAGCGCCTCAAGAAGATCGGGTATCGGTAAACATGGACGCGAAGACATACTGGACCAAGTGGGCGGCCAAGTGCCGCAAAGATCTCACGACGGACATCATGCCGTTCTGGCTGAAGCACGGATGGGATCGCAAGAACGGAGGCGTGTACACGTGCGTCGACCGCGACGGCAAGCTAATGGACTCCACCAAGAGCGGATGGTTCCAAGGACGCTTCGCGTTCACCTGCTCCTACGCCTACAACGCAATCGAGAAGAAGAAGCAGTACCTCGACGCGGCGAAATCGACGCTCGACTTCATCGAGGCCCACCTCTTCGACAAGCGCGGCCGCGCGTACTTCTCGCTGAAGGCGGACGGCACGCCGCTCAGGATGCGCCGCTACGTCTTCAGCGAATGCTTCGCCGCCATCGCCATGAGCGAATACGCGAAGGCCACGGGCTCGAAGGAATACGCCGCCAAGGCGCTTGCCCTCTTCAAGCGCATCAAGAAGTTCATGGCCAACTCCAAGATGATGCCGCCGAAGTTCGAGCCCACGTTCGAGGCGCAGGGTCATTCGCTCACGATGATCCTCATCAACGTGGCGCTCCGCCTCAAGGAGGTATGCGACGATCCCGCGCTCGACGCGCAGATCGCCGAGTCCATCAAGTTGCTGCGCGAAAACTTCGTCCATCCCGAATTCAAGGCGCTTCTCGAAACTGTCGGTCCCAACGGCGAGTTCATCGACACTATGATAGGCCGCACTATCAACCCCGGCCACGCCATCGAAACGAGCTGGTTCCTTATGGATGTCGCGACGGCGGGCAGGGGGTTGCCCGCCCTGCCGGGACAAGCCGCCGACGACGATCTCATCAAACTCGCGCTCACGATCCTCGAATGGTCGCTCGCGTGGGGCTGGGACAAGAAGTACGGCGGAATCATCAGCTTCCGCGACTGCAAGAACTTCCCGCCGCAGTGCTACGAGCAGGACATGAAATTCTGGTGGCCGCAATGCGAAACTCTCATCGCAACGCAGTACGCTTGGAACCTCACGAAGAACCCGAAGTGGCTCGCCTGGCACCAGAAGGTGCGCGAATGGACATACAAGCGCATGCCCGACAGGAAGTACGGCGAATGGTACGGCTATCTCCACCGCGACGGCACCGTGGCGCAACCGGCGAAAGGCAACCTCTTCAAGGGTCCCTTCCACATCCCGCGCATGATGATCAAGTCGATCGAGCTTGCTGAAGGAATCTGATGCGGTCGTAGAAATCCATCTGCGATATACGCGAAAGATGACGGCGGCACTTCCTCGCGGCGAACGATAGGGCTTTAGGATTTTCGCGCAGTTCGTGCCAGGTGCTTTCCATGATGTTTCCAAGTCGCGTCTCGGGTGAAACGAAGAAATCGCATGGATAGACGTCGCCGTTGCGCTCGACGACGACGTGCCCATCGCATTGGTCTGCAAAGATGCACTGGTCGGCACGTCCGACCGTAGCGTATGAAATCGCCGCATCAATGTTGCGTACCGAGACGCGCCCCTGGTCACCGTCGGCAAGCCACGTGTCGAGTACACCTACGAGAAACCGGTCCCACTGCCGTGTCGTCACACTTTCGAGGTGGTCGGTGTATTGCTGCCATCTGCCGTCCAGCTTGTCGCGCACATAACGGTAGATGCGTTCAGGTTCGTGCATGTTTGTGTTCGTCACGAGAGTAAGTATATTGTACTCGCACCCCGCTTCCCTCAGCACCTCGATTCCACGCAGGACGTCGGCATGGGAGCCTTGCCCGCCGGACGTGCGGCGGTGGGCCTCATGCACGTCGGCGGGGCCATCCACGCTGACACCGACGAGCCATCCTTCGTCCGCAAAGAAACGGGCGGCGTCCCGTGTCATCAGCGTCGCATTCGTCTGAATCGCGAGCGAGAGGCGTCGGCCGGCGGGAAGAAGCAGCTTTGCCAAGTCGTTTGCGCGCTTGAAGAACGGAAGCCCGGCAAGCAGCGGCTCACCGCCCTGGAAGGCGACGGAGAAGGAATCGAATGGCAGAGAAAGGTAGCTTTTGAGCATCCGCTCAAGCACTGCGTCAGGCATCAGAGCAGGACCATTCGGGTAAAGCGCGGCCTTGTCAATGTAGAAGCAGTAGTCGCAGGCGAGATTGCACCTTGCCCCGACCGGCTTAACGAGAAGTGAAAACGGCGTCATGGGCACAGCCTGTCGTCAAGCGCGCGTTCCATGTCGCGCAGTCTTTCCTTCTGCTCCGGGAGCGCAGAGAGATCTTTTTTCTGGAACGGATCCTCGACTACGTTGTACATCCGCGTCTTTGCGCCGCTCTCGCGAATCCTCGTGCGCAATGCCACGTAGTCGCCGACGCGCAGCATCTGCTGAAGCCCGCGCACTGGCGCCTTTCTTGATTCGAACTCGCGGAAGGCAGCCGTCGCGCCGCTCCACGGGAACTCGTACTGCGAATAGACGAGCGACTGTCTTGCGCGCGCGGTGCTTTCACGGCCCCATCTAGGCAGAAGCGACACGCCCTCCGACTCCCCCGGCGCCGTCGCGCCTGCCGCGTCCGCCAGTGTCGCCATCCAATCGTGGAACTGGGATGGCGAGTCGTCCTTCTGCCCGCCGTTTACGCGCGCGGGCCAGCGCACGAACGTCGGGACGCGCATTCCACCCTCAAACACGTCGCGCTTGAAGCCGTCGAACGGCCCCGCGGATCCGAAGAAACGTGGATCTGCGCCGTATTCGTCGGCAGGGCCGTTGTCGGACGTGAACACCACCATCGTGTCGCGGTCGAGCCCGAGGCGGGCAAGTTCACGGAAGAAGTCGGCGAGCGCGGTGTCGAGTCTGGCAATCGCAGTGGCGTAGCGAGCGGCAGGTTCGGGCAGATCGCGGTAGAGAGGATCGATCCATGTATTACGCGAGTCGAGCGGCTCCGGCTGGAGCGGCCACGATACACCCTCTTGCGGATAGGGACGCCCCGGAACGTGAAGCGGTTTCTTCGCCGCCAGCGTGTCATCGCACCGTCCTGAACCGTGAATCGTGTTCATAGCTAGGTAGAGGAAGAATGGGACGGCGGGATTCTCGGCGGCGTGGCGGGCGACAAGCTGCTTGGCCTTGGCGATAAAGAGATCGGTCGAGTAGATGCCGATGGCGGAGGGCGTGGCGTCCTTGCGGTTCTCGGTGATACCCATGAAGGCGCCGTTAAGATGCCCATTGTAGTGGTAGTACGTGTGCCCGGCAAGATGATCGAGGAATCCGTAGAAGTAGTCGAAGCCGCGGTCGAGCGGATGCGAAGTGACTTTCTCGCCCGACTCTCCGCCGCCGGCGACGCCCCATTTTCCGACGGCCCACGTCGCGTAGCCGACGCCGTGCAGGACGGATGCGAGCGTGTTCGTCTCGGCGAACGCCCTGTCGAAGCAGTTGTCGCGCAGCGAGCATTTCCCCTGGACGCGTCCGGTGATGAGCGACGCGCGGCTTGGCGCGGAGACGGGGGCCGCGGCGTAGTGCGCTGTAAGCGTCACGCCTTCGCGGGCAAGGCGGTCGAGGCATGGCGTCCGCAGGCGGGCAAGAACGTTCGAACAGTTGTTGCATGTGAAGCCGACGTCGCCAAAGCCGAGGTCGTCGGCGAGGATGAAGACGATGTTCGGTTTCGCGCGGCTGAACGCGGCAAGTGGCGCCGCCGTCAGGGCCATGGCGAGGACGATCGCTTTTGTGGTTATTTTCACGTCGGTATTTTAGCATAACACAGTCTCCGCCGCCACCGCTGCGGCTGTTTTTTTGGTATAATGGCCACGACAAAAGACGAAGCACATGAAAATCAAGCCATATCTCCGCCTTGCCGTGGCGTTTCTTGCCCTTTCCGCCGCCGAACTGGAGGCGAGCCAGATCTCGTATGCCGTCGGTGACACGATCGACCTGTCGCTTTCAGATGGGATTGCCTTTTCGTTCTTGATCGTCGCCGCGCCGCCTGCGGGCATCGCGGGGCAGTCGTACATCGCGCGCGATCAGAACAGCCAGGCATCGGCCGTCGTGAAGCCTGCCAAGAACGGGCTCCGCGTCATGATCGACGACTTCGAGCACGGGAAGACGTATTCCGTCCGCATCAAAGACGGCGTCGTCGAGTCGAAGGTGCATGAAATGTCAATGGATGGCGGCGATACATGCGGCACATGCAGCGGAGAAGTTTCGACGGCGGCCGCAACAAGCGCAGCCCTCCCGAATGACGATTCAACGTCCGCTTCTGTTCTGTCGACGCGCGGCGCAGCAGCCCTCCCGAATGACGATTCAACGTCCGCTTCTGTTCTGTCGACGCGCGGCAGCGCGTCCCCACGCCTCGTTACCACTTCAACATCCTTTCCGCTCGCGGATCAAAAATCGGTCATCGACATCCTCGTAGCATTCGACCGCGGCGCGAAGGCATGGGTCGAAAACGGCAACCGCATTTCCGGAGACACCATCGAGGATTTCGCCGGCTACGCCGTCGACAAGATGAACATGGTTCTCGAGAAATCGCAGCTTCTCGACAATTTCTGCTACCGTCTTGTTGGCGTCGTCGAAATCGACGATCAATGGGACACCATCAAGGAATCAGGCTTGCTGGAGAAACTGCGCACCCGCGCCGGAGCATTGTCAAAAATCGGAGATCTGCGCGAAAAGTATGGCGCGGACACGATCACCCTTCTGATCGACCGCGACAGAAATCAAAGCGGTACATCTGGCCAGGGATTCGAGTATGCATCGTCGTACACTGCGGCAACATTCGACAATTCCAATTATGCGTGCAACGTCTGCGACGTAAAAACCGTTTACGAACGCTACACCATGAGCCACGAGACCGGACACAACATGGGCTGCGGGCACAGCAACAGATACACCACCAAACCGGGCAGGTACAGTTATTCATACGGCTATAACTTCGTCGACGCGAACAATGTGAAGCGTTATACGATCATGGCGTATGACCAGACGTCGCCCGCGTCTGGTTCGTATTCGCCCGTCCCGTACTTCTCGACGCCGGACATCTCCCCGACGGAATATGGTTGTGCGCTTGGCGAAGCGGGGACAAACGACAATCGCCAGACGTTGCTCAACACACATGCCGAAATCGCCGGCCTCCGCGAGCACGTCGTGCCTTACGACTGGGACGTGCGGTTCCTTGATGTGAATGGGAAGGAACTCCTGGACGGCACATACTTCTACGAGCCTCTCTACGTAACGCTGACCAACTCCAACCCCAACGCCACGATCTACTATACCTACGACGGATCCATGCCGGGGCCGACATCCTATTCGTGTCCCAACGGACAACGCTTCACGTTTAACGAATCGAAAACTATCACCGCCTGCGCCGTGGTCGACGGCGTCGCGCAGTCCGTTCGCACTGTCACGTTCAAGAATGGACAGATCTGGTCCGGCGAGGCCGGACAGAACGGCAACGGCGCATGGACCAACGATTCTTCCGTGCTTGCATGGGACGACTCGTCACATGCCTACGACGACTGGCTGCCTGTAGCCTTCCACGACATTCCGCTTTGTTCGTCCGCAACTGTTTCAGTGTACGGCACGGCAGCGCCGTGTCAGGCC
>Ga0310786_10011852_pt1 | contig 10842 bp, 21 predicted proteins | sample AusTroGonzalo_MG_FD_203881 | JGI IMG/M metagenome (GOLD analysis project Ga0310786, IMG submission 203881) | Bovine rumen microbial communities from tropical cattle in Woodstock, Queensland, Australia - Gonzalo_03 (v2) (version 2) | ecosystem: Host-associated > Mammals > Digestive system >...
CTTGATTTTGACTTTACTTGCCTTTTTGTCAAGTGCGTTCTGTTCTTCATTTTCTTCCATATCGTTATCACACTTCCATAACTCTATGGCTTCTTCTTCGGACAGACCTAACTTTACCATAAGGTTTGCAACCTCTTTCATATTGACTTGTTTAGCCATTTTTTGTACCTCTCTTTCTCTCTTTCTGTACCTTTATTATATCACAAGATTTTGAAGTTGTCAAGCACTTTTTTTAATTTTTTTAAGAATTTTTTTAAGTGTTTGCTCTTTTCTTATCTTGTAAGAATAGTATATCATATTTTTTTTAAAAAGTCAATAGGTAAATCGTTAGACTTTTTGATATTTTTTGCACAAATTGTCTGAAAACTTGCGGGAAATGGATCAAAAGCGCCACAAATCTCGATTTTTGGCGAAAAAAGTGTGAATTGTCTGAATATTCTGAAAACTCGGCGACACGACTGCTGTCGCCGAGCCAAAAACAAAAAGGACAGAGGTTTGACCTCTGCCTTTCTGTGAGTTGCAACTCGTGGCGTAATTACGGTACTTAGGGCAACTACCACATTCGCCCCATAGGGCAAGTTGGCTATCAAGCCAACTTGATGTAAAGCTTCTTAGACTTACCCTTACCGTCCTCATACTTTACAATGAGGCTCTGAGCCTTAAGCTTAGTTACATTAGCAGTAATTTTCTGAGCCGAGATTTCAGCAGTAAACTTGCCCTGAACTGCCTTAACAAAATCCGAGTAAGCCATAAAACCACCCTCAAGGACGTCAAGGATTACAGACTGAATAGACTGGTTAAGCTTATCGTTTTCGGTTTCCTTTTTGGTTGAAGCCTTTGAAGCCTGCTCAATGTCTTTATTAAGACGGTCAAGGATTTCTTCCTTATTGGCAAGGTTCTCCTGTGCATTTACAAGGTTGATAAGGGTTGTGTAGATTTCTTTCTTAGTAATAGTGTTCTTCATGGAATACACCTCTTTCTTAAAAATTTTTTTGTGTGGTATCTTTGGGAGATACCGAACCATATTCAGTTGTCTTTTTCTTTTTTACAAGATAATTATAACACATCTTTTTTACTTTGTCAAGTACTTTTTTTATTTTTTTTAGTGGCTTGCGTTTGTCCGTTCTCTTATCTTGTAAATATATTATATCAAAAATTTTTCAATTTGTCAAGTTAGACTTTTTGGGATTTTTAAGCAAGTTGTCAGAAAATTCGGATCCGTTTGCAAAATTGTCAGAATATTCAGAATAGTCAGAAAACTCGGCGCAGCAACTGCATGCGCCGAGCCAATAGGCAAAGGGGAATGGCGCAAGGCTCATCCCCCTTTACTTTAATAACTTAAACGAGATAATACATCATCTAAAGCAACATAAGCGTTCCATATATCCTCGCTATCAAGTTCGACGTTATCTTCTGTCAATATTTGACAAGGTATATCTCTATCTATACTATTTTCTACTTCGGCATTAATTGTGTCTAACATTTCTTTTACTTGTTCAAGAGTTTCTATATCTTGCATTGATAAAATAATTTTAATACCTGATTTTTCTATCTTCATTTTTATACACCCCCTTAGACTATAGTTTGTAAAAAATCAAGTGCTTTAATTAATGGTACATCAGTAGTAACTGTAGAATCCACTCCGTCACTATCACGGACTATGAAATTTTTTGGATATTCATTTTGAAGTTCATCCAACATTTTATTTAAAATTTCTGTAACTTTTCTAATAGTAGTTGTTTCTTCTTCATCAAGAGTAAAATATATTAATCTATGTGCAACTTTCATTTTTATTACCGAGGGGGTTAAGCTACCCCCTCTCTCCTTTCATATAATATATAATCCATTGGTTTATGTTTTTTGTAGCAGTAAGCTAATATTTCTTTTTCTATCATACAATCTTCAAGTCCTGTATGACTTTCAGTAAACTTATCTTCTCCACTAATAAATCTATACAAGATTTCTGCGGTAAGCTTAACCCGATTATTTTTTGTAAGATAGTCATTATTTTCACACCATTTCTTATAGGTTGGCATTGTTCCGATTAGTTGCCTAGCAAGTTTTAATGTATCACATATATCTACATTCTTTGGAAAGAAGTATCTATATTTACTTTTTGTGAGCCACCTTTGAGTATTATTCAATGCCCCATAATCAAAACTCATATTATGCGCGAATACTTCGGTTATAGAAAATGTTTCTATATCTTCTATAAGTGCTTGTCGGATATTGTAGAATGTTGTTAGGATTCTATGACCTGTCTTTATATCATCCCAATATTGTGAGATTTTATCGGCATAATAACTACTTTTCATCAACTCCTTTTCTTCTAAAAAAACATTTGCATTAACAAAACTCCGTTGCTTATACACCCTACCTCTTTTATCTACTACCACCCACCCTATATCATAGGCAAGCATATTGATAGGGGTAACCTCGTCAATAGTGTAGTCGCAAGGTGCTGTTTCGCAATCTAACACTATTTTGTAATGAATCCTTCTGTCTACTTTAATTTTTTTGTACCTCTCTTTCTTGTTGTTTGTTTTTCTTTATCTTATGTACTTATTATACACCCAAAAAATAGAAAAGTCAAGCACTTTTTTAGGATTTTTTTAAAGTTGCACAATTCAGACAATTTGATCCGAAAAACTGGAATTGTCTGACAATAAGCCAAAATCCGAGCGGCACGACCCTCGCCGCTCGGTCAAAAGAAAGAGAGGTAGTTGCCTACCTCTCTATTTAACCATTCTTTTAGAAGTATTCTTCTTCTTCTTCTTCATCCTCTTCGATAGGTTCGGGTACTGGCATATCCGACATATCCATAACTGTCTGAATACAGCTATTCATTTTTGCATAAGCTTCCTCGGCATTTTTCAATTCCATAATGGCATACATAGCCTTATCCACTTCGTCAGTTACAAAACCCATTACCAGTCCATTAATAACAGTTGTTGCAGAAATCTTCATTGAACTACCTCATTCTTTCTCCCCGTCTTGCCGTTAGGTCAGCTATATTATTTTTATTCTAAAGCCTTAATAATTGGCTTTAATTTTCTCCAAAAGGTTGCACATTCTTCAGTGTTATGCTTTATAAAATTGATTGCCCATTCAGTTGCTAAATATTCCATTTTTAAATCCCAATAGGCTTTAAATAAGTGGTAACAATTATCTTTATCAAGTGCATTTTCAAAAGCTAACTTGATTATTTCTTTATCAATGTTGTCACTGTCCACATCTTCTTGACTTAACTGATATGCAGTTTCTAAATGCCCTATCTCATGCAGTATTGACAAGAGATATAATGGAACAGTTATATGGAATGTATCATTTATGTACTTCTTCCATGCTATGTTTGAGCGCGAGGTGTCGGAATCGTATAGGGTATAGTTTACTATATCGCACTCGGTATCACACATAAACTCTACATCTTCCTCGGCAACATAGCCGAAACTTTCTACAAAGTCCTCAATCATTTTTCTTGCTTTACGTTCTAAATCTGTTTTCTTCATTTCTCTTTCCCTCACTTTCTGTACTAATTATAACACATTTTTTAAGTTTGTCAACAACTTTTTTTTATTTATTTTTCTAAGTTTTTTTCTTGTTGTTTCCTTTTCTTATCTTACAATCTGATTATACACCCATTTCAAACAAAAGTCAAGCAAAATTTTAAGAAAAAAGTGTTAGACTATTTGCGGGAATTGGTACAAGGATCCTGACAACTTGCTTTCCGCAAGAAAAAAGTCAGACAATTCTAACAAAGGGCAAAACTGCGCGACACCGAGGGCGCCGCGCAGTCAAAAAAAGAGAGAGGTAGCGTTAGCCACCTCTCATAATGTCGGGGGTTAAGGCAAATCATTTAAGATTTGCCTTGATGATTTCGTCAATCTGACGAATGATTGCGACCTCTCGCACATCACGAACACTGTCGTTGTTCTTGAGCCTAAACTCAGCCGTTTCTTCCCACTGAATGTGGTATCTGCAAGTCATATAAGACTTCTTGGGGTTTGTAACTTTGCGTAAGAAGTAGATAAGGTCGTGGTCTGCAAGGATACTATCATCATAGTAGTGACCAACACAGTTGTTTTGCTGTTTTCCCTCGTCAGCCTTTTCCTCGGCACTCTGGGGAACTACTACGATATACTCACCAAAGGTCATTCCATTGATGAAGTTTAATCTCTGCAACTTCCTTGCTAACTTCTCGTTCTTTTCCTTATCAACGATTGCTTGTAACTGTTTATAATTATGGTCGAAATCTCTGTTAAGGTCAAGAGTGTAAGGGATATTCATTTCTTTTACTACTCTCCAATAGATATTAGCAAGGTTGTAACACTTCTGTCGATAATCAGTGAGAACACCATTCAGAATGCTATTCTTTACAAGTGGTACATAAGAACCAAAACCACCATTTTTTTCGAACAAGAACTTCATAGCGTTTGTATCGCAAGTATAATCCATAAGTTTTCTCGCTATCTTATGAAACTTGCCATACTTTGCAAAGTAGTAGGCTTCCTGTAAGTTTTTATAAGTTACTTCGTTGCCGAAATTCTTGATAAAATCTTTAGGCATAGCCTTATACATTTCCTCTTTACAATGGCTGTGTATGTCACATATAACTATAAGACTGTTACAGTAATTAAACAACCACTCATACTTTAACATCTTTACGATAGTTTTAGTTTCACCGAGTAAGTAGTTATAACAACCCTCTGCCATTTTACAATCATTATCAAGGTCAAATGAAAACTTACCTGTCGTAAAGTCATAGGTGAGTTCCTTATTACAACCAAAGGTCAAGATATTTCTTTCCTTTGTAAAGGTGTTATCGTCAGTGAACAGATGAGCAGGGGTTTTTATAGTCCAAATTTTTACAGTGGTTCTACCCCTCTTAATTTCCTCGGAAACAAGGTTATACTCTCTATGCCACCTCATTCTTCTCATTAAAGAAGCATATATAGACTTAGCATTGAAAGGAACATTAATGTTTGCACAATCCTGTGCAAAGTCCTTTAACTCAAAAGTCTGTCCGATAAGGGAATTGATTTTACCCTCAATCATTCTGTCCAAATCTCTTTTCTGATAATAGTCAAGTGCCATTTTGTTTACCTCTCTCTTTCTTTATTTGATGTATTTATTATACCATAGGTTTGTGGGTTTGTCAAGCACTTTTTTTATTTTTTTCAACTTTTTTTTATCGGCTTGACTAACTCATCTCCCCTTGACAATTATGATTATACACCCAAACGAGCCAAAAGTCAAGCATTTTTTAGGATTTTTTGCCTTTTTACAAAAGTTCCACAATTTGATCCAAAAAGGTCGAGTTGTCTGACAATTCCATAAATCCAAGCGCGGCGCCCCTTCGCGCTTGGTCAAAAACAAAAATAAAGGGTGGGGATAAACCCCACCCTTGCTTGAGTGGAAATCACTCGGCAAGCTTGATATAGAGCTTCTTGCTCTTGCCCTTGCCGTCCTCGTACTTCGCAATAACTCCGTCAGCTTTCAGCTTGGTTACGTTAGCAGTAATCTTCTGCGCTGAAATCTCCTCGGTGAACTCTGCCTGTACGGTCTTAATGAAGTCAGAGTAAGTCATATCACCATTCTCCAGTACGGAAGTGATAACATTCCTAATCTTCTCATTGAGTAAATCGTTTGCAGTAGGCTTGCTATTGCCACTGGACTTCTTAGTTGCCTGCTCAATGTCCTTATCCATGCGCTCGATAATAGCTGACTTGAGTGCTTCTGAAATCTCCGGATTTTTTCCGTTAACAAGTTCCTTAATAGTTGTGTAAATAGTAGTTTTAGTGAATTCGTTTTTCATGTAATACACCTCTTTCTTATAATATTATAGGCAGTTTTGGGAACTGCCAAACCATATTCAGTTGTAATTGAGATTGATTATTGAGTTTTCTCAAAACTCTGAAATTGACTGCCCTACCTTTGCACTACGTTGCCTTGCAAGGACTTCTAACGAGTGAGTTTGTAGATTCTTTTTAGTCGCTTTCCTTATCTTGTGTATTTATTATATCATAGATTTTTTGGTTTGTCAAGCACTTTTTAAAACTTTTTTTAAATTTTTTTTTAAGTGGTACGGATTCTTGACTTCCCTCATCTTGTAAGTAAATTATAACAAAAATTTTGTGATTTGTCAAGTGCAACTTTTTAGGATTTTTGAGCTAATTGTCTGACAATTTGGATCCGATTCGTAAATTGTGCGACAATTCCAATAATGCTAAAAACCACGCGCCACCATCGGCGCCGCGTGGTCAAAAAGAGTGCGTTCCCGCACTCTCTTCTTTACCCCCATAAGGTTTCATAATATTCATTTGCGAAATGTGATAAACTATAGCTATTAAATGGAAAGTTCATGCGGCTCGCGCAATTCAGCAACCACTGATAGATTAGTGCTGTTTCATTTAACCAATCACATCTATCTTTATAATTAGAAAATCTGAAAAAGCAATCCGGATGTTTTGTGCTCGCGCCCCAACATTCAAGTATTGTGTCTTTTGATTTAATATCGCTATAAAATGCAAATCCGTCAGACCTAACATCATCAACAGTTAACATATCTGTCACCCCCTTAAATAAATGTACTTGCTAAACAACCAACTGTTACTATTGTGCAACCCATATCTTTTACCTTATCAGCTTTAGGTCGCTTTAATATGAAACATCTTGTTATGCTAATAGCATTAGCAACCAGATAAATGCTCTGCCCTACTATATAGGATTTACCTATTGTAATCTGACCTAAAATCAGAAGTACAAAGACTAAATACTGCGCGTTTGTTACAATTTTCTCTTTCATTTTCTTAACCTCTCTTTCCCTTACCTTGTAAACTAATTATACACCTAAATTTTGAGAATGTCAAGCACTTTTTGGGATAATTTTTCATTTTTCCTAAAGTTGCGCAATTCGGATCGAAATAGTTGAATTATCTGACAATTCTGTTTAGCCGTGCGGCGCGCCAGTCACCGCACGGCTAAAAGGAAAGGAAGGCTTGCGCCTTCCTGTTTATTTTTAAGTTAATAGCGGTCTTTGGTCTTTACCGCAACTACATGAAAGAAATATCATTTCTTTTTTCTTCTTTTTATTTTTTTATAGATTGTATATCCTAATCTGCCAAAAGGTATTATATACCACCAAAATATATAGCATAGTGGGTCACTCCAAATAGTTATCCAATGCAGTGCTTCACCAACGAAAAGAAAAATTCCTATAGAAATGTAAGCAGTTAAAAATATAATTAAAATAGTCATCATTATTTTTACCCCCTATAAATTAAATGAATACATAGCTTCTACAAAATCTTTAAAGGTGTTTATACCTGCCTGCCCTTTATATTCATATTTCTTCCATTTTTCTTTAAGTTCTTTTTCAAAATCTTTTGGAACTTTTGCGGTACATAGCGCACCGCAGTTAAATGAAAAATAAGTTATCTTCATAATATTCACCCCCATTAAGTGTAGTTCATTATTTCTCTTGCAACTAAATCTATCAAGAAATCAATTATGCTTTTATTAGCGTCTATCGTTCTACCTAAATCCCAACCATTCCGAACATCTTCATTATCATCAAAAAGTATCTGTTCTATAAACTTTTCTGCTCTTGTAACTTCTTCTTTTGGTGTTCCATAGTCTACCATATATGCTTCGTCAAAAGGGAACTCATATCTTGCCAACCATTCACGCTTTACCCTTGCAACTTCTGCTTTATAGTTGTCAGAACTACCATTTGCTAACCAACTTGTTACAATCACTTTATAGCCAAAACCTTTTAACATTTCAAGTATGGTATTCAATTCAACCATATCATACATAGGTTTTGCTATCTCATACGGACGTACGTTCTCTGCCCTTAAATCTTCCAACCAGTTATCTACACCATACAAGTTAGCTATTGTTCCGTCCATATCAAATACCAATGCTTTATTCTTACTCATTTTTTATACCTCTCTTTCCTTACCTTGTGTACTAATTATACACCCAAAAAACGGAAAAGTCAAGCGTTTTTTGGCTATTTTATCGTTAAATTATTTCGGGATTTTCGGTGAGTTGTCTGACTATTGTGATCTCGATCCGGAATTGTCTGAATATTCTGAATTGTCTGAAAACTGCGCGCCACGACCCTCGGCGCGCAGTCAAAAAGGAAAGAGAGAGGTAAAACCTCTCTCTGGTGTTGGTTATTTTTTGTTTAGACTTAAAAGCTGTTCTTCTGTATAATCATACATAGCATTTTTTACTTCTTCAAGTTCTCCTATACCAAGGATTGAGTTATAGGTGCTTTCTTCGACTACTTCATCGACTACATCAGGCAGTTTAAAAATCAAAGCTTTAATAATCTCTGTAAGCAAATATTCCTCATCAACATCAATAGGTTCACGTTCAATTAACATTTATTTCGCCCCCTTTCTCTTTGCAACTCTAATATCCCTTAATCTTTTTGCTTCTTCATCAAGTGCAGGCACTTCGGGTATAGGGATGTAGTGACGGACTATAGAAAGTCCTGTTCTTTCCTTTTCTGCTAATGCTTCTGCATAAGACTTCGTTGTGAATGTTCCGATTGAATAAGCTACTGCTGTCATAAGTTTTACCTCTTTCCTTTTGTATTTGGTACTTTGTACCTCTCTCTTGTTTACATACTTATTATACACCCTAATAATGGAAATGTCAAGCACTATTTTAAGTAATTAGTGTTAGACTTTTATAGGAAAACGGATCAATAGTCTGACAATTCAGTTTCGAGCCAGAAAATGTCTGAATATTCCTAATATTGTGAAAACTCGTGGCGGCGCCCGCACGCCACGAGCCAAAAAGAAAGGCACTCCGCAGAGTGCCAAGAAAGGGGAAAGCTAAATGCTGTAATGTCCTAAAATCTTGAGTGCTAATTTGTAGCACTGGGTGATGTGTTCGGGCATGTCCCTAAAAAGCTCTACCGCATCCTCGTATTCAATTTCGTCCGGTAGTCCTAACATCAACCATAAATCCCAATCATCTTCATCACATACCTCTAAAATAAGGTCTTGAAGCTTAAATAACATAGCCACGTTGTTTCTTAAAATTTTATCCTTTAAAATCTTCTCATTCTCGCTCATTTTTCTTCTCCTTTAACCAATACTAACTGTGAAAATCTTATGCCTACAATCGCACCATTCTTTACTAAAGACTTTGCCTTTTCACACGCGCTTTCTCTATCTTTTGCATAGATAATAGCACCATGTTCTGTTCCGTCCACTTCACGGATAATCGCTTGATACTGTCCCATAATCTTAGTCATGGCTACCGCCTCCTTCCTTTTACACTCTTATTATATCACCGATTAATCATTAAGTCAAGCACTTTTTTAGGTAATTCTGTTGTGACTTTTTGGGAATTTTAGTCTAATTGTCTGACAATTTCAAGTTGCTGGCGAAATTGTGTGAATTGTCTGAATATTCTGACAACTGCGCGCCACGACCCTCGGCGCGCAGTCAAAAAAAAACCCCGCGGTTCCCGCAGGGGTTAAGGAAGGAAAAGGGTTAGTATTGGTCTAAATACTCCAACAAAGCTATTTCATTATCGGTAACTTCGAATGAGTATTCCTTGTCATCATTATCGCCAAAAACATCATCTTGGCATTTTGCACACATTCCAGTTATGAGGAACTCCCTCTCATTAGCACCAAGTTCGGGGAACGCATCCTGTACCATAGCACCACTCGTCCATGCTTTATACCCCTTTGCTGAAATTGCCAACTTATTTCTTTTTCCGCAGAACGGACATCTTGCTTCCCACCATATAATACTTGTACTCATAATCAATTCTCCTCTCTCTTTACTTCTTCTAATTTTTCCTTTAAAACTTCAACTGCAATTTTGAGCGATTGCTCGTCTGAATCATCTCCGTATGTGGAGAGAAACAATAAATCACCAATAGCTCTTGTTAACTGTTCCTTTGTGTAGTTCTTCTTCATAGGCTTTGCACCTTTCCTTTCCTTTTCTTTACACTCTTATTATACACTCAAAAAACAGAAATGTCAAGTATTTTTTTGAGTAATTATAGTTAAACTTTTCAGGATTTTTGATGCTATTGTCTGACAATTCCGGTCGGATCCTAAAATTGTCTGACTATTGTACTATTGTGTAAAACTCAGCGCGACGCCCGGCCGCGCTGAGCCAAAAAGACAATCGAAACGGGCAGACCGAAGGAGGATTCGCTTTCAGCCTGCCCTGTGAATTAATCTTCATCACTGAACCAAAATGATTCAGCTACTTTTTCAGCTTGCTCATAAGTACCCTCAAAGTACCATTCACCATCAACAACTACTTCCCACGCTCCGCGCTCTTCTGAATAGAAAAATTCTACATTGTACATATCTTTCACCCCCTTAATACTCTTCATATCCCGGACACACCATATCATCACCCATGAGCAAACCTAACTGGCAGTTAATAGCTACATCCTGACACTGTTCAAAAGTACCTTCAAAGTACCACTCGTTATTAACGTATACATTCCACGTCTTGCGTTCCATTGAGTAAATAACTTCAATATTCATATCTTATCTCCTTTCTATATATGGTGTACTGCATTAGCAGTACACCAAGCTCATATCCGACCACTTCAAAACTGAAATCTGCTTGCAAGCCCTACCAACTTCTAAGGCTTCCTTTTTTGTTGATACTCTGTGACTTTTGTCTATATACCAGATACCATTCTCTAACCAGATACCGCAATCACCCTTGTATTCTTTGATAAAACTCATAGCTTCGCGCATATCGGTTGTCTGCTTGCCTTCTGTTGCTACCTGATACCCGGTTTTATAGAATATCTTGTTGCCCTTCTTGAGTGTTAAACCGTCATTGT
>Ga0310786_10011855_pt1 | contig 10841 bp, 9 predicted proteins | sample AusTroGonzalo_MG_FD_203881 | JGI IMG/M metagenome (GOLD analysis project Ga0310786, IMG submission 203881) | Bovine rumen microbial communities from tropical cattle in Woodstock, Queensland, Australia - Gonzalo_03 (v2) (version 2) | ecosystem: Host-associated > Mammals > Digestive system >...
TATATGCTTATATGCAGGAGAACAAAAAGGGAATTTGTGTCTCCGCCTGAAAATTTGCCAGATATAATTGAACAGGTTGATGAACAACAAAATCCTTGTGATTGTGAATGTCATCATCACGATCATTTAAAAGATGAAAAACACAAAAAACACTCCCGTGAACATTGCTGTGCGGACAATATTTTTTTGGATGCCTTGCTTCATACGATAAACATTGCAATCTTCATCTTCGTTGCGACAACAATAATCAACATTCTTATCAGCACAATAGGGCTTGATTTTATCACTTCGTGGCTTGGAGACAACGCATATTTGCAGATTTTGCTTTGTGCTGTGATTGGTTTTATACCAAATTGCGCAGGATCTGTTTTCTTGGTGGAACTTTTCATAAACGGCGGGGTCTTGTTCAGCGCTATGATTGCAGGACTTTCTGTTGGTTCTGGAATTGGCATTTTCATACTTTTCACAAAGAACAAGGGCAAAAAGCAACTTCTTGAGAACCTGCTTATAATGTCACTTTTGTATGTGTTTGGTGTTGTAATTGGTATATTTGTAAATTTTATTTACTAAACTTGTCGAAATTGTTGACTTTTTTACAAAAATACAATAAAATTAAATCGAGGATATTATGAAAGATATTTTAAACGAGGTGCCAACATTTGACACAAAGAAAGAAGTAATTCTTTCATTGGGGGTTTACGAGTTGCGTGGACTTGCAAGAGTTCTTGGGGTGAAATCTCCAACGACCAAAAAGAGAGAAGAGCTTATTTCTTTGATTCTCGAAATTATTGAAAATAATGAGGATTTTACATTTCCAAACAATGCAAAGAGGGGAAGACCTTTCAAGACATTGTCTTCTGTTCAAAACATATTGGATGTTATTGCAACGGGGAGTGAAAGTGAAGAGGTTTTCACACAGTCATTTTCAACATATGAAGATTTGACAGTTTTCGATCAAGAAATGCCTGTTATAACTATGCAGTCGAGTGACATTTTCCCTTGCACTGGTGTTTTAAGAAAGGGTAAAACTTTTGGATATTTTGTTGACAGTTCAAAACAAAGACTTGTATATATTTCTCAAGATCAGATTGCAAAATATGAACTTGAAACAGGTGATTTTCTTGATTGTGCGGTTTTTGAAATAAACAATGGAACAAAATGTTTTGTCAAGAAAATCAACAGAATCAACGGTGTGATTGCTGAAGAATATCGCCCTTTGATTTACAGAGATTATGTCCAAACTTTGCCAACTTCAATTGAAATTGAGAACAAAATTGTTTCAAATGGTGGGAGAAATGTTTTGATTTTGAAAAACCCACTGTTTATGAATGCTTATTTGGAAAATTTGCTTTCCTATTTCAGCAAAAGCAAAGTTGTTTTTTTGGGCATAAACATTTGTTACGAAGATAAACTTTTTGTGACAAAAAACAGAAATATTTTCTCTTTCACGTCAGATTATTCAAGCAGAATTTCTGATGGATATGACAGAATTATTGATGCGATAAATTTCGTTGGCAGAATGAGTGAAACGAATGAAGATGTTTTCTTCCTTGTAAATGATTTTGCAAGCGTGCTTAACTGTCTTGATGCTTATTTTCAAAATGACGAAAGACAATCTATTTATGGACATAAAGAAAAAACAATTATAATTGCGAAAAAGCTCATTTCGCTTGCAAAGGCAAAGAGCAACAATAGAAACGTGACAAATATGCTTATTTGTTTCAAAGATGATGCTGAAAATGAGTTTATAAAAAATGAATTAATTAAAATTTCTAATATTTTGGAGTGAATTAATGCTTAACGTTATTAACAGTTTTACAATTTTCGGCATTGAAATCAAATTTTACGGTTTGATTATGTCGATTGCAATGATTTTGGGACTTATAGTTGCTTGTTCTATTTGCAAACGCAGAGATATGAAAAAAGACGACATTTTTATTCTTGCCCTTTACGTTCTTCCACTTGCGCTTATTGGAGCGAGACTTTACTACGTCATTTTTAGTGCATCAAGCTATTCGTTTTGGGAGATATTTGAAGTTTGGAAAGGCGGAATGGCGATATACGGCGGAGTTATCGGTGGGGCAGTCGGGGTCACTCTTTATTGCTTAATTCACAAAAAAAATTTCTTTAATGTCGCAGATATTGCCGCAACATCATTGATTTTGGGACAAGCAATAGGGAGAATTGGTTGCTATTTTGGTGGTTGCTGTTATGGGCTTGAAGTCACGAATCCAAGTTTTCAGTGGTTTCCAATTGCAACAGTTCAAGCAGATGGGCTTTGGCATTTGGCAACATTTTTCTATGAATCATTTTTTGATTTCATAATTTTTGCTGGACTTTTCATTGCCATCAAAAAGATGGAAAAACCTGGAAGCATAATGGCATTGTATTTGATATTATACGGAACTGTTAGATGTGTTTTGGAAACTTTCAGAGACACGGCAGAAGCGCTCTTTTTGGGCAATTCAGGTATAAGGGTTTCGCAACTTTTAAGTGCGCTAATCGTTATTGCTGGTGTTGTTGAGTTGCTTTTGATTTATAGGGAAAAAATGATGAAAACCAAAAAGAAAGGTTAAAAAGTGTGCAAAAGAGCATACTTTTTTTATGCAATCAAGGCTTTGGGGTATAAAAAAAATCAACATTCTGATTTTTGTTTGCGTATTCAACGCAAGTTTGTTTTTTTCTTCAATATTTTTTTCTCTATTTGTCCTAGAAAAACCTGATTGCTGGTTTTACTTTTTTCTTTTTTTTGTTGGATTGTATCTTTTGACGAAGTCGTTTTTATACAAAAGTGATGCAAATTGTTATTTTGGTTTTTCGCTGTTTTTTCTTGGGATCTTTCTGTTTTTAAATTCGTTATTTTATCTTGATTTTCTTTTTATAGCAATTGTTCTTGCGTTTGCATTGTCATCGGTTTTTACATTCATTTTTTTTAGGCAGTTTTTTCATTTGATTTATGGCTTAAATTTCTTCTTTTGGTGTGCAAGTTATTATCTTTTCAGACAGAATTTTTTCAATTTAGCCATTTTTTTTGCGTTAATAATAATTTTTGTCTTTATTTTTTCTTTGATTTATGCTAAAATAAGAATCGTTAAGAAATAGGAGAACGAGATGTTTGATATTCAAGAGAATGGCTATGACAAAAAAAGTGTAGATGAATATATCTCTAAACTTAAAAATGAGATTATGGAGCAAAAACTTTCTATTCTGGAAAGAGAGCAGAAATATTTGGACTATAAGGACAAGAGTGATGAGCTCGAGAACAGGGAAAGGAATTTGTATAAAGCAGTCAAAGCTCTTCAAGATGCCCAACGAGCAAGAGAAGAGGGAACAAAAACCCTCTACACATTGAAACTTGAGCAAATTTCTCTTTTGTATAAAAAAGCAGAAAATTTAATCAATAACATTTATATCAGGCACCCAGAAATTGAAAGGGATTCTCAAGTCAAAGATTTGTTTTTTGATTTTCAAAATGCTCTTGACAACACAAAATCAACAGACGGCATTTCAAGTGTGATAAGCACGCCGATCAGTTCTGAAAATGATTCGATGAGACTTTTGCTTTCAAAAATGCAAGATTACCGTATGTCGAAAGACAAACCAAAGGAAGTTAGAATTGAAAGAAACGCGACCGAAGCAAAGTTGCAAATAAAACCTATTTGTGCAGATTCAAAAACAAACGATGTTGATGATTTCTTAAACACACAACCCGAAGACAGCAGATATTTCAAAAAGGTTAACCTTGACACAAGTGAATTCAATTTGGAAGAGGCAATCAATCCAAAAGAAGATTTGGAAACAATTATGAAAGCGTTTGATTTCTTCAACGAGGGAAACAAGTAAAAATTGTATATATTTTTATGAAATATTTGATTAAAATTGTTGACAATAGAAATTTTATATGTTAAAATACACTAGCACCTTGGAAAGCGGGTGTTAGTTTTTTGTTAGGAGATATATAAAATGGCAGCACCAAAACGTAAATTAATTGCACTCGAGTGCACAGAATGTAAAGCATATCGTTATGCAACAAGCAAGAACACAACAAACGACGCAGAAAGAATTGAAATCAAAAAATTCTGCCCACGTTGTGGAAAGAGAACAACATTCAAGGAAACCAAGTAAGTTGTTAAAAAAATAAAAAGTCGAGGGGAATATGGCTGATAAAGAAAAAAATGAGCTTAAAAACGAAAAGAATACAAAAGTAAAAAAAGAAAAGAAACCAAAAGAAAACAAAATTGGGAAAAAGACAAGAGAACTTTCTTCTGAACTCAAAAAAGTGACTTGGCCTTCTTTTAAGGATGTAGTTAAAAAGACAGGAGTTGTGCTCGCTGTTGTTGCTATTTTTGCAGTTGTTATTTTTGGAATTGATATGCTTCTTGGCTTTTTGAGAAACTTGTTGGCATAAGGGGGAATGTATGGACAAAGAAGAAGTAATCAAAAACGAAGCTATAGAGAAAGTTGAAGAAGTGAAGGATGACGAACTTGCCGAAAGAATAAAGGCAAACGAAGAAAAGTTTGGCAAAGCAAAATGGTATGCGCTTCACACTTTTTCAGGGTATGAAAATGTTGCAAAAGAAAACCTTGAAACAGTTGTTACAAAGTTTAATTTGCAAGACAGAATTTTCGACATAATCATTCCGATGGAAAGTGTTGTTGAAGAGAAAAAGGGCAAAAAAGTTCTTGTTGAAAGAAGAAGTATGCCTTGCTATATCTTCGTAAAAATGATCTATGGTGACGATCTTTGGCATAATGTCACAAGAACAAGAGGAATCACAGGATTCGTTGGACCAAATGGAAGGCCACTTTCACTTACCGAAGAAGAAGTGAGAAAGAATAAACTTGAAGTTATCAAAGTCAATGTTGATGTTCAAGTTGGCGACAAGGTTGAAATTATTGACGGACCACTTGAAGGAACACTTGGAACGGTTTCAAATGTTAACGCTGAGGCAGGAACAGCAACTGTTATGGTTGAAATGTTTGGAAGAGAAGCTCCAGTTGACATTGAACTTGCTCAAATGAGAAAAATTTAGGTATTTCGTGACTTGGTCACTAAAAATACGAGGTTGAAAAGCGACAAACACTTTTTGATCTTTGGGGAAACCCTAAAAATAGTCGTGGGAAAGCGGGAACTGCATCTGCTTGTATACCACAAAATAAGGAGGAAAAAATGGCAGCAAAAAGAATTAATGCAATTGTAAAACTTCAATTGCCAGCTGGCAAAGCCACACCAGGACCACCAGTAGGTTCATCACTTGGACCTCATGGGATCAACATCGCTGGCTTTACCAAGGAATTTAACGATAAGACTGCATCTCAAGCGGGACTTATCATACCTGTTGTTATCACAATTTATGAAGACAGGTCATTCACGTTTGTGCTTAAAACACCACCAGCAGCTGTTCTAATCAAAAAAGCTATTGGTCTTGACAAAGCATCAGCAAAACCAAACTCACAAAAAGTCGGAAAAATCACAAAGGCTCAAATTCGCGAAATCGCAGAACTTAAGATGCCAGATTTGAATGCAAGTTCAATCGAAAACGCAATGTCTATGATTGCTGGATCGGCAAGAAGTATGGGCGTTGAGGTTGTGGACTAAGGAGGCAAAATATGTTTAGAGGAAAAAGATATGTTGAAGCCTTGAAGTCATACGACAAACAAAAGGCTTACACGATTGGCGAAGGACTTGAAGTTTTGATTGGCAACGCAAAAGCGAAGTTTGATGAAACGGTTGAACTTCACGTAAAACTCGGTGTTGATTCAAGAAATGCAGATCAACAAGTCAGAGGTGTTGTTGTTCTTCCACACGGAACAGGAAAATCTGTCAGAGTTCTTGTTATTGCAAAGGGAGACAAAGCAGACGATGCTCAAGCAGCAGGTGCTGACTATGTTGGAGCAGAAGACATCGTTGCAAAAATTCAAGGCGGATGGCTTGATTTTGATGTATGTATCACAACTCCAGATATGATGGGTGTTGTTGGAAGAGTTGCAAAGGTTCTTGGACCTAAGGGACTTATGCCAAACCCAAAGAGCGGAACAGTTACAATGGATGTTAAGAAGGCAATAACAGACGTTAAAGCCGGAAAAGTTGAATACAGACTTGACAAAACAAACAATGTTCACGTTATCCTTGGAAAAGTAAGTTTTGGAAAAGATAAACTTATTGAAAACTACAACACAGTTATCGAAGCGCTCACAAAGGCAAAACCAGCAGCAGCAAAAGGACAATATTTCAAAAACATTGCAATTGCTTCAACTATGGGGCCAGGCGTTAAAATTGTGACAACGTTTTAATTAAGAGACGAGAAAGGGAGATTTATCTCCCTTTTTTTATTAATACTGAGAAATCGTTTGACATTTTTTGTCAAATATTGCACAATATATAAGGGAATTGGGAAATATTGCTTACGTTTTTCCTTAAAAAGTTTTTGAAGGGGGGGCAGTGTGAACTCGTTGAAGAGAATGATGTCGATTTTGTTGTCATTTGTCATAGTTTTTGGCATATGTTTTGTTCCTGCAAGTTTTCACAACCAAACTCCAAACGAGGCAAGTCAAAGTTCTTTGAGTTCAAACTCATCAAACGATTCAAACGAACCAAGTTTTCAAGAAGATTATCTCATTCAAGAAAAAGAAAGAGAGAGTTGGGATGATGCTTTGCAATATCACATTCAAAAAGAAACTGCAAATCTAAATCAAGAAGCGTTCACTCAAAATGTTTTGCCAATTGAAGTTGACCCAAGCGATCCAAGTTACATAGGGGGCGCGCTTCCTACTGGTTTTGTGGAAGTTGAATACATCGAAAGCACAGGAACGCAGTATATTGATACAGGTTTTATTCCTACAGAAAACACAAAGGTCAAGGGCAATTTTGCTTTAACAGAAGTGCAAAACAGTGTATCCGTTTTTGGTTGTTTTAACACAGCTGAATCGAGATTCAACTTGTTGGTAACAACCAATTTATTCAACAAAATAACTGGAAATTCATATATCACGTCGAACAATTTGTTGCCTTCGGTTGCTCCAGCAATAGACACAAATTATAATTTTGAAATATCTTTGCCAAACTACATCATCAATGGAAGTTCTTATACATCTGGCAGTTATTCATACACGAGTTCAACTTCATCTTTATACATATTCTCGAGAAACACTGGAAGTTCTCCAGATCAATTCATAAAGATGAAACTATATAATTTTGAAATTTATGATGATGGTGCGCTTATTTGTAAACTTGTTCCTTGTTATCGAAAAATTGACAATGTGATTGGCTTATATGATTTGGCGAATACTGGTCTCAATATATGGGATGAGGAGTGGGAAGCAGGCAGAATAACATCAAGGGGTGTTGCCAACGAGGGCTTGCCAGAAAACGGCACAAATCAAATACGAACAAAAAACTATGTCCCAGTTTCAGGAAACACAAAGTATTATTTCAGAACAACAAATTCGAGTGGAATTGTTGTGTTCTATTATGATGAGAGCAAGCAACTTGTTGATTGGGATGTAAATGTGCATAATCAAGAGTTAACAACCCCTGCAAATTGCAGTTATATTAAATTTTATACATATGGGGATTATGGTTCAACATACAAAAAAGACATATGCGTAAATGTTTCTGATGCAAACAGGAACGGAACTTATGAGCCAAACAGCCCATTCTATACAAACGCTGGCACAGGAAGTTTTGTCATTCCAAACGTTACAAGTGCTTTGCCAAGTAACTATCATCAAATCGAATACATTGAAAGTTATGGAGCACAATATATTGACACAGGAATTTCTGCAGTCAATGGCTATAAGATTGTTTCTTCTGTTAGTTTTTCAAATGGAGCAAACAAGAACCTGTCTGGCATTCAAACGGGTGGCGGATCAAAGCGTGCATTTGGACCATGGGCTGCATCTCAAACTGGAACCAAATTTTCACTCGGTATAGGTGTCGGTGGTGCTGTAAACACGGATAAGATTTACGACATTGACCAAAGGTATGAAATAGAAACAAATTTAGATGCCACAAATCCATATCTTAAAGTTGATGGAGTGAGTGCAATATTTACGCAAAGTCCAGGGGGAGCATTAAGTTCTTTAATTCCAGATGGCAACATATATTTATTTGCTTTGAACAATGCTGGAAGTGTTACAACTGGCTTTGTTGGAAAGGTTTATGGAACCATAAAAATATATGTCGAGGATCTTTTGGTTCGAGAGTTCGTTCCTTGCTATGACTTAAACAATGTTGTTGGGGTGTTCGATTTGGTGGAAAACAAGTTCTATTGCAATAAGGGAACGGGATTGTTTAACATTCCAAGCGCAATAAATTACACTTATTCTCTTCAGGGCAGTGGAACAGAAATCGCCCCATATCAAATTTCAAGTGCTTTAGATATGGCATATTTATCATATTCTTCAAACCACGGTGTGTCGTATGACAACAAGTATATTCAACTCACCAACGATATTGTGCTTAATGATGGTTTCTTCGAAGAAGATGGAACTTATCACGATGGCGGTGACGAGAAGCTTTACGAATGGGTCCCAATTTCAAAGAGCGTTGGGTTTCGTGGCTGGTTTGATGGACATAACCACACTATTTCAGGAATGTATATAAATTCAAGTTCCCAAAACAATGGTTTATTTGGTTTGATAGCTGGTGCTGTTAACACAATTAAAAATTTAAGTATTGACAACTCTTTTGTTTCATCATCAACAGAAAACACAGCGGGTTTTTGTGGCTTGGTAAATGCCGATGCGACCATCGAAAATGTAAAATTCAATGGCAAAGTTCGCTGTTCCGCCTATTATTCTGGTGGTTTGATTGGAAGGTGTAACTCTGGTGCAAAGCTTTTTAACTGTTCAGTCGATGTAGATTTAAAGTCGACAAGATCTTATTGTGGTGGACTTTTGGGTTATAGAGGGTTTGGCGGTAGCGCCACAATGAATATTAAAAATTGTGTTTCGCGGGGCAAAGTTGAAAGCGCTGGATATTATGCCTCGGGAATGATTGGTCAAGGACAGGCTAACCTTTCTAATTGCAAAAACTATGCAAGCGTTAAGGGGGGAAATTACGTTGCTGGTATAGTGGGGTATATTTATGGTTCTTGTTCCGAATGTGAAAATAATGGCATAATTGAAGGAGTTTCTTATACTGCTGGTATCATTGGATTTGGTTCAGGTGACGCGTATAAATGTGTTAATAAAGGGACTATATTAAACAAGGTTGCAGGATCAAGAATCTCAGGCATAGGCGGGGATACCTGCAACCATTGTGACAATTATGGTGATATAATTTGCACTGCTAAAACGAATTATGCTTCGGGAATAGGTGGAACAGCGTATATGTGTCAAAACAGTGGAAATGTTTTCACTTATGGGAATTTTGCTTTTGGAATTTCTTATGCTAGTGTAAGTTTTTGCACAAACAGAGGCAATATAACCGGAAATTCTGCAAGTGGTATTGGCGTAAACACTCAATACTGTGTAAATTATGGCAATATTGTTGCGACAGGAACTGCTTGTGGGATCGGTGAAGGAAGTAGTGGATCATATAATGTAAACTATGGCAATGTTTCGGGCAATTATGCTTCGGGAATAGGAGGGGTGCTAACAGCTGAACTTTATTCGTGTGTCAATTACGGAAATATAACAGGAACAACAATCGCTGGAGGAATTGCTACTTCTATTGGAAAAATGACTAATTGTATCAATTTTGGGGAAATTACTGGCAATTCACGTTGTGCTGGGTTAGCAAGAAGGATAGAGATAGGGGTAACGAACTGTATCGTGAATTGCAGTGTTAATGGTGCTTTGCAAAAGCAATATTGGGGAACAGATTTTTCAGCATTTTTTCACACTTATAAAGATGGTCGAATTGGATTGATCAGGTTTGAAAGCACCGGATTTATAATGGAGGTTTTAACAGAAAACTTTTTGCAAAGAAATGGTTTTGAGGCGCAAGACCACGTGTATGTTCAAGGTGCATAGAAAATTTGGAAAATTTCTTAAAAAATTGCCTTACATTTTGAAAAATATATGATATATTATTTCAGTCGATGAGAATTGCCCAATGTCGCAGGGGTGCGGAAACCTTCTATCTTGACCTTCTTCAATTTGGGTGACACAACAGCATCTGGCGAAGGAATTTCAAATGTTGAGTTGCTTTCAATTAAAAATTGCATTTCGATTTGCAAATATAGCAATGTTGAAACCAAAGTGTTCTATGGCGATGACTTTTCTGCTTTTAATTATAACAGAAAGGCAGGAAAAATTGGTTTAAATGCTTTTGAAAGTGTTGGGCAATGGCAAAAAAAGTGACTGAAGAATACTTAAGTAGCAACAATTTTTCAAAGATTGCATAAATAAAAAACATACAGAAATGTGTGTTTTTTTTGTCGAAAATTCAGGGGAAAGATGCTTTTTGCCTACACATAGCCTGGTGTTTGCAAAAAACTTACAAAAAACTTGCAAAAAAGTAAAAAAATTTTTGAAAAAGAGTTGACAATAGCGAATGTAATGTGGTAATATAGCAATGCTGACATCGAGTCGGCGAGAACAATGGAAACTAAAAGAGAATAGGAATAAACAACAACAATTTATGTCAATGTTAAGTTATTGAGTCTAAGTTCAAACTATAGAAGAAATCGTGAACAAGTACAAGTTCACGTTAGGCTAAGTAATTGGTCTATGAATAATGAACTAAAATGAACAGTGCTGAGGCACTTAATTTTAGAGTTTGATCCTGGCTCAGGACGAACGCTGGCGGCGTGCTTTAAACATGCAAGTCGAACGGGAGTGAGAAGGGGCTTGCCTCATCTCACTCTAGTGGCGGACGGGTGAGTAACGCGTGA
>Ga0310786_10011856_pt1 | contig 10840 bp, 3 predicted proteins | sample AusTroGonzalo_MG_FD_203881 | JGI IMG/M metagenome (GOLD analysis project Ga0310786, IMG submission 203881) | Bovine rumen microbial communities from tropical cattle in Woodstock, Queensland, Australia - Gonzalo_03 (v2) (version 2) | ecosystem: Host-associated > Mammals > Digestive system >...
GCGTCGAACGGAAATAGTGGCACGTCGTTCATGTCGATAAACGGACTGACGGCGGAGGAAGGGTCGGCACTCGCGGCGCAGGCGGAAGAGGATGCGGAAAACCTTGGTGTTGCGGCGACTCTGGGGCAAGCTGCCTTGCCCAGTGGCGCGACGATTGCGATGGTGAGGGCCGACGGCACCGTTTGCGGGCGCTTGCGTCCGCAGTTCAACTCCGACGGCACTTGCGACTTTGATGAGAACATGGCTCGGCTCGACGAGTTGCTTGCGCAGGCGGCGGATGTTGCCGAGGCGGCGAACGATACGCCGAACGGTGCGCCAGCCGAGAGTGCCATGCAATACGGCGGTGGCGAAGTTGCCGGAACTCTGTCTGTCAACGACATGGTTGACTGCTTCAAGCTTGTAGGTGACGGTTGGTATGGCAAGAAGATCGTGTTTGCCCTTGCGGCGAGCGCCCTTGGATCGAAGCCCATCCCGTCCGAGGCGGATCCGGATGTCGTTGTCATGCGATACGACGCCGATAGCGGCTTTTTGGAGGTGGTCGACTATGAATTGAGCATCTTTGCGACGAACGGCGTGCGCGATGTCGAGCTTGCATATTCCTTCCACAAGGAGGATATCGACGCAGGCCGCATCTTCGTCGTTGCGACGGCGTATGCAGACGCCGACTCGGTTAAGTTTGTGGGTGATTCTGCGTTCAGCTACGCGATTTCCGCTTATGAGGCGACGCCGAACGCCGGTATCATTACATTTGACGCACAGCCCGAGACGGCGGTCATTCAGGAATCGACGAACCAGGTGTTCAACGTGCCGCTTTACCGAATGTTCGGAAGCGATGGTGAGGTGAGCGTGAACGTGGTCGTCGACGAGTCCCTTACGACGGCGACGGGACGTTTCGAATTTATCGACGCGAACCTCGTATGGACGAACGGCGAGACAGGGGTCAAGTATGTGCCGATTACGTTGAAGGGAAGCGAGTACAACGATGGGCTCTACGATATCACCCTTCGCATAGAAGATCCCGAGGAGGCTATGGCGGGCGTGGAGAAGTACTACACGACCTACACGATCTCCTATGGAAAGGAGCCGAGCGAAGCTGGTCAGCTGGCGATTGTTTCCGTCACGCCTGCTGTATCCGCGGACGGTCGCATCTATGTGCGTTACGGAAGCTTGGACGATGGGACGCTGCGAACGGAGGACGAGATGGCGGTGCAGATAAACCGTACCGGCGGAAAGGGGCCTGCGGCGGCGTACATCAGCTGGAAGAATGGCAAGGAATCGTTCAGGGAAACGCTTTCCTGGGCGAACTACCTAACCGGTACGCAAACCGCGTTCCTTGCGGATGGTTTCCCTGCGCCGGGAAAGAGCGGTTATGCGGATGTCACAATTACGGCCACGTCATCCAACGACGTTCCGATGGTGAAAACCGGGGCGACTCTGAAAGTACGAGTCCTTCCGTACGACGCACCGGCGTTCGAGGCCGACGCCGCGACATGGAGCGGCGTACAGTACACGACTACGGAAACGAACGTCGTTGCACTGGCCGTTCCGGACGGCATGACGGTTAAGTCGCTCAAGCTGGTTTCGGGAAGCGTCCCCGCAGGGCTCAAGGTTGCGTTCGTCGACGGCCAGCTCGTTGTCAAGGGAACGCCCACTGCGGGCACGGTTTCGACAACGGCGACGTATTGGGTCCAGCTTGTACGAGCCGAGGGCGGTACGGTCTATTCGATGCCCGTCACCGTTACATTCGAGAACAAGGCGTTGGCCGACGTGAACGACAGCTTCGCGTCCGCGAAGACATGGATGGGTCTACCGATGACAAACGAGACGCGGCGGCTCAAGGGGCTTCTAGACCTGACGGTTGCCAAGAACGGCAAGACGAGCGTGCGATACCGCATGGCGGCCGGCAAGACGATTGCGTTCTCTGCGCCGGGACTTGCGGGCATCGACCTGGACGGCACGGCGCGCCTTGCGGCGGAGAAGAATTACTGCTGCGGATCGAAGTATGTTTTTTCCGCTACTCTTGGCGCGAACGGATCGCTTGACGCGACGGTTACGCTCGACGATGGTTGCGCCGGCGCGACGGTTGTCGGCGCGGTTAGTCTGGATTCGGATGCGATGGCCTGGAGCGCTGTAAACACGGCGGAGCGCTATGGCGGCGATTACGTCGCGGCATTCCCGCTCGGAGCGACGACGAACGAGAATACGCTCTGCTACGGTTCGCCGACGATGCGGCTCAAGTTTGGCACGCAGAGCGCATGGAACCGCGGGGCCGTGACGTTCGCCGGCACTCTCCCCAACGGCAAGGCGATAAGCGGCACGGCGTATCTCGTGCCGACTACTGAAGACGCGGTTGCTGCTTCACTTCCGGTGTTCACAAGTTCGTCGTCCGATACATTCTCGGCGATGCTGGAGCTTGACGGTGGAAGTCCCACCGCCGCGCCGGGTGTCGTGCCGTTCTGGTCGCACAACGAGGCAGGCATCGACTCGCTTTCCTACGAGAACGACTATGACGTTGTCGGTGCTCTCTGGTCCTGGGCGGGCTGGAATTGGATTGGCGAAAAGGTGAATGTCAACAGGACCTCGGGCATTGCCGGCGGCACCATGAGGATAGATCTCCACGGGGGAACTGGCCCGCTTACGACCGTGACATGGCGCGGCGTGGCGTTGCCCGGCGACAAGCCCAGGATACTCGGCGCGTATTGGAGCAACGCATTGATGCCGAGTGGCGACAGTCGTAGGCGCACGGTGCGCGTCGGCTACGCAGTGGAACTGTCAGATGCAGAGTGACGCTCACCTGACCTGACGTCAATAGGAAAAGCTGTTTTCAAAGGGAGATAGGGAAATGAAGAACAATAGCTGGGTTTCCAAGTTTCTGGCCCTCGCCATGGTGTCCGGCTTCGCATTCGGCGCAAACGCCGAGAAGATTTCGAAGCATATCGTCGACGACTTTGAAGAATGGTACTGGAAAACGACAGTCAAGGTTTCGCGCGGAAGTGCGCATACCTTTTGGATCACTGGGCTGACGGCGGATACGGCCATCACCGATTTCGACGTCTACTGTGAATACACGTACAAAGAGGATGGTGAGACGTATGAGGATGGCGTGTATGCCAATGACAGTACCGAGCGACAGAATTCTTCAGGCGGATGGGACAAGTACGTCCTTCTGACTGCCGACGACTGGGAATGGGTGCCAGAATCAAAATCGTCGCTCACGTTCACAGTCATGGTTTCTGGCTGGGGAGGCGAGGGATACACATCTGAAGATTTAAGCTTCACGTTCGGGCACTCCGACGGAGACGGCGACTTCCCCGACAATCAGGAGCCAATATATGTCGCGCCTGAAGGGTCGGCCGACAAGCCGAAGAATATCGCCTTCAAGGACCTATCCGTCGGACAGGACGTAGACGTCAACGCGACCATGGTCAACTGCGAGGCCGCGGAGGATTCCGAGGGCACGTACTACATCAAAACATCTTCGCTTGTCGAGGGACATCGCTATTTCTTCGGCATTGACGGTGGAAGCGACCTCAGGCTGTTCACGCCGAAAAACGCGGAGGTGACGGCCGACAGCGTGGCGCTTAAGGAGTACTACGGCTGGGCGAATTGCTCCGAAGCCTATTCCTTCGTCGTCCCCCCCGATGGCAACGGCGCGTACACGATAACCGTCTCGTGCGAGCCTGGAGTCGCCTTCACTCTGTACTACGCGGCCCAGCCAGCCCTGACGCCCGACAAGCATGCGTTCGAGGATCTTGCCGTGGGGACGGTCAGCGAAGAATTCGCGCCCGGCTATATGAATGATCCCGAGAGCGGTGCGTACGACGAGGTGATTGACCAGAAGCTCTTCCGAGTGGTTGGCTACAAGAAGGGTGACAACGTCGTATTCCGCACTGATGGCGCGGGGAGCGACTTGATCATGCGTCTCTACGACAGTAAGGGCAAAATCCTAGCAGAGAATTTCCGCATGGGCGAAGACAAACAGGATGTGTCGCTTGCGTGGACAGCGACAGCGGCATATTCAGCGTCAAGTGCGGTGTATCTTGGCGTTTGCCAGCAGCTCGAGGATGAAGAAGAGCCAAGCGCAGGTGCGGTGACGGTTTCCGCAACGGTTGTGTCGCTTAAGAACGAGATGATGCCTCTTGCCGTGGTGCCTGACGGCGTGAACCGTTCGCCTGTAGAGGCGGATGACGTGGAGCCATCCGCAGAGCGGACGCTTTCGGCGAACGAATGGACCAATACGTACGCCATCGCGGCGCGCAGTGGCGTGACCTATCGCGTCAAGGCTGTTTGCGATGATGTTTTGTCACATGGCCTCATGCTTACGAGCCGTGTTTACACTGTAGTGAACAACAAGGCGGCGCTCCTCACGGCGGCGGCAAACAATATTAAAGGTGCGCTTGATCCCGCTACGGATGGCTGGCTTGAGTTTACGGCATCTGCACATGCGACCATCTATATCGATGTTTTTGTGGCGAATGGTTCCTGGGGCAGCGGAACGGGGCTTGAATATGGCCCCTATAACCTCTATGCCAGTGCGGCGGGCACTCTTGGCACACTGACCGTTCCAATGAAGGGGGCTCCGCAGGATCTTATGGGCTGGAAGATACTTAGCGGCCCCGGCATCACTGCTACTAAGGAGGTTTTCTATGCTGCAGGAACGAGCGCAATCCTTCCAGCAGGTACATTTACGCTTGTCGCCAAGGAAGTCAAAGGATTCGCAAAGCCAGATGCGAAGGGCTATACGACGGTTTCGGTCGTCGCAGGAACGACTATATCCGTAGCCACTGAGTACAAGTATTCTGACACCGTCGACCCGCTCGATGACTGGCCGGATACCAAGGTCAAGCACCCGGGGCTCAACAAGGTGTACGCGCCGACAAAGCTCGCGCCGACGGCGGCGAAACCCGCGACGGCAGACCGGACGCTCTGGGAGGAGGACTCTGCCGACTGGTATACGGTCGCTGCAACCGCCGGATGCTACTACAAGTTTGCGTTCACTGCGACGACAGGCGTGCCGAAACTTGCCGTGTACGGACCGGACAACTGGACCTCGGAATGCTCCTATGTCCTCTTTGACGACCCTGAGTCCGCGTTGCAGACATGCGCGGCGAAGAAGGGTACTTACTATGTGAAGGTCTCGCATCTCGACGAGGGTGCCCCGACGGACAGTTCATACACGCTTGAAGCCACCATGGCGAATCCTGGCGTCGTAAAGTTCGCCAAGACCGAAGTGGGCGCAAAGGATTCCGCCGCGTATGTCGATCTCCCCGTTTCGCGCACGGGCAAGGACGGCGTAGTGCGCGTCAAGTACCGCACCGTCGGCATGCAGACCGACAAGGACGACGCCTACTACTATCCTACCAACGGCGTACTGACTTGGGCGGAGAACGACAACAAGGCGCAGAACGTCCGCGTACGTCTTGTGCCGAATGCCGGCTGGGCCACGAACAAGATTGTCAAGGTAGCCCTCGAGCCGTTCTCGATGGACGACGAGTCGTTCGATGCGTCCAGAGAATATCCCGCGACCTTTGACGTCGACAAGCAGGGCAAGCCGCTCGATACCGCGACGATCACCATTGCGGCAACTGGAAAGAAGACTCCTGGCACGATTCTGGCGGCTTGCATCGACCCGAAGAAGCCCGTGTTCACGGTGACGGCCGGCGAGACGGTGGAGATCCCGATCGAGCGCGCCGCCGGAGCGGACGGCGTCGTGGGCGTCAAGGTGGAGACCGTCAAGGGCTCGGCCAACAAGTCGGGAGAAATCGACTTCAATCCGGTGACGACGCAGCTGGTATGGAACGACGGCGAGACCGACGCGAAGACGGTTTCCGTCCAGACGAAGTCCGTTGCAGGCGACTACACGGGGCTGAAGACGTTCACGCTCAAGCTCACCGCGCTGACGAGCGCGAAGACCGACCCCGTGCAGTACGACAAGCCCACGATCGCCGCGTCGACCATCACCGTGAACATCGTCAACGACAAGTTCGCCGACACGATGGCAAACTACGCGAAGACCGTCACTGCCGCGGCAAACGGCTACACGATCAAGGAAGGCAAGGCGGGACAGTGGGTCGTCAACGCCGACGGCAGCTTCTATGCGCCGAACGGCGGCGACCTGACGTTTGCGTTCTCCACCACGGGCACGTTCACATACAAGGTGACGGTTGGCGGCCAGACCAAGACCGAGTCGTTCGCTGCGACGTCCAAGAACAAGACCCTAGCTATCAAGGGCGCGTCGACCTTCGAGATCGTCGGCTACGAATTTGACGGTACGCCGGTTGCGCTTCGCCAGGGCGTCAAGTACGAGGCGTCTTTCGGCGCAGAAGGGACTGTCAAGGCGGCCAACCTGCCTGCAGGCCTGAAACTCGCACAGGACAAGGTCACGAAGGAGTGGCTCGTTGCAGGAGTGCCGTCGAAGGCAGGCGTGTTCCAGACTGTATATACGAAGACTGTCGGCAAGAACGCGCCTGTCGTAGACACAGTGTGCTACACTGTTGCCGCCGAAGGCTCTGCCGCTGGCACGTTCACAGGTCTTGCCACGACGTTCGACACGACTAATGCCGCTCCCGCTCTCGCCTCTGTGACAATTACCGCTGCACTTGGGGGCAAGCTTAGCGCGAAAGTGGCAATCGCTGGCAAGTCGTATACGTTTGCCGACACGGGCTACACCTATTTCACAAGTGATTCCAATGATCCTGACGCACCTGCGTACATGACTGCGGAGCTGAGTCTCGTCTCCAAGGTTGGTAGCGGTGCGACGGCGCAGACTGTCACGAACTGGCTATATTACACCGTTATGGATGCCGCCGAGACGAATCCCGATGGTTGGTACACCGAGGGAGTTGTCGACATCCAGATGGCGACTCTCCCTGACGCCAAGGGTAGCGGCTATCAGGAAGACGTATGGTATTGCGGCAAGGTGTACCGCGACAATTCGAAGATGGCCGACAAGACGGCGCTTGCAGCATGGCAGGCAGCTGCTGCCAAGTATGCGGGTTACTACACGGTATCGCTCGTCGCTTCGGACGCTATGCCAGGCGAGCCGCGCGGCAGCGGATACATCACGATGACGCTTGACGCGAAGGGCAAGGTCAAGCTCTCCGGAAAGCTCGCCGACGGAACGGCCTACTCCGGCTCCGCGACTGCGGCGCTTGCAGGCGAGTCGGATTCCTCGTCCATACGCGTGCCGCTCTACGCCTGCAAGGGCACGAGCTTGTTCGGTGGCTGGCTTTCGATCCGCGAAAACGACGCTGGTGGCCTGGTTGCGGAAATCGACGCGCCGGATACGGACCTGTTTTGGGCCAACGACGACCAGAATACGACGCGCGACGGAGAAGCGGGTTTTGCGCTATATCTGCAGCCTGTCGGTGGATGGTACGACACAGTCTCGAATCTCCAGCGCGCCTATCTTGAAAGCGACCTTTTCGTCGATTTGCCAGAAGGCGAGGAAGCGCTTGAGGAAATTATGAACGCTCTTGCGCTCGGCGGCGACTATGCTTTTGTTGCGCATCCGTCTGGCCAGGCGGTGGATCTTGCCGGGAACACGCTGTCTGTTGAGAAGCAGACGCTCGTAAAGGATGCGTCGACGAAGTTGAACGACTGGGCGGCCTCGGGCAATGCCTCTAACGTAAAGATTACGTTCAAGCGCGCGACCGGCATCGTGTCTGGCACGTTCGACCTCTGGTACGAGGGGACGAATGCCAAGGGTGCAATTGAGCAAAAGTCCATCTCCGGCCTGAAGCACGAAGGCGTGTTGATTCTTTCGCGCGGTGACGACGGATACCTCGAGGACGACGTTCTTTCCAGCGGCTTCTTCCTCTCACCGCAGACGTTGGGGAAGCGCAAGTGGACTGGATCCTACCGCTTCGATATCAAGACGATGCCAGTTGAACGAGTTTGGACGGACGCGGAATAGGAATGCCTATGGGTGTGGAGCAGAGCAAGGAGTGCGTGCGACTCCATGCGGCGTACGGCGAAATGCGGCGGGAGATGTCCCGTCCGCATTTCGTGTCATTTATGGAGGCGTTCGAGTCCGATCTGAAGGACGATGCGTTCGCATATCTCCCTGTGGCGGACGAGAACGTTGAGTCCATGCAGAATGGAGGCCCTGTCAAGTGTCTTGCCATCAATACTCCGAGTGGCAAGATGATTGCCCTATTTACATCCAAGGAGGAGGCCTCAAAGCATTCAGCGGGCAATCATGTTGGCGTGAAGCTCCAGGCATTCGTCCGAGCGGCGCTTGGCGACAAGTCTGTGACGGGAATCCTCGTGAACCCGCTTGACGGGCACCATGGAATTCCAGTTGAACGGGCGAATCTCGCGATCCTTGCCCGCCGCGCTGGGCTTACAGGGCCTTCAATGCCCCAGATGCATCCGGGGGTTGTCTCGAATGCCATTTATAAGCTTTGGGACATCGCCGTCGGGGTTCCAACGTCGGTCTATGATGTAAGTGCAGAAGTGAAGTCTCTCGGAGGGTTTGACAAGACGTTGGCTCCTGTGCTGCGGAAGTGGCAGCAGGCTTTCGAGGGTGGTACGTTCAGGCCTCCAGAGGTGATGGAATACGTCAAAACGGTGCTTAAGGATGTAGTGGCGACGGGTTTTGTGTACGGCGCAATGGCCCTTAAGCATCCAGACAAGGCCCTTGACGTCGATATCGACCGTTGCATAGACGGCATACCAGACTTGAGAGACGACATAGGGCAGAACGTCGACCAGTATCTTGTGCTGCTGTCTGATGCGACGCGTTCCGACCTCGTCGAGCCAAACGAGGAACATGTACACGCGCTGCTTGCCGCGAACATCGGCATCATCGCGTTCGGAGCGTTCAATTTCGGCCTTGGCTGGGGCATGGCCAAGGATGCCGAGAGCCAGGGGGTGATCGCCCTTGCTGACCTCAGGGATCGCCAGCAGGCCTGGATAGAGAAATTCAAGGAGGACACGCTCGCCAGGGTGCGGGCTGCGCAGAAGGCCAAGGAGAAGGGAGAAAAAGATGAAGACGGCGAATGAGTTTTATACTGATTGTCTGGAAGCGTTTGTGAAGACGGCGCAGGGTTACGGATATGCTGTTTCTGGTCCGCGAGGCAATGACGTGCTTGTGAAGCGCGCAAGCCAGTCGGTGCGAGAACTCTTGAAATTCAAGCCGCTTATAACGATGTTCAGCAAAGACCCGATGATGTACTACTACTACATCAACGGCCTCGCATTCGCAATGGGAATCGTCTTGGCAATGCTTCAACTCAATGCGAAGGAAAAGTTTGCGGACCGCAACTTGATTCCCATGATCGTAAACGATCCCGATACTTCCGCACACGATCTTGCCTATCACACGATGCAACAATTCGGCATGTCTCCCGAGGCATATAACCAACTCGTGCAGGACATATACGAGAAGTTTATGGAACTTCACGAGCCATACTGGAAGGCCAAAGAACCTCGCGACTACACGCTTTCGGCGTTCTACGCGTCATTCATGACCGGCTGCAGCATCGCCATTGAGCGCTACGAAATGAAAGTGTCGGCGAGGGGCGTCTGTCCTTCCTCTTGAAGGCGGTTGAGTAGGTCTTTGAACGAAAGGGAATGACCATGTCAACAGGAAAAAGAGTTTATGCGGCGAAAGAATTGCTGGCAGTCGTGGCGGTATCGGTGACGGCCTTCGCCGCACTTGGAGGAGAGACTGCGCCATTGAATCCTGCCTTTTTGAAGTGGCAGGCGGAAAGACGCGCGCACACGAATGTGCAGGGAGGGGGCGGTTTGGCTGCGAACTCGCCGACCGCCCATAGGAAGGGATTGGTGCCCAGTACGTTTGACCGATCATATCTCTCCGGGTTCTACAGTGACGGCGAGGCCGTCTCGCCACTCAAGTCCCAACCGTTCAAGCCCATCTTGACGGCATCGTCGTCAATTCCATCGTCATACGATGCGCGGAAGGACGGAAAGGGGTTGACCAGCGTGAAGGACCAGAACCCCTATGGTACGTGCTGGGCGCACGCCACGATTGGATGTCTGGAGACTTGGCAGCTGGTCGCCGGGAAGGGCATGTTCGACTATTCGGAGAACAATCTCGCGAATCTGCATGGAAGGGACATACCGTTCAGCGATGGCGGGAACGGAGATTTCGCCTCGGCCTATCTGTTGCGCTGGAGCGGACCTGTTCTTGAGGCGAGCGATCCTTATCCGAACGTGGGCGGCAGCCCGTCGAACCTTGAACCGGTCCTTCATGTTCAGAACGTCAAGTGGATTCCGGCGCGTTCATCGCCGACTGACAACGCGGTCATCAAGAAGGCCGTAATGAAGTATGGCGCGGTTTATGCGTCTTACTATCACGAACCTTCGGCGAGCGGTGGAGTAGATCTGGGAACGAAGACTGCCTACTGGAATCCGCCGGAAGGGGCGTACTACCGCAGTTCGTACGAACAGTCCAACCATGCAATCTGCATTGTCGGCTGGGACGACAACTATTCCGCTGGCAAGTTCTCGACGAAGCCTCCTGCCGACGGCGCGTTCCTTATCAAGAATAGCTGGGGCACGGACTTTGGCAAGAGCGGGTACAGGGGATTCTGCTGGATATCTTACTATGACGCCGGACTTGCCGGCCGGCACGGTCAGTATTCCGAGACGTCCTATGTGTTCGCCGACACGGAGGCGGTAGACAACTACGACGACATCTACCAGTACGATCCTCTGGGACTCGTGACGACATACGGCTCCTATGGCGGCTCTCGGCATGGTGCGGCCATGTTTGTTGCACGCGAGGACGTAGAACCATCGGCGATCGGCATCTACTTGCCGGAGCCATACGCAAAGTACGAGATAGCGGTGTATTCGGGCTGCACGGCGGGGG
>Ga0310786_10011858_pt1 | contig 10839 bp, 10 predicted proteins | sample AusTroGonzalo_MG_FD_203881 | JGI IMG/M metagenome (GOLD analysis project Ga0310786, IMG submission 203881) | Bovine rumen microbial communities from tropical cattle in Woodstock, Queensland, Australia - Gonzalo_03 (v2) (version 2) | ecosystem: Host-associated > Mammals > Digestive system >...
TCTTCTCAAGCGGCTCGGGATTGTGCTGGAAGTCTCCTGTAGGTTCACAGTAAAGCTTGTCCACGCTTTTGACCCCAAGAGCATCAAGAAGCTCCGGCAGGATAACTCCGCCAACAGAGTTGACACAATCTATAGCAACCTTAAAACCAGCCTTGCGGATAGCATCGGCATCGACAAGGTCAAGATTAAGGACAGCTTCTATATGACGACGGTTCATAGTGTCATCCGTGGTATAATGTCCCAGATGATTGACATCGGCATAAGTGAACGCCTCGGCATCGGCCAGTTCAAGGACACGATTGCCATCGGCGGCGCTCAGGAATTCGCCTTCACTATTAAGCAGTTTGAGGGCATTCCAATGACGGGGGTTATGACTGGCTGTGAGTATGATACCGCCGTCAGCCTTGAGCCACGTCACAGCAAGCTCAGTTGTAGGCGTTGTAGCCAGACCTATATCAGTAACGTCAAACCCCATTCCCAGAAGAGTTCCGCAAACCACCTCGCGAACCATCTCTCCCGAAAGACGGGCATCGCGGCCCACCACTATCCGGCTGGCAGAGGGATTACCCTCACGCACCCATGTGGCGTAAGCCGATACAAACTTTACAATATCAAGAGGGGTCAGGCCATTTCCGGCCGGGCCGCCTATCTCTCCGCGTATTCCGGAGATTGACTTTATCATTGCCATTTTCTAGCTGTTATAGTGATTTCATAAAAAGTGGGATACACAGACGATGCAGCCGACTGGGTACCCTGGTTGTGCGGAACGATTATACGAACCTTAGCTGCCGTACGGCCATTAAGCAGTGCGCCCGGCTTGATGAAAGGCATAGTCATAATCCATGCATTAGGAACCGAATTGCCATACACGGACTTCATGATTCCGCTTTTGAAAGATGCGGTATAATTTCCGCCGTTTCGCTTGACATAGAACACATCTGGTTCAGACTGATACCTGTTAGCTGTCATTGAATCACCTGTACCCACATATCTTTCTATGTAACGGGCATTGTAATCCCTCATCTCATCGGATTCTATAAGACGGCCCTCACCCCTTCTGACTATCTGCATGTAAACACCGTTGTCAGAAAAAAGCACATACTCGTTGCGCGTGGAATCAGGACCGGTCTCAGGATTGTTGGTTATGGTATCCTTAAGGAAATCAGACATCGAAATGACATCAATGTCATGGTCACTTATCCATTTCCTGATCTGCTTGGCTTCACGCTCTTTCTGATCGGCATAGGTCTCCTCATCGTTGCACGAAACAAACGCGACGGACAAGGCGATAATGCCGGACAATATATATATCAGTTTCTTCATATCACTTTACGAACAATTGTCTTATACAATCCTCCTGTGAAAGGGACCACTCCGCAAGTCCTTTATGAAAACGTTCTACGGCTTCATCAAGCGTTCCCCGGAACTCACCTCCCGCAGCATTCTCATGACCTCCGCCATTAAAGAAATCACTGCTGAAACGGTTACACGGCACATTGCCAATGGAACGGAACGACAACTTGATAAGCCCCTGCTCAACATCTTCGCGGAAGAATGCGCTCATAAGCACGCCGTTTATCTGAAGCGGCATATTGACGAATCCCTCGGTATCGCCTTTTTTATAGTCAAACCGCTTGAGCTCAGCGTCGGTAAGGGTTATGAGAGCGGTAGAACAGCCGGCAATAACCTGCATCTTCTCGTTGAGTACGAAACCCTGAAGACGCAAGCGTGACTCGGAATAGTTGTAATAGACACGACGATAGATGTCATCCTTGTCTATTCCTTTCTCCAACAGATGAGAAACCACCTTAAAGAGGTTGCTGTTGCTGCTGTTATACGACAAGGCACCGGTATCAGTCATAATTCCGGTATATATGCATTGTGCCATTTCCTTGTCTATGGCTCCGAAATCACCGATGGCGCATATGAGATGAAACACCATCTCCGAGGTAGAAGAAGCCTCGGGATGAGACAGCGTAACATCATAGTTGGCGCCCGGGTACGGATGATGATCCAGCAGGAACTTCTTGGCATTGGAATAGAGGAAGCTTGCTGCAATCCTGCCTATGCGGCCAACCACATTGAAATCGAGGCAGCACAGCACATCGGCCTTATAGACCATATCCTCCGATGCATCAGGGTCATCGGAATAGACCTTGATATCATCGGCACCAGGAAGCCATTTAAGAAAATCAGGAGCAGAATCCGGCACAAGGACAACGGCCTGCTTGCCCTTACCTTTGAGATATCGGCATAATGCCAAAGACGAGCCTATGGCATCACCGTCAGGACCCATATGAGTCAATATGACATAACGGTCTGCCCAAGTCATCCAAATACGGAATTCGGACACGTCACTGCCGGAAAACATATTTTCTATCATAACTCCGCAAAGGTACTCAATATGATTCAAATCACAAAGTTTTGTACAATGTCCAGAACGCCTGCCGCCGCGATACAGGCCAGCGCCTGAACTATACGGTGCGTACGTTTCTCCTTATACCACAGACATACCAGTATCACGACGGCATAAATGACAAAAATGGTCCGCCCATGCCTTATAGAGAGTTCCAGATGCGCATACGGCAGGTCCGATATATACGTAATCAAGCCGGTCATGACGTCTATCATCCAGGTAAGCACATTCACCACAAGATCCCTGAGCGGAGCCCACCAACCGGCAATCCACAGGAACATGGACAACGACACTATCAGAAACATAGCCGGAACCACAAACAGATTGGCCAGCAGGACATATGTGGAGAAGCCCGAAAAATGGTACATGATGATTGGCGCGGTTCCAATCTGGGCAGAGAAAGAGAGCACCGTCACACGCCATAGATATCGGCCAAGAAAGTTTTTGGGTTCATACAACTCAAGAAACAACGGGGTAAGGACAACTATGAAGAATACCGCACTGAACGACAACTGGAAACTCATGTCAAACAGTGCGCAAGGATTTACAGCCAGCATTATGATTGCCGCCACACCAAGCGAATTGAGGGCCGATGATTCTCGCTGTATGGCATGGCAGACCGCGATGATAGAGAACATTATGAGCGTGCGTGTTATTGAAACAGGCATACCGATGGCAAACGCATAGGCCCACAATATACCCATGACCATAAGCTGGCGCAGCCATTCCACTCTGCGGAACAGAAAGACAGGAAGCAGCAGATTCAGGAACCAGCACATTATACCCGCATGGAGTCCCGAAACAGCCAGAACATGACTTACTCCCGATGCAGAATACGCCTCTCTCAACTCATCACTGAGCGCCCTCTTTTCGCCCAACGACACAGCCGACACAACAGCCAACGCATTTCCATGCAATCCCCATTCCTGATATTTGCCGATAACGCCATGCCTCAACAGGACCGAACGCGTATGCAGGTTTCCGGGTGAATCACCTACGGCCACATTCCAGTCTTTGGTCCTGACACGCAAAGTCCCCGATATGCCGTGACTCAACAGATATGATTCATAGTCAAAGCCCGCACCTTCACTGGACGGTTTGTTGATTCTGCCGTCAAACACAATTATCTTTCCCGGCTCCAGCTGCAGCGCAGCGCTGTCCTTGACAACATAGAGATATATGTTCTTACCTTGATACAGAGTATCCAGAAGAGTCACTTCGAGCCGATACGAACGTTCCCGCTCAAGAGGATAGGATGTTATCAAACCATGATAAACGGAATAACGTTCCGGCCATTCCACCCTGACCTGTTCCATCCTGTCAAGAAAAGATGCCGCTCCGGCCATTACAAACGAAAGTGACAGAAAAAACCCTGAAAGACGGGGTTTCCTGTCACCGCATATCAATATCGCCAATGTGAGTATTCCGACAACGGAAAGGAGACACCAAACCGGCACCTGTGCCCGGGTGTTCTCAATGGTATCCGCTATTATTATCCCTGCTGCAAGGGGAATGACCAGCCTTAGAGAGGGCCAGTCCGAGAGTCTCACCTGCTTTCCTAGAGTTTCTTAAGTTCTACGATTGCCTGCTCCGGATCTGGTGCGGAAAAGACGGTATTGCCCGATACAAGGACGTCGACGCCTGCCTTTACCAGACGCGGGGCTGTCTCAAACGTCACACCACCATCAACCTCGATAAGCGCATGGGAGCCTGTCTCCGTTATCATCTTACGCAGCTGCTTTACCTTTTCTATGGAATGCTCTATGAACTTCTGGCCGCCGAATCCGGGATTAACGGTCATAAGCAACACCATATCCACATCACGTATCACATCAGAGAGCATGCTGACCGGTGTGGAAGGGTTCAAGGTGACAGCGGCTTTCATGCCACGGTTCTTGATCTCGAATATGGTCCGGTTAAGATGTGTGCATGCCTCAAAATGCACGTTATAGGTAGCCACGCCCAGTTCCTGAAAACGGTCAAGGAACTTTTCGGGTTCAACTATCATAAGATGCAGGTCCAAAGGTTTTGTGCAGTACTTGGCCACATACTTGAGAACAGGAAAACCGAACGATATGTTCGGTACGAAAACTCCATCCATGATATCCAGATGAAGCCAATCGGCCTGACTGCGGTTGATCATTTCAAGATCCTTGCGCAAATCGCCGAAATCGGCAGAAAGGAGCGAAGGCGCTACTATTGTGCTCATAGTTTTGTTTTATGATATGAATCCACAACCGGATTCCGACACAAAAGTAGTCAATATTATGCTACAAAAGTCATTCCTGCCGCGAAATTACGGATAAAATCAAGTGCCTTCTGCGATGGCTGACCGTATGAACCGCTTTTTACGGCTGCGCGAATGAGGTTTTCGGAAAGAAAAGAAGAAGTAGTAGAGGTCTGATCCATAGGCGTCCTTTATTGTTTAGTTCACCTATAAAACGCAGACCCGTCCAAATTAGTATATGAACGGAGAATCTTTTTTTTCTTTTTGGGGGATAACCGTCTGACTATCTCCAGGTTCAGACGGCAAGAGCCAGCGAGATACCCTTATCCATTGACATCTTGCGGATATTGATAAGGGCATAGCGCATACGTCCAAGGGCGGTATTGATGGACACGCCCGTGATATCGGCTATCTCCTTGAAGCTGAGATCCTGATAATAACGCATGAAGACCACCTCACGCTGATTGTCGGGAAGAGCGTCTACAAGACGGCGTACATCACGCAGTGTCTGCTCGTTGATAAGCGTATCCTCCACATTGGCCTCGGCCAGACTGGCGTCGTTGAGAAGGTCGTAGTCCTGAGCGTCATTGCTGACGGTGTTCTCATTCTTGTCCTGACGGAAATAGTCTATGATAAGATTATGTGCTATACGTGTGAGCCATGCTCCGAACTTGCCGGTACTGGTGTAGTTACCCTTCTGAAGGGTTATTATAGCTTTTACGAATGTGTCCTGGAATATGTCATCGGCCAAATCACGATTGCGTACAACAAAGTTGATGTACGAATACAATTTGTCCTGATAACGTGATAAAAGGGTATCGAACGCCTTTGTGTTTCCGTTTGAGTACAGAGCTACCAACTGGTCGTCGGTGAGCTGAATTAAATTCTGCATTACTTCTTCTTTACTTGGTTTGTAGGAGTAAAGTTCAGTCTATAGGCAGTTCGTTTTAGTTGATATTATTGTTATTGTTGGGGCAAAGATAATGTGAATTTTTCTTAATTCACAAACAAAATGTCATTTTTAACACTTTAGAGGGGGAAATTTAAGGTATTAGAGTCCCAAGACTACGGCCTAACGGCCTATCCCTCCCACGCCCTTTGGGCGCGGGCCCCTCCCTCTAACGCGCCGAGGGTGGCGACGGTCTTTGGACCCCAATACCTTAAATTTCCGCCCGTTTGGAAAGAATTTCAGATAAAGGAGCAACCAGATATGGTGCAACCGCAGAGGAAGGCAGAGACGGGCATGCGTTTCTTGCCAGCCAGCTGCACGTCAAGAAGACGTAAGGCTCCATCGGCAGTAGAGACAATCAGGTTCTTTCGGCCGTCGCAGGTTATGGTGCCGGGAGCCTGTGCAGTGGCATCGGCTACAGGTTCGGCAGCATAGATCTTGAAATCCTGAGCAGGAGCTGAGGGGGATTGCAGGACAGTCCAGGCAGCGGGATATGGGGAGAGACCGCGAATGAAGTCGTGGACCTTTGCGGTGGGCTGGCTCCAGTTGATGCGGCAGGTCTCCTTGAATATCTTGGGGGCCGGACGAAGCTCATCGGCCGGAATGGAATCCTGCGGTATCTGTTTGACATTGCCGGAAATGATATCCTGCAATGTCCTGACGGTAAGGTCTGCACCCAGCGCCATGAGTTTATCATGCATGGTCCCCGCGTTGTCATCGGACAGGATCGGAATCCGGGCCTGATGGATTATGTCACCCGTGTCTATCTCATGCTTAAGGAAGAAGGTGGTCACACCAGTCTCTTTGTCACCGTTTATGATAGCCCAGTTGATGGGGGCTGCTCCGCGATATTGCGGCAGCAGTGAGCCGTGCAGATTGAAGGTACCCATAGGAGGCATGCTCCATACTATCTCCGGGAGCATACGGAAGGCGACGACAATCTGGAGGTCTGCCTTAAGAGCCCTGAGCTGTTCCACAAACAGCGGATCCTTAAGCTTTTCAGGCTGAAGGACCGGAATCCCCTGCTCCACGGCATATTTCTTGACCGGGCTACTCTGCAACACACTGCCGTGACGACCCATAGGTTTATCAGGCATTGTAACCACACCTATTATATTAAAGCCATCCTCTACAAGCCGGCGCAAGGTAAACTCCGCAAATTCGGGAGTTCCCATGAATACTATCCTAACGTCCTTCTTTTCCATATATTACTCCTCAGAAAGTTCAAGTAAGACATTACGGTATGAGTTGAATATTTTGGACTTGGAGACAAAACCTACGTATCGGCCATCCTCGTCCTCGACCGGCAGGTTCCACGCTCCGGTCTCATCAAACTTCTTCATTACGGTTTCCATGGGATCCTTGACCGACAGGCGGGCCGGCGGCAATTCCATTAGTTTCTGAACCGTAAAGCGGTGATAGAGCTCCTGACGGAACATGATGTTACGTATACTCTCCATATTGACCACACCCACCAGACAGTCATTTTCATCTACCACTGGAAAGAGGTTACGCTTGGAACGCGCTATAGTATTGACCAGCTGGCCAAGATCCATGTCAGGACGCACCTTGAGGAACTCCTTCTCTATGATATTGTCCATGCTCATAAGCAGCAGCACGGACTGATCCTTGTGATGGGTCATAAGCTCACCCTTCTGGGCCAGACGCATGGAGTAGATGGAGTGCGACTGGAAGAGTTTGATGGTAAGATAAGACATGACCGACACCATCATGAGCGGCAGGAACATGGAGTAGCCGCCGGTAAGCTCGGCAATCAGGAACACGCCGGTAAGCGGGGCAAACATTACTCCCGACATAAGTCCGGCCATACCCAAGAGTGCAAAATTCTGGACCGATATGCCCGCGCCAGGTGACAGTCTGTTAATGAGAGTGCCGTAGATGAATCCGGTCAGACAACCCAGAAACAGGCTGGGAGCAAATATACCGCCGCAACCTCCGCCGGCATTTGTAGCTGTGGATGCAAATACCTTGGTCAACACCACCAGACTGAGGTATAGCAATATGTTGCCGCCGTAGAACAGGGAGCCCTCCATAACTTTTTCAGGGTTCTCACCCGCATTGAGCAGCATGCCGATAGTATCATAACCCTCACCGAACAGAGACGGGAAGAGGAATATGAGGACACTCAGCACGGCAGCGCCGATTACGAATTTCACCCAGGGATTGACAAACTTCTTGAACCAGGTCTCAAACCAGTGCATGGTCTGCGAGAAATAGAGTGAGACCAGACCGCAAGCCACACCAAGCAACAGGGCGTGAGGTATTCGTGCCAGGTCAAATCCATGCTCCGACACAAAGTGGAACATGGAATCAGTTCCCGTAAAGACATATGATATGGTGGCCGCGGTGACCGATGACACCAGCAGCGGCAGCAGCGAGCCCATACTAAGGTCAAACATCAGCACCTCAAGTACAAACACCAGTCCGGCTATCGGCGCTTTAAAGATGCCTGCAATGGCACCGGCAGATCCGCAGCCCACAAGCAGCATCAGCGTGCGGTGTTCCATCTTGAACATACGGCCTATATTTGAGCCGATGGCCGATCCCGTAAGCACGATAGGACTCTCCGCACCTACCGATCCGCCCATTCCGATGGTTATGGCACTGGCTATGACCGATGAATACATGTTGTGAGGCTTGATTCGCCCGTTCTTCTTGGAAAGCGCGTACAGGATCTTGGTCACTCCGTGACCTATATCATCCCGTACAATGTATCTGATGAAAAGGCCCGATACCAATATACCTATCACCGGATATACAAGCAGGCTATAGTTCTCCTGACTGATGAACAGATGCCCGGAAATGAAGCCGTGTATGACCGATATCAGATATTTGAGAATCAATGCGGCAAAAGCCGTAAAAACGCCCACGACAAGACTCAGCAGCAATATGAACTGCCGCTCGCTGATATGATCCTTGCGCCACAGGTTGAATTTGTTGAGCAATGACTCAGTCTGGCGCTCTATCTCCTCGTTTGTATCTTTCATTATTCCCTTATTACTTTTACCAGTCCGCCGGATCCGAGCTTTATGATGCCCGATGCAACCGAGCGCGACTGATCATCCTGGCGGTATCCAACAATATAATCCACACCTTTGCGAATCTGGTCCGATATCTCACCGAAGTTGGCGGGAGAAGGCTGACCGCTTATATTGGCCGAAGTAGAGACCACCGCACCTCCCATGCGGCGACAAAGTTCACGCGAGAACTCCTCACGGGTTATCCGTATGCCTGCGCTGCCGTCATCGGCAATAAGTTCCGGTGCCATATGACGCACATTGTCATAGATGATGGTAAGCGGCTTCTCCGACAGGTCCATGAGATCATACGCCACATCCGGGATGTCAGGGACATAATAGCCCAGCTTGGCATCGGAATCAATCAGCGAGAGCATGGACTTGCTGTCACTCCGACGCTTCAGTTCAAAGATGCGGCGCACGGCTGCGCTGTTGGAAGCATCGCACCCTATCCCCCAGATAGTATCGGTGGGATACAGGATTATGCCGCCACTGCGCATAACCTCTACGGCTTTCTTTACATCATCAATATACTCCTTCATCTAGAACTCACTTGTAAAGTGGAACTTGATATGCTTAAAGTCTATCTGGGCCATCTGAAGCACATACCCGCTGTCGGCCAGGAACACGTCACGCCCCTCCATATCGGTAGCCATGAACTGGTACTTGCGCTTTTTGAAGGCCTCCAGTTCGGCCTCGTCGTCGCTCTCAATCCAGCAGGCCTTGTATAGGCTGGCGGGTTCCCATCGGCACAGGGCATTATACTCATGCTCCAGACGGTACTGTATGACCTCAAACTGCAACTGGCCTACCGTACCGATAAGCTTGCGCCCGTTGAACTGGCTTATGAACATCTGGGCCACGCCCTCACCCATAAGCTGGTCTATGCCCTTGGCAAGCTGCTTGGCGCGCATGGGATCGGCGTTCTCTATATACTTGAACATCTCGGGCGAGAAGCTGGGCAGGCCCTTGAAATGGAGTTTCTCGCCCTGAGTAAGCGTATCGCCTATCTTAAAGTTTCCGGTGTCGGGAAGGCCGATGATATCACCCGGCCAGGCCTCCTCAATGGTACTCTTGCGCTGCGCCATGAACTGGGTGGGCGACGAGAACCGGAATGTCTTGTCCAGACGGACGTGATAATAGGGCTCGTTACGCTGGAAACGGCCCGAGCAAACCTTGCAAAACGCTACCGATGAACGGTGATTGGGATCGATATTGGCAGTTATCTTGAAGATGAATCCGGTAAACTTGCCATCCTCAGGATCAACCATACGTTCCAGCGCCTGCGTAGGACGCGGACTAGGTGCAATCTGAACAAAGCAGTTGAGCAGCTCCTGCACGCCAAAGTTGTTCAGGGCCGATCCAAAGAACACCGGAGCCAGTTCGCCGTTAAGATACTGCTGACGGTCAAAAGGCTCGTACACACCGTCTATCAGTTCCAGGTCGGCGCGCAGTTTCTGAGCCTCGCGCTCACCTACGTGGGCCTCAAGATCGGAACTGTTTATATCTACCTCAACCTTCTCGGTCACCTTCTGCTTATCGGGAGTAAACAGGTCAAGTTTCTGCTCGTATATGTTATACACGCCCTTGAAACGGGCGCCTTTCTCAATAGGCCAGCTCAAGGGACGGACATGAATCTGCAACTCCTCCTCAAGCTCGTCAAGCAAATCAAACGGGTCATTACCCTCACGGTCCAACTTGTTTACAAAGACTATGACAGGGGTTTTGCGCATACGGCACACCTCCATGAGGCGACGGGTCTGCAACTCAACACCCTTGGCGCTGTCTATCACTATGATTACACTGTCAACCGCGGTCAGGGTTCGGAACGTATCCTCGGCAAAATCCTGGTGACCCGGGGTATCCAGAATATTTATCTTGTAACCTTCATAATCAAACTCCATGACCGATGTGGTCACTGAAATTCCACGCTGTTTCTCTATGTCCATCCAGTCCGATGTGGCGGTCTTGCGTATCTTGTTTGACTTGACCGCTCCGGCCACCTGGATCTGGCCGCCGAACAGCAGGAACTTCTCGGTAAGTGTTGTCTTACCGGCATCAGGATGCGATACAATCGCAAATGTTCTTCTTCTCTCTATCTCTTCCATAACTAATCCAAATCAAGTGTACCCTCCTTATCTTCACGGTAGAGCACCGACAGCTTGCCGATAAAAGCCGACACAGCCTTGACAGCCTGTTCCGTTGCCGC
>Ga0310786_10011859_pt1 | contig 10838 bp, 10 predicted proteins | sample AusTroGonzalo_MG_FD_203881 | JGI IMG/M metagenome (GOLD analysis project Ga0310786, IMG submission 203881) | Bovine rumen microbial communities from tropical cattle in Woodstock, Queensland, Australia - Gonzalo_03 (v2) (version 2) | ecosystem: Host-associated > Mammals > Digestive system >...
GGTTTCCTTTTTCTTCAAATTATAGTGGTCATAAAAACCCCGGTCGAAGTAGTCAACCATACTGTTGCTGTCGTCGTAGTTAAAGCTATTGACGATTTTCTTGATCGCGTGAAGTCTTGCCTTGAATTGGTCGGTGAATATTTTTTCTTCGTCGATTCCCCTGCCCACGTCGCGGCTGCCCCCCGTGATTGATTCGTAGCGGCTTTTTGCGTTTGCTGTAATAAGTCGCCGCTGTTCTTCTTCCGGCATTTTCCATACTTCCTCGGTGAGTATGCTTTTCCATCCGTTTTCAGGGTCTTGCATCCATGCGCTATGCCCGAAGTCTTCAAGGGTGCAGGCGTTCGCGTATTCGTCAACGCTTACAAGGTCGCCGTCTTTCGGGCAGATGGTAACATAAATACTTTGACCGCCGGAGTAAGTCTTGGCGCGTACCGTAACGCCCTTAATGTTGCATTTTTTGAAAGCGTCCCGGAGGGCTTTCGTGAGGTCTGCGCCGTAGAGGAATTTGTGAGAGTTGTTGCCGTCCCATGCGATAGCGCCCATATATCCCTCGCGGGCCGTCATCGTGTAGTTTTCCAGCGCGGTTTCGCTTTCGTCGATTGCTTTCTTTACGGTTTCTTCGTCGCTGTACCCATACCAGCATTTTTTTACGCGGTGCCAGCGGAACTTCAGGGCCTTGAGTGCCGTCCTGATCGTTTCGTTCGGCTTTTCGTCGAAGAAGATTTCCAGACTGTTGAAAGATTCGTTTGCTGTGATTGTGTACGCCATTTTCTTTTTCCTCCTTAAATATATCACGTCATATAATTATGGGCTTGTGTGTTTTCCTCCTTTCTTCTGCTTTTCCCTTTCTGATGTAATTATAGCACGTCATATAATCTACGTCAAGCATTATTTTGAAATTTTTTCAAAAACTTTTTGGCCTTGAATTATATGGCGTTATATATTATAATGTAGGAGATCGGAGGAGGTGAGACAATGACAGCGAGCGAAGCGAAGATGCGCTATATTGACGATTACAACAGGGAGAATTATGAAAAGGTGACGCTGCAAGTCAGGAAGGGCGTCCGGGAAATATGGCGAGGATATGCAGCGCGGCGCGGGCTTTCAATGACGGCGTATGTGACGGAGTGCGTGGAGTTCTACGAGGCCAACAAAAAATAGGACTAAAAAATCATGCTCTAATTCCAGTAATAAGGGCATTATTTTTGTGGTATAATGTGTAAAATCAAGATAGGAGGCGGCGCAAAGAGAGAAAGAAAGAGAGAAAGAAGAAAGAGAAACGAAAGGAAGAAAGAGAGAGAAAGAAGCAAAGAGAGAGAAAGAAGTAAAGTAAAGAGAAAGAAGTAAAGAGAGAAAGAAAGAGAGAAATAAAACTAAACTAAAGACGAAAACAAAAATAAACGCGCGGGCGCGCGCGTCTCTTATATCTACTTTAGCTTAATATATATAAAAGAGTTATCCACAAGTCTTGACAAGTTATCCACAAGTGAATAAAACCTCCTATTTTTGGGGCGTATGTTCTGTTTTGAGAATGTGCGCCCTTTTTAATTTGCTTCGGAAGAAGGTGAGAACGTGGCAGCAAGGGCAAAGCAAAACGGTTATACGGATTGGGAAACACATGACAAGCTAGAACAGATAGAGAAATGGGCAGGCGAAGGATTGACGAAGGCGGAGATCGCGCATAATATGGGCATTTCTCGGAATTGCTTTGTAGATTGGCGAAAGAAATCTTCGTGCATAGAAGACGCTATAAAAAGAGGCGAAGAAGCCGCAATAGACAAAGTAGAAAACGCTTTGTTTTCTGCTGCTTGTTCTGGAAATATAACGGCGCAAATCTTCTTTTTGAAAAACCGTCGTCCTGATCTTTGGAAAGATAAACGTGATACCGAAATTTCAGGAAATGGGAAAATGAGTTTTGAGTGGGATAACAAAAAATCAAAAACGGAGAAAACGGAAAATGCCTGATGGGTTAAAAATAATTATTCCATATACGCCAAGAAAAATATGGAATGAAAAAATACATCCAGCATTAAATAAATTTCGTTTTTCCGTTCTTGTTTGTCATCGTCGATTCGGGAAAACAGTCGGGACAATAAATCATATGCTAAGGGCGGCGATCATGTGCCGGAAGGAATCCCCGCGCTTTGCTTATGTTGCGCCGTATAGAAACCAAGCGAAGATGATCGCGTGGGAGTATCTCAAGTATTATAGCAGCGTCATTCCTCGGCGGAAGGTGAACGAAAGCGAGTTATACATTGAGTTGCCTTCACAGCACGAACGGCGCAGCGGGGCGCGAATATATATCATAGGCGCCGATCATCCCGACGCGCTCCGTGGCGGGTACTGGGATGGTGCAATCCTCGACGAGTTTGCACAGATTAAGAAGGAGCTATGGGACGAAGTCTTACGGCCCGCGCTCTCTGACCGTGAAGGGTGGGCGGTCTTTATCGGGACACCCAAGGGACAAAATCAATTTTTTGAAATGTATCAACGCGCCGTGAATGACGCTTCATGGTTCTCTTGTCTTTATCGCGTGGACGAAACTGGAATCATTCCGCCGGATGAGTTGGAGGAAATGCAAAAAGACATGACGCCTATGTCAATCCGGCAAGAATTGTACTGCGATTTCAGCGCGAGCGCGTCGGATGTTGTGATACCGATTGACTTGGTAACGGAGGCGGCAAAGCGTCTCTTGACTGAAGCAGACATAGCAGGCGCGCCTATTATCATCGGCTTGGACGTTGCACGCTTCGGCGATGACTCAACGGTGTTGACGCTGCGGCAAGGGCTTTGGTGCAAAAGTCAGCAAGTATTCCGGGGCCTTGACACGATGCAGGCCGCTGACGTTCTTATAAACGCAATCAACACCCATCACCCCGCCGCCGTCTTCGTGGACGTGGGCGCGATGGGCGCGGGCGTCGTCGATAGGGTGCGGCAGCTTCACTACTCCGTAACGGAGGTTAATTTCGCGGGAAGCCCGCAAGATACAGACAGATACGCAAACCTACGGGCGGAGATGTATTTCAAACTTCGGGCATGGATTGAAGCGGGCGGGGCAATCCCGAACGAGCCGACGCTTAAAAGCGAGTTGTCGGTGGTTGAATATCAATTCGCCCGGAATGGAAAAATCATTTTAGAGCCGAAGGAGAAGATCAAGGAGAAGATAGGCAAGTCCCCTGACCTTGCCGACAGTCTCGCGCTGACGTTTGCTATGCCCGTCTTCGCTGGCGTCAGCACCTACGAAGAAGACGAGGAACCTTATAACGCTTTGGCTAAGTATTGAAGGAGTGATACATAATGATGGACTTGCAGTTATTCGGCGGTGTCGTTAAAAGCCTCTTTGGTGTCGGCGGCGGGTCGTCTGCTTCGCAGGTTGCCGCGCCTTCTGTCAAGACTGCTGCGCCGGGGTCGGTGGCAACGCAGACAGCGGAAGATGTAGGCGGGAGCAGATACGAGACACAGCGCCGCCTTCGTCGGGGACTTAACAGTCAGACGACGGACAAGACACAAGGCGCATTGTCGCCGGATGCGTCGGGGCAGATGAAAAAGCAGTTGCTTGGGGCGTGATGAAATGGACAAAGCAACAAAAGACGCGCTGCGTGATACGGACGCGCTAAAGCGGGCGCGGCGTATCATAGCGCAGATGTATGACGAAAGGGCGCAACAGGAAAGCACATGGCGCAAGCTGTCGCAGTATATCAACCCCGCACGGGGGCGCTTTGACGAGGACAACCGCACGACGGAGGGACGCAGGCGGGACTACTTCCTTCTCGACCCGTACCCTATGGAGGCGCACGGGAAATGCGCGGCGGGTTTGCACTCCGGCCTGACTTCGCCCTCTCGCCCGTGGTTTGACTTGGGCCTTGCTGACGAGGAGCTTGCAGACAAGCACAACGTGAGGCTATGGCTCGATGATTGCAAAGAAGTACTGATGGACATATACGCAAAGTCCAACGTGTATAATACTCTCTTGCAGATCGAGGCGGAGTTATCGCAATTCGGCACGGCGGCGGCGCTCATGCTTGAGGACTACAATACCGCCGTATGGTGCAGGCCATTCACTTGCGGCGAGTATGCCGGGGACGTGGACGCGCGCGGGCGCGTTTCTCGGTTTGCCCGAAAGATGCGCTTTAAGGCGTGGCAGTTGATTGAGGAATTTGGGCCTGATGTTGTGTCCGATGCTGTCAAGCGCGCGGAAGCGCAGGACGACACAAGCAGCGACTTTGAAGTCCAGATGTTGATAGAGCATAACCCCAACTATGACCCTGACAGGCTGGCGGTCGGGAATTTCCCGTGGCGGTCGGTCTATTTCGAGACGGCGCAGCGTGATGGATTCCTTCGGGTGTCCGGCTTCCGTGAGTGTCCTTTCCTGATGCCGCGATGGACAACGATTGCTAACGGGATATACGGCACGGGGCCGGGGCATAATGCGCTTGGGAATTGTATGCAGCTTCAGAAACTTGAAGAAGTCAACATGCAGCTTTTGGAGAATCGCGCCAACCCGCCCATGATTGTGCCGTCGTCGGTGGGCAAGGTAAACCGCCTTCCGGGAAAGACGACGCTTGTGCCTGACGGGACGACCTCGATGGGCATTCGCCCGCTGTTTGATGCACAGGGCAGCCGCGAGGACGTATTACAGACGATACAGTATAAGCAAAATCAAATCGGCACGGCGTTCTTCAATGACTTGTTTGTGATGCTGTCACAGCAGGAACCGCACGAAATGACGGCGCGAGAGGTTGCGGAACGTCACGAAGAAAAACTGCTGATGTTGTCGCCCGTTTTGGAGCAGATGCACAACGAAGTTTTGGCCCCCCTTACAAAACGGACTTTTGAAATCTGCCTTCGAAACGGGCTTTTCCCTCCCATGCCGGAGGAAATGCGCGGGCAGGAAGGGACAATCAAGGCCGAGTTTATATCTTTGTTGGCACAGGCGCAGAAGGCCGTCGCCGCGCCGAGCATCGAAAAGACGCTGGCGCTGGCTGGCAACCTTGCCGGAATTGCGCCGGAGATTATGGACAACCTCGATCTCGACGCAACAATTCGCAAACACGCCGCCTATATGGGGACACCCGCTTCGATTCTCCGAGACGAAGACGACGTAGCGCAGATTCGCACGGCACGGGCCGAAGAACAGGCGCGCCAGCAGCAGCTTGACAACATGGCGCAGATGGCTGACCCGCTGTATAAAGGCGTGGAGGCCGCGCGTCTCATGTCTGAAATCACCCCGCAGGAAAAGAGCATGGCGTCATTGATGGGAGGCGCGTAATTTGCTTGTTTCCGTCATTATCCCCGTTTACAATGTCCGGCCCTATCTTTGTGAGGCTTTGGACAGCGTAATCAATCAGACCCACAAGGACTTAGAGATTATCGTCATAGACGACGGCTCTACGGACGGAAGCGGGGATATATGCGATGCCTACGCCGAAAAGGATTCACGGATAACGGTAATACACCAAGAGAACCGGGGATTGTCCACGGCGCGGAATGTCTGTCTTGCACAAGTCCACGGTGACGCAGTTGCCTTCGTTGATGGCGACGATGCTGTTGACCCTGACTTCATACGCCTGACGGCGGAGGCCATGCAGCGGGAAAAGGCGGATTTGGTATTCTGCCGATTCACGCGGCACAACACCACAGGCGTGATGCGTCGGACGGGCGAAGAAAAGATAGAGCCTATTGCAAGGGCGGGGGCATATACCCGCGTTGAGGCGTTGCGGGCGCTGGAAAGCTATTCCTTCGACATATTCCTTTGTGTCAAGCTATACGCAAGGAAGCTATGGGACGGGATGAGATTCCCGGACGGTTTTGTGTTCGAGGATATGGAAATCGCCTATAAGACCATAGACATGAGCGAGCGCGTCTATCTGTTGGACGCGCCTTTGTATTTATACCGCAAGCGCCCCGGCAGTATCACGCAGACAGTCAGTATGCGGAATATGTGCGATCAGATAGCGGCCTGCTCTCGCGTCGATGATTTTATTCGGGAACACGCGGAGGAAATCTACGGCGAAAAGATGTATCTTCGGCGGCAATCCCGCGTTGAAATGCTGATGGTAAAGTACGTCAATGCGATTCGTTATACGACGCTTAGAATGGCAAACAGAAAGGCGGAAAAGTGGGAAATGGATATGGACAACTTGCAAACGGTCATGAGCACAGAGCGCGGGCGGCAGTTCGTCGCGGAATTGATGGACTTGTGCGGCGCGGGTGCTATGGGAGGTTCCGGCGTACAGACGACGGACTTTTACCTTATCGGGCGGCGTTCGGTCGGGGAGGACGTGCTTCACGCTATCCGTTCTATTGAAGCGGCAAGCGAAGTCGAAACTGACGGCCTGACGCTTGAATATATGATGATGCGCGAACACAAGCGCAGGAAGGAGTTGGATAATGGCTGAAGAAACGGCAGGCGCGAATGTAGTTGAGACGGCAACGCCAACAGAGAACACAGCGCCGGAAACAGCGTCGCAGGAAGCGGCGGAGGCAAACACGGAGGCGAAAGAAAGCCTCTTTCAGTTTCCCGAAGCGGAGGAAAAGGCAGAAGCGCCCGCCGTAGAGGAAACAAAGGCGGAGGCCAAAGAGGCCGAGGAAACGGCTTTACCCGAAAAGTACGAGTTCCATTTGCCCGAAGGGTTGACCCTCTCGCCGGAGATCGAGCAGCGTTTCACGGAAATGGCAAAAGGTTTGAAGCTGACACAGGAACAGGCAGACGGCCTTGTAAAACTACACTCCGACATTATGCTTGACGCCATGAAACAGGCGGAAGCGCAGAAAAACGCGATGGCGCAGGAGTGCCACAAAGCAGGGCTGACAACGCCCGACAAGCTGAAAATGGCGAAACTTGCCATTGATACGTTTGATGATTCGGGCGAAGTCATGCAAGTGCTTATTGATAGCGGGGCGGCATATCATCCCGCAGTACAGAGAATGTTGCAGGCGATGGGCGGCGTTCTCTCCGAAGATTCGGCTCCTGATAGCAAGCCAGCGGCACAGGCCAAGAGTGCGGCTGAATTGCTGTTTCAGAATAGCAAATATTAAACTTTTTAGAAAGGACGTGTTAACATGTCAACCATCGGTGTCAACTATGTAACCATGCACGATTGGGCGGCACGCTTCGGCGCACAGGGGCAGCTTGTCGATCAGAAGATCATCGAGCTTCAGTCCCAGACGAACCGTATTCTCGACGTTCTGCCGTTCAAACAGTGCAACAACAAGCAGCAGGAGGTCGCGCTGATGCGTACCGACCTGCCGGATGTGGCATGGCGCCTCATCAACCGGGGCGTTAAGCCGTCGAAGTCCAAGTCCAAGCAGGTGTCCTTCACTTGCGGCGGACTTGAGGCTCTTGCCAAAGTGGACGAAAAGCTGCTTCAGATTAACGGTAACGACAACAACTGGCGGCTTTCGGAGAACGTGGCGGCGCAGGAGGCCATGAATCAGAAGATGGCGACGACCTTCTTCTATGGCGACGAGAAGGTGAACCCTGCGGGCTTCACTGGCCTGTCTGCTTACTATTACAGCAAGGCAAATCAGGATAGCATCTGGGCCGATCAGATTATTGACGCTGGCGGCACGGGCGCAAGCCTGACTTCGCTTTGGATTGTCGGTATGGGCTACGATACGGTGTACGGCATTTTCCCGGAGGGGACGAGCGCAGGCTTCAAGTATCGTGACAACGGGCGTGTCAAGATGTACGACGCGAACAATGCCGAGTTCTACGGCTATGAAAGCCAGTATAATTGGGATATGGGCCTTGCGGTTCGTGACCCGCGCTATGTTGTGCGCGTAGCCAACATCGACACGACGGCGCTGACGGCGAACAACGCCGATGCTTTCAGCGAGAAGATGGTAAAGGCGTACAACCAGATCGAGAACCCCGATAAGGTGCGCCTCGCAATCTTTGCGAACAGGGCGGTAATGACGTATCTTGACATTATCGCCATGAAGAAAAACAACGTCCGGCTGACGATTGACGAGTGGCAGGGCAAGAAGATTACCCACTTCTGGGGTATTCCTATTCTTCGCTGCGACGCCATTCTCAATACCGAGAGCCAGATTGTGTAAGAAAGGAGTGCATAGATAATGGCATACATTGACGCTGAAAACATGCTGATTGCGCCGACCGCCTGCTCCACGCTTGTGACGGGCGACGTGGTTGACCTCGGCAACAGCGGCGGTTTCGCGCAGCCGCTTTACGTTGACGTGAAGCTGACGGAAAAGACCTCCTCCGGCAAGATGGACAAGGTGACGCTGGAAAGCGCGCCTACGTCTGCATTTGTCTCGTCTTCGACGGTGACGGAGGCAGAAGTTATCCTTCAGGGCGGCACGGCACAGGCGCAGCGTCCTATGACGCTGGCGCAGTTCCACGCGCCCATTAAGCCGCAAAATCGTTATGTGCGTCTCAAAGCGACGGCAACCGCTGTAAGCGGCGGCAAGATTCAGGCCACCATGCAGCAGGGTATCGCTGTTCCGTACTGATATGATTTACGTTTGCAGAACAAAGTGCTTTTGGAACGGACGGCTTTACGAGGTTGGGGACACGGCGGAAGTTGATTCCGCCGTTATCCCGCCTGAACACTTTATCCGCGTCGGCGGAGAAGTAGCTGAGGAAAAGCCGAAGGCCGTGAAAGAGCGAAAGGCAGAGCCGGAGCCGACGAAACCCAAGCGGGGCCGCACGGCAAAGGCCAAGTGATAAACTATGGACAAGATCACGATTTGCAATATGGCCCTTTCGCGTATCGGTGCAACGCCTATTGAATCATTGACGGAGGCAAGCGAGGAAGCGCGGCGGTGTGTGCAGTTTTACGAGCATGACCGCCGCGTTGTGCTTCGCCGTTATCCTTGGCCTTGGGCGACGCGCCGCGTGGAATTGGCCTTGCTTGTGGACAAGCCAAACGATTATGCTTATGCGTACCGTTATCCCGCCGATTGCGTTGACTTGCGGAAACTGTACTCCGTAGCGGAGGATGGGCATTATCGCCCTCTCCCTGATTTTGTCAGCTATAAAATCATAAGCGACGCAGAAGGCCGGGTAATTCTGACGAACGAGGAACGAGTAGCGGCGGAATATACCGCAGACGTTCAGGACAATGACCTCATGGACGAAATCTTCTACGAGGCGTTGTCTTGGAAGCTGGCCTCGTCTATCGCTTTCAAACTGACGGGAAACGCAACAATCGTGCAGATGGCGACAAGCGAGTATGAACGCATATTCTCCGAAGCGTTGACAGACGCGGAGAACGAACAGAATGTAAAAGTCCCGGAGTTGAATACATATATCCGGGCGCGGTTTTAGGAGGCTGGACTATGGGACAGTTTCAGCTTAAACCGTCGTTCGCGGGCGGTGAGCTTACTCCCGCCCTCTACGGACGAACGGATTTACAAAAGTATGATGTGGGCGCGGCTACGCTGGAAAATGCAATCGTTTTGCGTTACGGCGGTGTGACGCGCAGACCGGGTTTCAAACATATCGCGCAGACGAAAGCCAACAAAAAGGCACGTCTGATTCCTTTTTCTTACAACGCAGAACAGAATTACGTTATTGAGTTGACAGATAAAAAGGCGCGCGTTTATCATGACGGCGCACTTGTTAAGATAAACAACACGGTCGTTGAGATCACTACGCCCTACACCGAGGCGGAATTGCCGCAGATAAAATACGCGCAAAGCGCGGATATGCTGTTTCTTGTCCATCCGAATCATCATCCGGCGTCTATTACGCGCATGCCTACACAATGGAAGTATGAAGTGCTGGACATTGACAACGGGCCTTTCGACGACGCGAATACCACCGACACAAAGATGCGGCTGATACCGCTTATGTGGACGAACACGGGCGAAGAAGTGAAAGCCCCCTTTTTTTGCGATGAGGCATTTGCATCGTTCGCAAGCACACACACGCAAGCAACCGCTACGGGGCATTATATTACAACAGACCCCGATGCAGGGTTTAGCGGTGTTACCGTTACACCCGTTTCAGACACGATTTTCGGGACGGGGCCGCTGACAGATATTTGGCTTCGGTGCGATATACTTGAAACATCTATTGGGAATGAGGACGGGAGCACGGAAGATCTTTATTTCAGCGTTTACTTTGACAACGATACCACTAAGGATATAGGCGTGTATAAAGGTGCTGTTTTCTACAAGGATGGGAACGGGACGTGGGTTGACGATTTTGGCACCTATTGGGACAGTGATAATAACCGATATAACAGCAACGAAAACTATATAGGCTCACAGGCGTATGACGGTACCATAGATTACGACGACCCTAATCATGACGAACCTGCCGAATGGGGCAACCCAATTTACACCTATTGCTCCGCATACCTTACGCCTTCTCAATTTACCGCCAGAACAGGCGAGTATGCGGATATGACCTATCACAACAAAGAATACGTCAAGATGGTGGTACATATCTCCACAACGGGCGTATGGGTGTATCACAACGACCATCTTGTATATTCGCAGGAAGCCCCGCAGGGAAACGCGATTACACATATTATTACTTCTCCTTATGATTCTTGGGTGTCTAATATCATCATAGCCAACTTTGACTGTTCGGATATGACGCTTGTAGGCGGAGGCGGCGAGGGAGACATTGACGTTTCGGGCTTTTATCGCGGCACAACGGCAATCCTTGAATCCTCCGATTCGACGAATCCCGTCTTTGCCGACGATATGGTAGGGCAGCTTGTACGCTTGGGTCATACCGTTCCGGCGTATTATCGGAAAGGCGTACCCGGAACGGACGACCTGACCGTTCGATGCGTTCCCGGCGCTTCGGTGTATGTTGAATCCTTTGGCTTTTGGGAGGGTCATTTCGAAGTATTCAAGAA
>Ga0310786_10011860_pt1 | contig 10838 bp, 12 predicted proteins | sample AusTroGonzalo_MG_FD_203881 | JGI IMG/M metagenome (GOLD analysis project Ga0310786, IMG submission 203881) | Bovine rumen microbial communities from tropical cattle in Woodstock, Queensland, Australia - Gonzalo_03 (v2) (version 2) | ecosystem: Host-associated > Mammals > Digestive system >...
GGGGTGTATGCCGACGGAAAGGCTAGATTCGAATTGATGGAGTACAGAGTCCAAGTTGTAGAGAAGGACAAGGACGACCTTCGCAACGATTTGAAGTCCATCAAGGACGTGCTGTACCGCATTGACACGCGGCTTTCCGTGTTCGGAGCGCAGCTTGAGGAAAGGACTGGTAGATAATTCTCTTGTCAGTGATTTTGATTCTAGGCTGCACCGTGAACGAGGTCTTTGAATGAACAAGAACAGACTGCACAAGGCTTCGCTAAAGGTTCTCGGGTTCGAGTTCTTTGAAGGCCGTGACATCATCGAAGACCTGGAAGAGAACGAACGGCGGCGCTATCCGTTGCGCGGCCGCATCCAGCTCGCGATCTATACCAACCAGGGCACGCTTCACGTAACGACTGGAGTTGGCTTTGAATTCGACGGCCGGAGCGGGCCTAAAATCGTGGATTTTTACGCGCCTAACCTCGGCTCTCTCGAAGAAAAGCTCTTCTGGTTCGTTCACGACTGCAACGGGTACGGGCAGGACTTGAGCTTCGCAGACACGAACGTGCTGCTTTACGCCATGCTCCGGGATCTTGCCGAATACAGGACGACAAAGGCCAGCATGGTACAGCTCGCCGTCTCTTTGTCGAAATCCTGGTACGGCGAGCCGAAGAAGGACGACTGGTGCTACGCTAACCGTCACCTCGTTTCTACCCTCTGGATCTGAAGCAAAAACCACGGCAAGTTCTGCCGTGGTAGCTAATTCGGTTTTACGGTTGATACTTTAAATATCGTAAAAAATCTGCATTTTGTCAAAGGATTTTTCATCATTTTCGTGACTCCACGAAAATGATCCGTACAAAATGTATCGATTCCTGCAAAATTTTTAGTTTCGGCGTTTTCCGGCTTCTTTGGGTGCGGCGCGGGAATTCTCCGGGCGGATTATATATTTGTTTTTCGGTAATATTCCATTTGAATGATACGACATTTTAAATGAATACACATTACAGGATTTAGAGAACCTGCGCGGAAATACCGTTCAGGTGTTTTACAAGCCAAACTGAAAGGAGATGATAAGTATGGCATACGAAAACAACGAAAAGGACTACGCCTCCAAGGGCGTGGGTACTGCCGGCCTTACAACCGGCATCATCGGTACCGTCGGTACCGCAATCGCTACCGGTATCCTCGGCGGCAACGGCATGGGAGGCCTCTTCGGAGGCAACCAGAATCCGTCGGCCAGTCCGATCTACCAGCTTTCCCAGTAGTCGCGCTCCTTTTCGAGCCTTTCCACTTCTTTGCTTTTTGGCGGGTCAAAAATCCCAAGTTCGCCACCGTTGCGCCTTGCGAAATCAGCGGCTTCGCGCATTCCGCTTCTTTTGTACATCTTGATGTCGCACGTGGCCTTGCTCACGCCGTTCTCGTTCTTGATTGTCTGGTAGAAAACGAACACGACCGGGAATCCGTTAGTCTCGCCAAATTCGGTCAGCCGCTTGTTCAGGTCGCTGTCGATTCGCTCCGAAAGGATGTCGAGCATGGATTTCGTTGGCTTGAAGATGTAGTGTTCGTGCGGGATTTCGACGTGCTGTTTTTCTGTCAGCTCTGGGTTCAAAAGAACCGCTGCCGCTCCAATGATTCCTGCAGTCGGTAAAAATGATAATGATGCCAAAGCGTCCTGGCCGTCATCGTGCGGAGCATTCGGAAATGATTTTAACTCGTCAATAATATCTTTGTTGCTCATCTCTCCTCCGGTTTCGGGGTTCTCGGTCCTCTTTTCACTCCCTTGTCGGAACGAGGAGCCTTGTTCTTGGATCCTTTAGGTCGGCCGGCGTACAGCCTGCCGTTCTCGGCCGATGTCGCGGCCTTCTTCTCGCTCTTGGCCGAGCCTGCGTAAACTCGCGAAATATGCTTCGCTTCTTCACGCGTGAGCTCGTGCCCGCAATGTGGACAAATAATCATACTAGATATTTAGAAATATTTTCTTGAAAAAGCAAGAAAAATTTTCAAATACGATTAAAATAAATTATATTTTAATTAGAAATAATTATAAATAATTAAAATAAACTATTTAACCTCGAACGAGACGGAGTCTATCAGCTGATGGGTATCGATAAGTGGAACCGCGCTCGGCCTTCCGTTGTGGCGCCTTGCAGCCAGCGTCTTTTCAGAAAGTCCCTGGTATTTCTCGCTGTCCATTATCGCTTCCGTCACCTTGTCCTTGTAGAAGGACCCGATAGCTGTCGCGAGCTGTCCGACGGTCATTTTTCCGGAAACCACCTTCGGGACGTACCTGGCGAGAATCCTTTCCCGTTCCTTCTCGAATTTTTCCATCGCCACCGTCATGAACGGTCTCGCGGGAATTTCGGGGTATCTCCTTCCCTCCGCAGTCACTCCTGCCTCCCTTCCGTAGTTGAGGGTGCGTGCTATGAGCGCATTAGATACGGGCGCCTTCAGGGACGGCGTCGGCTTTCCGGTCTTCTTTCTAGAAACCATGTTTTCGTAGGCCTTCCTGGCCGTACCGTTTCCGTCAATCCAACCGACGCGGACCTGCATGGTCGCAAGTTCTTCCAGTACCTTGAATTTGGCCATTAAATCTTCGTAGCTCATACCGATAATATACATAGGAATCGCATGCAAAGCAAGGATCAGACGACACTTAATTTAGGCTACTACTCCGTAAAGGAGATCGCCTCTAAAATCGGGTTCCATCCGGACACCGTTTACGGATGGATCGAGAAAAGGAACATGCCTATCCGCAGGGCCGGCAAGCGTTGCCGAATTACGGTCTACTGGCCGGAATTTATCAAGTGGTGGCAGAACTTGAGGAACGACTAGCGGATGTTCAAAGGGCAGGACATGAAGGAACTGGGCCGCCGCGCAGGCATAGCCAGCGGAATCGCCCGGAAGAGAAGCAAGGAGACGAGGGATGTGGCGAGGCTCATACTCGGTCTCCAGTTCTTGCCCAAGGGAAACCTAGCGACAGAAATCAAGAAGGTCGGCATCGACGTAAAGACCCCAGTGCAGCTGCGCGAGGCGATTTGCGCCGTCATGGGATGCCAGGCGCTGAAGGGCAACGTGAAGGCCGCGAAGTTCCTCTTCGATATAGCGGAAGAAACACCGGACGCAAAGGAAACGAAGCTGAAGGTTGTCCAGCTCGAAAAGATGGTGAATGCCATCGATGCCGAAGTGGTGAAACCAAAGGCGGGGCCGGAAGTGACCCCGGAAGAAATTTCAGAATCTCTTTCCAGGATGGGCGTTATCGATGGATGATAAGGACAAGTACATTCTGCAGAAAGAAGCCCGCAGTAACCTTGCGGCGTTCATCCTGTCGATGCACGACGACTACAAGATGGGGTGGTTCCCGCGTAACGTGTGCGCACGTCTCATGCGATTCTATCTCGCGTCCGTGAAGGGCTTAAGCCCTCGCTTGATATTGACAGCTCCGCCACGTTCCGGAAAGAGCCAAATAGTGAGCCGCGATTTCCCGCCATGGACTTTCGGCGTGAATCCGGACATCGGCATCATAGCTGCGTCGTACAATATGGATCTGGCGTCAGCGATGGGGCGCGACGTGCAGGCAATTATGAAGCAGCCGGAATACCGCGAGATTTTCCCGTCCGTGAACCTCTTGGAGCGCCGCTCTTCGGTGACGAACATGACGGCGGTGCAGAACGCAAAGTATTTTGAAATTCCCGGCAGGAAGGGTAAGTACATAGCCGCAGGCGTGAGTACCGGCATTACGGGCAAGGGCGCCGACATCGCCATCATCGACGACCCGTTCAAGGACCGCAGGGACGCAGATTCGCCGACAATGCGTGCGAGGGCGTGGGACTGGTACACATCGACTCTGCGCACACGTCTTGCACCAGGCGGTGGCATTATAGTTATGCACACAAGGTGGCACGAGGACGACCTCGTCGGCCGTCTCCTGCAGGCCGAAAAGAGCGGCGGCGAGAAGTGGGAGCTCGTAAGCTATCCGGCAATTGCCGAACATGACGAACGCTACCGAAAGGAAGGCGAGGCTCTGCAGCCGGAACGCTACAATTTGCGCGAGCTCGAAGCCATACGCAGCGCCGTCGGATCCTACGACTGGTCCGCACTTTACCAGCAGCACCCGACACCGAGGGGCGGCGGTATCTTCAAGGGATCGTGGATTCGACACTGGCAGACCCTCCCGGTCGTTTTTGACCGCGTGATTCAGAGCTGGGACTTTACCTTCAAGGATTCCGCAAACGGCGACTACGTGGCCGGGCAGGTATGGGGCAGGGTAGGCGGCAATTTCTACCTGATAGACGCTGTATGCGAGAAAATGGACTTCGTTTCGCAGGCTAGGGCCATGCAGAGAATGTCCGCGAAGTGGCCGCAGGCCATCGAGAAGGTGGTGGAAGACAAGGCGAACGGCCCTGCCATCATCTCGTCTCTCGGCTCCAGGATTCCGGGTATCGTACCCTATACGCCGAGGGGCAGCAAGACGGCCCGCGCCTACTCCGTTTCGCCTCTTTTTGAATCCGGAAACGTGCTTATCCCGCCATTGGATGACGATCACCCGTGGGTGAGGCATTACATGGAAGAAATCCTTTCATTCCCGAACGCCCCGCACGACGACCAGGTGGACTCTACGACGCAGGCTTTGGACGTTCTCGCCACTTCCGGCGGGGGTAGCGTCCTGGACTTTATTTAAGGAGACTTGAAAAATGACAAAGAAAGCAAAATCGATCATGGACGGCGCCTATATAAATTCCGCGACCGGCCTCGGCATGATGTGTATGGACAAGAGCGAGAACGTGTGCGTGACTCCGTACGAGGAATGCGACCTGCAGAAGCTCGCCACGATGGTGGTGAAGGACGGCATCGCCGACTTTATTGTTAACGGCTATTCCGAAGCCGCCCTGATGAAGGACATCACCATCACGAACGATTCCGAAGGCAAGGCGCTGAAGAAGGTCTACGAAATCGGGCTCATTGACGCGCTCAAGGAAGCCGGCTCGAATTCCAGACTTACGGGCGGCTCCGTAATCGTTACCGAGTACGAGGGCGACGACAGCATCGAAGCGCTGAAGACGTCTCCGCAGGCGAACAAGGAAATCGTCGGGTACAGGGTCTACAGCGCCGGAAACGTGAAGCTGGACAAGAACGACTTCAATGGCAACGAGCCGAACATCATCAACGTGAAACTTATAGACGGCTCCGAGGTTGCGGTAAATCGCGAACGCTGTACCGTCATCCACGGCAAGAAGCTCCCTGACGTTCTTTCGGGCGTGTCCCTCCGTGAAAGGTATTTCGGCGTTTCCGAACTCCAGAAGGTGGAAGGCGACCTGCGTACATTTGCGGCCATTTGCGGCGCAATTGCCAACATGGCGCAGGAAACGGGGGTCCTTCTTACCAAGTTTGCGAACTTGAACATGATGCTTTCGAAACCGGACTGTGGCACAAAGGACATCCACACTTTGCTCACGTCGATGAAGCTCTGCATGAATTCCATGCGCATGACCTATGTCGGCAAGGATGACGATTTCCAGATCTTAAACCATACTTTCGCGGGCCTTCCGGAAATCGTGCAGAAGTATATGGTGACGATCTCTGCGAAGTCCAGGGTGCCCGTGAGCATCCTCTGGGGCGTAAGCGCCAGCGGTCTCGCACAGACGAACGACGCCGATGTAAAGATGTGGTGCCAGGAAGTGGAACAGTGGCGCTCCAAGACCCTGTACAGGCCGGCCTGTAAGCTCATTTCAGACTTTACCCGACGCAACCTGAAGAAGGAATATTCCGAATTCACCTGGGGCGAAGTGGACGAAATGACGCTCAAGCAGGTCCTGGAATCCAAGAAGATGCAGGCCGAAACGCTTGAGAAATACTACAACATGGGCGCCGTGGACAAGGACGAAATCCGCGACGGCGTATTCGTGAACGGTCACAGCTGGGAAATCAGCGTGGAGAAGTAAGACATGAACGACCTGGTAAGGTTTTCCACAAACGTGTCCGCGCTTTACGGAAAGAAACGCGGCCGTAAGCCCGTTTTCAATTCCAACATGTTCTACCCGCACGTGCAGGAAAGGGAACTGCAGGGCGCCACTACAAGGGAATTCTTGCGCTTTATCGCGGAGGCCCTGCTCGTGGCGGGAAACGGCCTCACGCTTGCCGACGACCTTGGCGAGCTCTCCGATCTTGACCCGAGACTTCCGGACGGTTTCAACGAAGAAGTCTCGAAGGTGGGCAAATCCATCGAGAACAAGGCGCTCGCTAATTTTGCCGAACAGTCGGAAATGATCATCGGAAAGCCTTATTACCCGCCCGAAGTCAAGGAGGACATCCTCAAGACGTGGGAGGCGAACTTCCAGATGCTCTGCAAGTCTGCGGAAACGGATGCCAAGAAGGACATCGCGCAGATTGTGCAGCAGGCAAAGAGTGAAGGCTGGAACAAGGACCGGCTCGAAAGGGCCGTAAAGGCCAACCTTACCGACAAGTACAAGAGCCGCGCCGAGCTTATCGCGAGAACGGAGACTGCGAAGCTGAATTCGCAGGTGAGTCTTGAGACGTACAAGAGCATAGGCATCGAATACTATACCTGGATGACGACCATCGACGGCCGTGAACGCCAGAGTCATGCCGAAATGAACGGCCTGATTTGTTCCGTGGACGATCCGGACGTTTACTTCGATGAAAACCCGGAAGACCCGATGCGCCCGATACGCAAGGAACGCACCGGCAGCATGGTCCACATGCACCCGGGCACCGATTTCCAGTGCCGCTGTTCCATGGTGGCGTGGGACCCCTACATTAACGGCAAGTACGAAGTGAAGGAACTACCGGAAGAAGAGCCGGAGGAAAAGGAGCCTTCCAAGCTGGAGCAGGCGCAGGAAGAAACGGCAAAGGCTAACGAAAGGGCGCAGGAAGCCGAAAGCAAACTGCGCCTGATGACTGCCGCTAACAAGCGCCACATGGAAAGAACGCCGGAACAAGTAACCGAAATACAGGCGCGATGGGACGAACGCAACCGCAAGATACGTATAAGACAGATTGCTGAAAAACGCCATGCGGAACGCAATCCGGAAAAGATCCTGAAGGAACTGAACAAGAGACTCGAGACGAGAGCCGAGGCCAGGGCGTTGCTCGCAGAAATGGCCGGAATCAACGGCGTGGAATCCGAAAAGCTGGAAAAGGCCATTGCTACAGGAAACACGAAGAAAATCAAGAAGGCGATGGCGCCTGTCGAGGAAAAGAAGAAGGAACTCGAGGGCCTGCAATATGTTAAAAACGGTGTGGAAGAGGCTAAAAAATACGGCTATAACGAAGTAAAGAGCGCAAACGAGGCTATCGGCAAGAAGATAGATTCCTGGTCAGGCCTTCCGCAAGAAAAGATACTCAAGAAGCTGGATTTCGAGGCGAAATGGGTCGAGGACCACAAGAAATACGCCACCTGGGAACTTTCACAGAAGGCCTACCTGAAACAGAAGGAAGCCTTGCAGCTTAAAATCGACTTGCAGGGCATGAAGTCGGAAGTTGACTCTCTAAACGATTACGCCAAAAAAAGCAAGTCAAAGATTCTCAAGGACCTCGTGAAGACGGTAAACGAGAAGTATGCCGCTGCTACTGATATTTCGGATGTAGAGGAACTCAAGAAACTCGTTGACAAGGCAAACAAGAAACAGGTAGAACTCGAAAACAAGAAGATAAACCTCGGCGGCGTAAGCCAGGCGAGAAGGGATTCCGCCTTCTGGGCGAAGGACCCGATGGAATACTACAACGAATTCATCGGAACGACCGGAAAGCAGTGGAAAACGCTTACGGACGTTGAAAAGGAAGCGGTATATTACTACACGCATACCTACTGCCCGATAAACGAGCCCCTGCGCGGAATCAACTATGTGGGAAGCGAAACGAAAAAGCAGCTTTCAATATCGAAGATCCCGCATATAACGAACGCCCTCAACAAGAGCGACATAGAAAAGGATTTGTGGCTACAGCGTGGCGACTCGAGCATAAACGTGATAAAATACCGTTTTGGCGTGGACATAAGCGGAATGAACGTGGCCGAAGCTAGAAAGGCCCTCATAGGCAAGGAAGGCATAGAAAAGGCTTTCGTGTCTTGCGGTTCTTCAAAAGGCAAGGGATTCAGCGGTTCCGTAATTACGAATATATTCGTGCCGAAAGGAACCAAGGGCCTATACCTCGAGCCTATATCTCGATACGGTAACGGAACCATGCACGAAAAGTGGGACGGCGTCAAAAAACAGAGCAGCGTCTCCGGAGAAAACGAGACGCTGCTGCAAAGAGGCACAAAGTTCAGGATAACGAAGGTCGAACTGTCCGGCAGCCGGTGGTTTATCGATGTCGATGTAATCGGCCAGGAACCGCAACCGTACTAATGGATCCTACTTGTAGAATTTCTTCCATTCCTTGGGGAACTTGTCTACGAAAAGATAGGCGTCAAGCCAAAGGCCAAAAATCCAGTCCTTGCTGGTTTCTTTCGGCTTTTCGTTTTCGTCGTCGTCGAGTTTCTTCATGAAGATTTCGCCTGCGTTCTTTCCGTCGCGCTCGCAATCCTTGAAGAAAGCGTACCAGTCCGAGCTGTCGTTTTTCTTGAAATCGTCATCGAAGACGCGCTCTGCGTTCCAGAGACGCGCCTGCTCTGCGTCGAGATTTTCGGGGCTTGCGTTCTCGCCCTTGTAGAATTTGTAGATGCTGTAGTCCATTTTGAACCTCCGTTCTAAATATAATAAGATAATTTACAGGTTTAAAGCTATGCCGCGAACTCTTCGAAAAAGCGTCTTGCGATGGCGATGCCGTTCGGGGTGTTCTGGCGCTGCCATGCGCCGAAACGCGGGGACCACCTGAATCCGTTCTGCTTGAGTCTCGTGCGGGTTTCTTCGTCAGGCTTGCCTTCAAAAATCAGCTGGATCCTTGCGGCCTCGTGGTTCTCCACGAGCTTCAGTCCATCCTTTTCCATGGCGCCGAGGGTCAGCCCTTCGGCCTTTTCCTCTTCCGCGATGGAGCGCTGTCTGCGGAGCTGTTCCAGGCGTGCCACCTTGTTCCGGATGTCCGCTGTCTCGTTGGACGTGAAGAAGTATCCTACGCGGTCAGTGCCCGGGTTGTTCTTGATGTATTCGTTTATGCTTGCCTTTGCCTTGTCGCTCATGCCTTCGCAGCTGTCGGCGTTGCCGTTCTTCCGGATGGACTTGTTCCACTGAATGTGTCGCTCGTGGGCTTCCTTCAGGTATTCGACGTGCGCCTCCATCTTCTCGACTGCCAGCGGGTCGTTCGCTGCGATCGTGGCGCCGTGCCCCTGCTTGCCCGTTCTCCAGAGCTCCACCTGCTTTTCTGCGGTCATGGCCTTCATGATCATGTCGGCGGTGTTCTTGATGTAGCGCTCCCTCTTTTCGTCATAATCGCCGAATTTCTTGACGGCCGCGTCGCATTTGCGGTTGTAGCGGTCGCTGTTATACTTTGCGGGGCCCGCGATGTACCAGGGGACGTTGTTGGCCTGGAAGCTGGCCATGCCGTTGTACTGTTCGGCAACGAGTGCGGCCCAGCCGGCCTTGCGGTCATCGAGGATTCTGCGCTGTTCGTCGTTGAACGGTCCGATGCGCTTTTCGAGCCCTTCAAAATTCTCCATGAAGGAGTTCGTGGCGTTCTGTGCGTCCCGTTCAAGACCGGATCCACGGTCGAAGAAGCTGTTGTTGTTGGCGCCCTTGATAAGTTCCGGATTTACGATAGTCATGGTAAGCTCTCCTTTGTGGATTGTTAGGCCCTGATGATGGGGCACATGGAATAGTAGCCGAGCGGGAAACAGACTTCCTGGCCGTCCCATACGTTCGGGCGACTCTTGCAAGTCTTCCGGGTGAGGGCGTTCTCCAGAGTGACCGTCTTCTCTGTCCTGGAGACCACCTTGAAAGTCCAGATACAGTCGTGGTCGCAGACGGACCTGCAGCTGTATTCCTTGCCGACCTCGAAACGCTTGGTTTCCTGTGTGTTTTCCATACCGGACGCTCCTTTTTGCGGTTGTTTCTCGTTTCTACATAAATAAATATATCTAAATATTTAGATAAAGTCAATAGAAAAATGCAAAAAAAAGAACTTTCTCCGAAAACTGTGGGAAAGTCCGGCGTATGCGGTCAGGTATGCAAAAAAGTAGTCGAAATTAAAAGAAAATCAGCAGTTTAAAACGGCTGTTTTGTAGATAGGGAAATGATAGGCAACGCTATATAAAACGCCTTGTAATAAGGCTTTGCTTGCTTTTCTTTGTTAAAAATCCTCATTCCTTTTATATTTCCAGGTCAAGTAATAAATTCCTTGTAGCTAAAGCCTTCGGGCTTGTGTAGTCAAGAAAGTATTACAAAATTTTTAAGAAAAAAAGGAAACCTCGGATTCTTTCCGGGGTTTTCCTGTTTGCGACGCCTTTAAATGTAGGAATGTCACTTGATCATGTCAACGGCCTTTTCCAGGTCCGCTCCGAGGAGGTGGGCGTAGGTGTTCAGCGTGATCTCGATGCTCTCGTGGCGCATCAGCAGCTGGACGGACTTGATGTCTGCGCCTGCCCTTATGAGGTTGGATGCGAAGCTGTGACGGAATCGGTGGTTCGTTGCTTCCCCTTGGAATTCGATCTTGGCTGCTTTTGCAGCCGTCTTGACGTGGGCAGAAAGGCTTTCGAACCTCGGCAGCGGCTTCCCGTACATCTCGATTTCCTTTTTCAGCCTGGATGAAAGGGGAATCTTCGCCATCTTGTTGCCCTTTCCTATGAGGTGGATGTATCCGTCGTAGATGTCCGAGTCCTTGAGGTTGGCAGCCTCGGCCTTACGGAGGCCGGCAAAGGCCATCAGCGCCCACGTCACCCTGTGCTCCGGCGTCTGCGCATGGTC
>Ga0310786_10011861_pt1 | contig 10837 bp, 13 predicted proteins | sample AusTroGonzalo_MG_FD_203881 | JGI IMG/M metagenome (GOLD analysis project Ga0310786, IMG submission 203881) | Bovine rumen microbial communities from tropical cattle in Woodstock, Queensland, Australia - Gonzalo_03 (v2) (version 2) | ecosystem: Host-associated > Mammals > Digestive system >...
AAAAAGACTTTTGATAAAAAATCGAGCAAACATATTTCTTGGGATATTTCACGAGGATTCAATATAGATAACCATTGGTTCAGTAGCGGAAGTATTAGTGCTAATTTCAGCAGAGAAACGGGATCAGATGGAAAAAAGAAAAAATCTTTCAGCATATACTGCTCCATATCACTCAAAAACCACGCTAACCTGTCAAGCGGATACTCAAGAGGTGACAACAGATTCAACAGTTATATTTCATTGTCACATTCTCCTGAAAATTCTGGTTTCAGTTATGATGTTACCGCTGAAAAATCCTCATACGGCCAAGGGGTAAGAATAAATACAAACTATTCGAATCCCATATTCAAAGGAGATCTTAATTACGCACAAAATAGTCAGGGAAGAAGATCAACCCGTATCGGAGCGGAATCGGCTATTTATTTCGCAGACGGAAGATTCGCAATTGCTCGTACCAATTACTCAGACGGAGGATTTGTTTTAGTTACTCCTAAAAAAGATCTTTCCAAACATAAAATTAAATTTTTAAATAAGAATGCAGAATCAGGATTTATGGGAGGCGGAGCTGTCTTGAACAATTCCCGAACTTCCTCTACGGTTTCCCGAGTTGATCTCAGAGATATTCCGGACGACATATCTCTTAAACTCGACACAATTGTGTCACAAGGACAGTACAAGCGAGGGTTTATAGCCGATATTCAGGGAATAAAATCTGTTACAGCACACGGGATTCTCGTAGATTCTCAAGGAAAAATTCTGGAACAGGTAACAGGATTTGCGATCAACAAAGATGATACCGATGAACCTCCGGTGTCATTTTTTACCAATTCTTCCGGAAAATTTTTTCTGACAGACCTAAAACCCGGCAATTATAAACTTACAATAAATGTTAGAAATACCGAGCCTATAGAATTAAAAATAAAAGAAACAGTTGGGGGTGATGAGTTGAATCTGGGAACGGTTATATGCAAAGATTCCATAGAGAAGGGGAAAAATGATGAGAATATTTAATTGTTTGGCGGCGATTTGTGGATTTGCTGATGTTTTTTGCCTGAATCCTGGAGAGTTTCCCGCAATTGTTTCCGTAGAAAATCCCGACAACCTGAGGATAACAGATCAGACCGACAATACCGAGATCGGACGGTTTCAAGTATCTGTATTTTCAAATCCTCAGAAGTGCACCGACGGATCATTGAAATTTTTTCTCAAGATAAGTCCCGGAAATTTTCATGAAGTTATTCGCTTCGATAATAAAATAATTGAAAATACGAATAATGGAAAAACATTCTGCGTGATAATTCCAAAAGATGAATTGGAGAACAAAATCTTTTTCAAAGAAATTCGAATAAAATCCGACAATTCGATTTTTAAATTGGACAAAATAAGGCTCAAAATTGAACCGAAAGTCTCAATCTCTGCGGATCAAAAGAAAGTAGACTTTGGGAGAATTTCGCGTAGCGGTGCTCGTTTGGTATCTGAAAACTCACCCGTCGTCACAATAAGGTATTCAGTTCTCAAAGACGCCGTTTGTGAAGTTATCAGCCAAAATAATTTCCGTCTGAAAAATAAAAACAATTATATATCGTATTCGGTAAACGATCTCACCCAAAACGGAGAAATTAGTTTTCCGTCGGATCAAAACCAATATATTGCAAATTTCAGAATCAACGACTCAGGGAAAAAGCCTGTCGCCGGCATCTATTCCGACAAGATCACCTTTTCCATAAAAACTCAGTTATAAAAATTCATTTGTCCCGATATTTATTCCGAACTTTTTACTTCACATAATTAAAAAACTGGAGTTTATTCAGCGGAAAAGATTTGCCCCATTGTCTGTGACCATACCCTACGACAATGAATTGTTATCCCGTGAAGCATACAGCCAATCTCATCTTTCCTTCGACAAAACGCAAATTTCTTTAATATTCTGAAAAATATAGGTATTTTCTTCTGTTTTTCCTCTGTAAAATATTGATATATTAACCTTTTATTAATATAATAACTGTATTATGGTTTGTGGTTTGGGTAGGGTGCTCAGGCTTTTTTGGATTTAGGAGAGAAAAATGGAAAAGAAGAGTTTAATTTCTTTAGCTGCTTTGATGTTCTTGGCTGCTTGTGAGTGTTGTTCCGATGATATTGAGCAGATTGAGGTTGTTCAGGATGATTCTTTGAGTTCGGCGGTTGCTGATTTCGTGGCAAATGCCGGTGACAGAGTTCACTATGACTTTGATAAGTCAACTCTTTCTGAGGAGTCAAAAGCTACTTTGGAACGTCAGGCGGATTGGTTGCAGAATCACCAGCAGTACAATGTCTTGATCGAAGGTCACTGTGACGAGAGAGGTACTCGTGAGTACAACCTCGGATTGGGAGAAAGAAGAGCTGATGCAGCGGCGAGATTCTTAGCTGAGAAGGGTGTTGCAGGAAACCGTATTAGAACAGTTTCCTATGGGAAAGATCGTCCAATCGCAGCAACAGGATCCCAGGAAGAAATTTACAGACTGAACCGTGTTGCTATTTCGGTTCTTGAGAAGAATTAATTTTCAAAGAATTTTTTCTGTTTTAATTAGCCCGCTTTCAAGCGGGTTTTTTTATTGCGAAAAAACAAAAAGTAATTGAGAAACATCTGAAATTGGAGAGGTTTTGTATATAATATAAAAATTCAGGTAAAAAATCGTATTTTTCTTAAAACCACTGAAATTTAAGAAAAACATCCTACTCTTTCACTGATTTTTATCGTAAAAAATGAAAAAAATTTTCAAAAAAAATCACAAAAATCTGCAAAAAACAAGGTTAACTATTTGTATTTCCTAAATATTTACCTTGAGTTGCAATGTTAGTTTTTTTGTTTTATTAATGAATTAAGCTGGATAGCGAAATGGAAGATAAAGAACTGATTCTCGCAGGGTCTGCACAGGGACTCATCAGTGTCTAAAAAAATTAAGGCCGGTTAATCTATAGGCAACGGCCGTACTTTTGCTTGTCGAAAGTATTATCGTGTAAAGCGCAATGTGTATTAACATGTTGCGCTCCGGAAAACTTTACCAAATTTTTGGCTTCATTTCGCAAAATTGCGAGAAATCTCCAAGCAACAACAATGAAAGGAAAAGAAATGTTTAATTTTTTTAACAAAACAGCGAAACGAAAAGAAACTTTGGTAGCGCTACGAGGATCAAATCCTGAATGGACACCAAATGACTATAACTCTCTTGTTTCAGAAAGTTTTCAAAAAAACGTATTTGCATTTCGATCGATAAATCTCATCGCATCGGGTATTGCATCGATTCCAATGTGCGTAAAAAATGAAGATCTGACTATAAATCAAAACCTGACAGAATTACTGGCTCACCCAAACAAAGAACAAGGTCGCAGCTCATTCATCACCAGCGTGGTCAGCTATCTGCTTTTATCGGGCAATGCCTTCATCTACTCAGATGAAGATCAGCTGTATTGTTTAAGATCAGATCGCGTAAAGTTGGTTTATAATAAGGCCAAAACCTCCGTAACGTCCTATGTTTACGAAGTCGATGGTGTTCGAATCCCCGTTGATTTAGAGGATATTTTGCATTTAAAATCATTTAACCCTACTAATGATTGGTACGGATTCGCCCCTTTGCGCGCCGCCATGTACGCCATCGATCAATATAACGAAATGGCGAAACACAATCTGAGTATATTGCAAAATGGTGGACGTCCGACAGGCTGTCTGATTTTAAAAGATTTTCAAAACCTTGATGAAGAAACGCGCGATGCAATGAGAAATCGTCTCAGTGAAATCTATTCCGGAGCGAAAAACGCAGGGCGCATTATGCTTTTGGAAGGAGGGTATGAATGGCAGGAAATGGGATTAACTCCACGGGACCTGGATTTCGCTGAAGCCCAAAATGCCATCGCCCGCGAAATCATTCAAGCTTTCGGTGTACCCCCGATTTTGGTAGGAATTCGCGGCGATTCTTCCTTCAACAATTATCGCGAAGCGCGCGCTCATTTCTGGGAGGATACAGTCTTGCCTTTGGCGGAACTGATACGTACGCAATTTACAGATTGGTTCCGAAAAAAGTATCGAGCGAACTGCGAAATTTACTTCGATCTTGATTCGATTCCGGCATTGATCGGAAAGAGAGAAAAGCTTTGGGAAAAAGTCTCCAACGCGGACTTTCTCTCAGTCGATGAGAAACGAGAAATTTTAGGATTCCCGAAAATAGGACATAAAGAATTAGGAAAAGTTAACCCGAAAAACACGTAGAAAAAAGGTAATGAATAAACTCTCAATCATAAAAAATAAAAAGGATGAAAAATGGAAATTAAATCATTAAACGAAAAAGGAGAAATTGAAGGATACGCAAGCGTATTTGGAAAATTAGATCGAAACGGAGATATAGTCGAACAAGGTTCTTTTAAAAAAACTATAGAGGAATTCTCCGCAGGGAAAAAACCGAAATTATTGTGGCAGCATAATACAACCGAACCAATAGGAATTATCGACGAACTGCTCGAAGACGATCACGGATTGTTTGTTAAGGCCCATTTGTTAATGGATCTTCCGAAGGCGAAAGAAGTCTATCTCTTGTTGAAAAACAAAGCACTTGATAGTTTTTCCATCGGTTATCGAGTTCGAAACCATTTTATAAAAAACAACAAAAAACATCTGACAGATATCGAATTGCTCGAAGTATCTATCGTGACTTTTCCTGCATGTGAATCTGCAACGATCGATGCAGTAAAATTCGATCGAAATCAAGAAATAATTGAAATTTCAAATAAAAAAGGAGAAAATAAAATGAAATTACCATTGAACACAAACATAAATACAAACGAAAGTTTTTCAAATTTTATTCGCAACGGAGTTGATAATTTTTTGAAAAAATCGCTGAATGAAAATTCCGATAAGGACGGAGCAGTTTTCCTTCCATCAAATATTTTGCAGAAAATCGACGATAAATTAAGCTATCTGTCCCCTATGCGAAATATTTCAAAAGTTACAACAATTTCGTCGAGTTCAATTGACATTCTCGTTGACGAAAAACTTCCGGGGGCGAACTGGTGCGCGGAAAATAGCGATCGCAAGGATACAACTTCTCCCGAATTGAAAAAAATAAAAATTAATGTTCACGAATTATGCGCAAAACCAAAGGCCAGTCAAGCACTTTTGGACGACGCTCAGATCGATGTGGAAGGTTGGCTGATTGAAAAAATCTCTGAAAATTTTGCGACACTGGAAGACGATGCATTCATCAACGGCGACGGAAAAAACAAGCCGCGAGGATTTTTAAAATGCAAAACTTCTTTGGAAAACGAATCAGGAAGTCTGCAATATTTCCTGAGCGGAGCTAAAGGCAAGTTTGCGAATTCTGAGACGGCTCTCAATACCTTGATAGAGATGGTATGTTCGCTAAAACCTCATCACGTAAAAAACGCAACTTGGATCATGTCGCGATCGGCACTGGCAGAAATTCGTAAGATAAAAAGCAATGACGGCACAAGCATTTGGCAGATGTCCATGTCAGAAGCAACTCCGGCAACTCTGCTCGGATATCCTGTAGTAATCGATGACAACATGCCGTCACTAAACGCCGAGGAAGGAACTTTTTCTGTGGCTTTCGGAGATTTCTCAAGCGGATACCAAATCATAGATCGCCAAGGATTATCCGTACTCAGAGATCCGTACACATCGAAGCCCTTTGTCGAATTCTTTGCTTCGAAAAGAGTCGGCGGAGATGTCGTCGATTTTGACGCGATCAAACTTTTGAAATTCGATATTGCAGAATAAAAATCCAAAGAAAAAGGAGAAAATAAAAATGGATTTGAGATTGAAAGAGAAAGTCGAGGGCGAAATTATCGCTCTCGATGACGCAAAAAACTACGTTCACGCAAATGGAAATTTTGACGACGAGTTGATCAAAACTTTAATAAAATCCGGAAGAGAAATCATTGAAAAAATTCTGCATCAATCCATCTTAAGGGAGAGGTGGACTTGCAAGTATTTTCGAACGGAGTTTCTCAATAAAACATCGACAATTTATCCGAGCATTTGTGACTCAACCGTAACCATACCGTTTCCGAAAAATCCCGTGTTGGAAATTAACAATGTCTACGCCGACGATCGCATAATTAATTGCAAAAAATATTACATCGAAAAAACCGGCCCACGTTATTATCTCGTTATACGAAATTTAAAAAATTTGGATCAAATAAATTCTTTTACCATTGATTTCGACGCTGGAATAGCTAAGGATTTTAACTCTGTTCCCAGCATATTTCGTATAGCAAATTTGATGATAGTCGCCCAGCATTATGAAAAAAGAAATTCTGACCAAAATTTTGTTCCGAAAATCGCAAAAACCATGCTGTCAAATTACATACAATTCGGAGGTTTTTAAAATGTCGGAACGAATATTCAATACAAAAATAAAAATTGAAAAATTAGAAAAGAAACTTTCTGAAAACAATACGTGGAAAACTGAATTTTTACCTTGGCAGGAGCTGTGGGCATCGATTCAACTGGGAAATATCGCCATCACAAAAACTAATTATATTTTTCGAGTAAAATGGAAAGGAGAATTTCCGAAAAAGTTTCGCGTAGTCGTAAATGGCGTAATTTTTTTCCCGACCCAGATAGCGGCAATCGATCTGAAAAACGACGTAGTAATTTTTCACGCAGTGAGAGAAGGAGACCAAAGATGATTCCTTGGGATTTCGGATTAATTCAAGCATTAAAAGAAAAAATCGGTTGGGAAATTTTTCCATCCGACCCCCCTGAGGAAATCAGATACCCATATTTAATTTTGGAAATCGGGGAAATGAAATATCGATCCGATCAGACGATATTAGTCGAGATGAATCTGCGACTCATCGACTCGGAGAAGCCTTCCTGTAAAATATACAAATTCTGTAAAACATTGCAGAAAACCATTATGGAAGATTTATCGCTGCGTAATGGCGATCAGGATATCGGTAAAGCAGCTTTGAAAATTGATCGTATCGTTACGGTCAAAAATGACCAAGTTATTAAACTGGCGGCAATCATAAAATTAAAAAATATTGAAGGAGAATAAGAATGAAAACATTAAAAGAAAATACCCAACAAGCATTATTACTGGCAGAAAAAAAACTAGCGAACGCCATGGAGGTATATCGAACGAACAAAGAAAAAATTCCCGCAAAATTGGGAGGAAAATTTCAAAAACTTTTGGACGCTTGCTTGGAATTTTTGAAAGAATTCAAACGAATTTCAAATGAGAAAGGACAAATTTATGGGTAGAATTATGAAAAATTCATCTGAACAAAATATTTTGAGCGACATTGATCCAAACGACATTTATTCGGAAGAAAATCTGTCCGATGAAAGCCTATCTGATTGTTTGGAATTTTTGATTAGAACGACTCCAACTACCATGCCTGAATGGATGAATTAAAAATCCGATGAAAGGAATACAAAATGAATGAAATTATTTTGGGAATAGCAGGATTGCCTCAAGAACGGGCGAGAAATTGCGTACAAGAACTAATACCAATCGCCAACGGTAACTTCAAAAAATCTATCAATGGAAACTTATTATTTTTAGAAACTTCCAAACGGCAAAAATATCGAAGCATTATTTCCTGCAGCGATTCGCAGTCGCCGATTATCGATAAAATTTGGATAGGTTCGCAGATCAATGTCGGATGCATCCAAAATTTGTGGCAGGTAATTCGTCCGGGCGAAACCATATTGGATTTGATCCGCCCGGCGGTCTCCGACTCTATTTGCGTAATAGATAACTTAGGTCAAAATGTTCCCTACTCAATTTCAGGGAATCGAATTCTTTTGAAAAAATCGAGCCCCCAAAAAACTTTCGTCAGTTTCCGACCTTGGCTGACGATGTTGGTAACAAATTTTTCTATGAAAACCAATGAATGGGAAATGGAGAGCGGTTGGAAATTAGAATCTGAAGAAATTTGATCATAAAAATGAGGAATAAAAATTATGGAAGAAATTTACAAAAACAGAACGAAACGTATTCAAATTAACGCACTGAGTCTTTTCGAAAGAAAAGGCCGACGGAACGAAAAAACAATATGAGGAAAATCGGAGATATGACCGACACAGAAACGGTGAATTTCGCAGAACTAAATTCAGTTCCCCGATTTTCTCTTTCTACGATTTTCGCTGTATCCCAAATAGAATGTGCACGGAATCAAAATCAGGGCGCCAACATATACGTTTTTTCCGGGAATTTCGAGAAAAAATATAAAGGCCAAAAACGCACTTATCAACAATTCCAAATAGCGATACGGGGCAACTGCGGAAACATCCACCAAGCTGAACGCTTTAAATATAAAATACTGGATAAGGTTGCCGCCCGCACCCAAAAGAAAGAGCATTGCAAACTCGAACGGAGTCGGCATCGACCAAACTTTACAGGCGGTTGGAAAAGAAACAACACTCGTAATGAGTGCGAAGTAAAACAACATCGTGATGCGACTTTCTTCCGCCTTAACCATCGTCTTTATAAGGATATCCTGCAGAGCGAAAAGAAAAGCTGCACCGATAGGAATAAAGTAAAGAATATTAAAGTGGAAATTATCATCAGAAGTCCAGGTCGTAATAACAGTCAATCCAATAAATCCGACAAGAGTCGCAATCCATCGAAATTTGGTTACATTTTCATGGAGAAAAATCTTGGACAGAATCAAAGAAAACAATGGTATCGTCCAAAGAATAATCACGACCTCAGCCAAGGGCAACTTGATAACAGCAAAAATATACAGGAAAAAACTTACAGCACCGAAAATTCCACGAACGACATTCAGGAAAAACTGATTTGTTTTAAACGCCGATTTGCCTTGAGCGATTACGAAAGGCAAAAGGGTAACCAATCCGAAAAAAAATCGGAAAAAAGTCACCTCAAAAGCGTCCAACCTCTGTCCCATGAATTTCGAAACAATATCGTTGGTACAGCTAATGAACATCTGACAGAAAAAAAACGCGATTCCCTGCCAATATCTATTCAAAGTCATAAACTCTCCGCTGAAAAAAGTAAATTATTTATAACATTTATGGTGAAAAATGAAAATATTTTTTAATTGGTGCGATAACTTCAACGACAACTCCGAATGGAGCAATGATGAAGAAATTTTTTCCTTATGCATCGTCCAGCGGGAAGGAAGTTTCGCAACTGCAAGAGTATCTATCAAAACAAGAAAGCTCGAGCATAAATTCGCTCGAATCGGCATTGAAAAAGATGGCCGGATAAAAACGATTTTTCGCGGAAAATTAATTTCTTTTCCGATGAGTTGTGAAGATTCAATTATGACCATCGAAATTTTATCCGAACCAAGTGATTATCAAACGCAACTGCAAAATTTTTCTCAAAAAAATCGAGAACAATACGAAGGGGGGAATCCTGAAATAATTTTCGATGATTTATTTTTTTCGGAGAAAGATAACCCGACAATTTTTTTGGAAGGATCGAGCAAAATTTTTTATTGGGACATGGCGACGGGAAAGTTATCGTTGTCGGACATCAATAAAGGAGGACAAATTTTTGAAATTTCGAAACAAGATATTTTGAAAAATTCAACTCAGATAAAATTGGCCCGCGAACCATATGGAGAAATTCGACTCAATCTTTCAGCAAGTTGGACTCAAAAAGTTTATGGATATGTCAATTTGATGCCGATGATTGCACAGAGATTCCGCTTCAATCGACTAAACTCTTTTACAAATCTTACTCCGTGTTTTCGAAGTAGCTTTCAAAACGGATATTCGCTGATTTTCAACGATGTAAAAACAATCAATCCAAACGGAGGGGGAATTTTAAACAGATTTCCTGAGGCATCTAACCCAATAAAAATCAAAAATAATCAAAGGGAAAAAGTCGCAAAATTTCGTCGATTTTATTTCGACGGAAAATTCGTTTTAGGATGGGAATATCATCAAAAGAGAACTGAAAATATTTGCATCTCAATTTGCGATAAAAATCATTCACGTCGCAAAGATATTTCCATAAAACTGGGACCGATTCAACTATCGAAAAATTATCCCAGATGGTATGCGTTTACACATTATTTATGCACCGATCGCGTAATTTACGACGGGTGCATTTACGAGTGCGACGCCTCTCATGATTCAAACGAAAATTTCGATAAATTCAAATGGAGAAAAATACAAAAAGTTCCCGACGCTTTGGAAAACGATCAGCTTAGCTCTTTTTTTGCAACGGACAGGGGAAAGTCCGCAATTCGATACGCGTTGCAAAAGGCTGCTGCACTTATAAATTTTTCGCGACGTTACGTAACAATAAATTTCAGTTTGGACGCTAATAAATTTTCGGGAATTTCCGTAAACGATACAATCAAAATTTCAGATCTGTACTCGCACCCGATCACGGCCAAAGTAATTCAAACAAAATTAATTTTGAACGAAAAAAATCGATTAATGAATGTTTCTATCGGATATTCTCCGGATAACACTTCGGACATTTTTGAACTAGTGAAAAATTATGATTTCGAAATCAATCCGAATGAAGATCAAATCGAAATTGAAGATATCGTAAAAAACATTTCGATAGAAAATGATCCTGAATCGCAAGAAAATTTACTAACTTCGCGAACTTTTTCCTCGGAATCTGCCGCAATAAATTTCTTAAAAAAACATCCGACCAAAATTCATGTTGACTTACACCCCATCAGCCAAAAACGGGAAATCGTTCGAACAATAAATTTAAAAAATTTGGAGATTTAAAATGATAATAAGAAGCATAAGAAATTTCGGAAAAACATATGAACAAGTCGCGAATATAGTTTCCGATACTGAAGAATTAATCCGAAACAGAGCTGGATTAGATTTCGAAAATGA
>Ga0310786_10011863_pt1 | contig 10837 bp, 6 predicted proteins | sample AusTroGonzalo_MG_FD_203881 | JGI IMG/M metagenome (GOLD analysis project Ga0310786, IMG submission 203881) | Bovine rumen microbial communities from tropical cattle in Woodstock, Queensland, Australia - Gonzalo_03 (v2) (version 2) | ecosystem: Host-associated > Mammals > Digestive system >...
GCTGCCGGCAATCGTCTATTTTGCCCACCGGGTGCGCGGCGAGAAGCTGACCGAGGCTGAACTGGCCGCCAAGGTGGACCGCATCGTCGGCTGCAGGGCGGGAGCGAGTCTGCTCGCGCTCGGCAAGGTGTACCAGAAGGTCTCGCCTCTGAAGGGCGGCATCATCTATTCGACCAGCATCCGCCATCTGCTGGTGCTTGGCGAGGACTATCCGTGGGGCAAGAACAAGACTTCGCGCGAGACGTTCCGCGAGGCGCTCAAGGCGTGGAAAGAGGCGCGTGCGCTTGCAGACTTGGAGGGCGGAACGTGGTGGATCAAGGAGGACTTTGCGACGATCGACCTCGTCGAGAAGGCCGTCCAGATGCGCGTCGAGGAGCCGCACAAGAAGAACTTCACGGCGATCATAGAGCCGGAGTACCGCAGACTGTGGCTGAGGCAGTCGCGCCCCGGCGGACTTTCCGGCGTGATAGGCCGCCTGTTCCACAGCAGATAGCGGCGGCAAGTGCCACGTGCATTACCTTGAAGGGTAGGGGGAATTTTGGTAAAATGAACCCATGCGCGAAGAAACAGAACGCAAGATAAAGGAAATCATCGTATCGTCCCTGGATCTGGAGGACCTCACGCCCGAGAGCATCGCCAGCGATGTCCCGCTTTTCGGCGAGGGGCTGGGTCTTGACTCGATCGACGCGCTGGAGCTGGGCATGGCCATGCGGAAGGCTTTTGGAGTCTCTTTCTCCAAGAATCCCGAGGAGAACAAGAGGATATTCCATTCCGTCGCCACCCTTGCCGAATTCGTGGAGAATGCTGGTACGGCGGCAAAGGCGTGAGCCTCTGGACGGAGACCGGCCGCCGGCCAATGAAATCAGAAGGAACATGAAATGACTAAAGAAGAGATCGGACAGAGGATCAAGGACATTCTCGTATCCGACTTTGAGGTGGACGCAGGCAAGATCACCCCCGACGTGGACCTTTTCGCCGACCTCGACCTGGACTCCATAGACGCAGTTGATCTCGTTGTGCGTCTCCAGCAGGAGATGAAGAAGAGGATCGATCCTGCCCGGTTCCAGAAAATCCGCACATTCGGGGATGTGGTCGATGCCGTCGCGGCCATATTGGAGGAAGGTTGATGCCTTGAGGACGCCTCTGCGGAGATGCGCCTCATTGTGGCTGCTGGCGGCGTGCGTGGCCGCCGCGCTCGTATTCCGCCGATTCGTGTTCGTGGCATGGTATCCGGTCGCGATGAGCGCGGCGGTGTCGTTCGGGTTCGGCATCTCTCTTTTCAGGCGCAAGACGCTCTGCGAGGAGCTCGCCGAAAGGATGCCGCCGCACATTCTGCCCGACGGCGCGCGTGAGTATTGCCGTCGTCTCACCGTCTTCTGGTGCGTGGCGCTCGCCGTCAACGGCATGATTGCGGCCGCAACTGTCTTCGCGCCGCGCTGGGCGTGGGTGGCTTGGAACTGCGCGCTTTCGTACGTGGTCCTCTGGTCGCTGGCGGGAGTTGAGTGGATCGTCCGCCGCCGGCGTTTCGCGGCTGTGTTCCACACGTCTGGATCGACTGCGGAGCCGAAGAGGATCGTAAAGCCTTTTGCGGCGCTTGCAAAGGAGGTCGCGTTCCATCTGGCGACTCTCCGCGACGAGGGGATCCTGCCGCAGCCCGGCGTGGACGGGCCGGTGTTCCTCTCCACGGTGGATCCCGACCACATGTACGGTCTCTTGTGGAGGAGATTGCTGCCCAGAGCGGCGGGGTGCGCGGCGGACGAAGAGGTGATCCGTTCGCCGGAGTCGCTCGTGGCCAAGATGGGGGCTGCGGAAAAGGTGATGCTCGTCACCACGCCGTCGTTCCTTGAGCGGTTTTGCGCATACGCCGGGCAGTACGACGTGCCGCGCAACTGCGTGGAAGTCGTCTCGTCGGGCTCGATGCTCTCGGCGGAGACTGCGGCGGCGGCGCGATGCGTCTTCGGAGTGGCGCCCCGCGAGATATTCGGCTCCACCGAGACGGGCGGCGTCGCCCGGCGCAGGCAGGCCGGCGATTCCGGCGAGGACCGCTTCGATTGGTCGGTCTTCCCCCGGGTCAAGGTCGAGGCCTCCTCCGACGGGCGCCTCGTCGTCACGTCGCCGTTCTGCTGTTCGCGTGGATATGTGATGGGCGATGGCGTGGAGCTCTCCCCGGACGGTCGACGGTTCCGGCTGCTCGGGCGTCGCGACAGGCTCGTCAAGATCAACGAGCAGCGAGTCTCTCTTCCGGAGATGGAAGCGAAGGTGGCCGCGCTGCCGGGCGTGTGCGAGGCCGCCCTCGCGGCGCTTGACGGCCCCCACGGCCAGTTTCTGGGCGCCGTGGTGGTGCTGGACGAGAACGCCGACTTCCCCGGGAAGCGCGCCGCCGTTCTTTCCCTGCGGGAACGGCTTTTGCCCATGTTCCCCAGAGGTGCCGTCCCGAAGAGATTCCGATTCGTCTTCGAACTGCCGCGAAACGCCCAGGGCAAGGTGCGGGCCGATGAGTTGAGGAGGATTCTCGGCACGGACTTCGCCGAGCCCAGAGTGACGAACGTTGTGCGCGGCGAGGATGAGTGGTCGGCCGATTTCGTCTTCGACGCCGACGCCTCGTACTTCAAGGGCCATTTCCCGGATCTCCCGGTTCTGCCAGGGGTGGTGATGACTGGAATGGCGCATCACTTCGCCGAGATTCTGGAGCGCCGCGAACTGCGTCTTACGTCAGTGCGGAAGCTCAAGTTCGCCCGCGTGGTGCGCCCTGGGGACAAGCTGCGATTCTCTCTTCGGCGCAAGTCTCCGGCCGAGTACGATTTCCGGTACATGGCGGGAGAGACCATGTGCGCGCAGGGGACCATGGAGGTGGAAGCATGAATGTTCGCTTCGTGTCTAGGCTGGCCGTCGCGATTCTCGCGTGGTCGCAGATCGTGCCGGCGTCCGCGGAGGTGACGCAGAAGCTTGTCGATGACGACATGATTCCCCGATCGGCGCATGGCGCGTTCGTCCAGAAGAAGACGCTGTCGGACGTTGGTGTGACGCTCGTCTCCAAGGGCGAGTTCCGATTCGTGAAGGGCGTGTTCTTCGAATGGAAGGTGATGTCGCCTGCGCCAAGCCTGTTCTTCGCGACCCCCACGAACTGGTCTTTCACGGTGCGTGGCAAGACAACGACGCGCGACATCAACGTGGACGTGTCGTCCATCTCCAACGTCTTTGCGATAAAGGAGATGAAGGAATACGTCGAACGCATGACCATGGTTCCGGAGAAGGGCTTCCCGGAGAAGGTTGAAATCTTCTTCAAGAATGGCGACAGGATTGAAATCGAATTGGCCCAGAGCCGCTAGGGCGGTTCTCGTCGCGGCGATTGTGCTTGCGGCGGCGGTGCTGACGATGCGCATCGGCGGCGTGGAGACGGGACTGCTTGCGCTCGTGGACTCGTCCGTCAGCCCCGACGTCAGGGCCATGGCGGACTCTGCGGCCGACCGGGCACGCGTGATGCTCGAAGGGCCGTCCTGGACGGAAGTGCTCGTCGGCGTGCGTGCCGTGAACGCCGCGTTTGGAGTGAATGAGGTCTCTCCAGCCGGGAAGGACATCTTCGCGGACCTGCGCGGGCGCACGGACGGGCTTCTCTCCAACGAAGCTCGTTCGCTCATCGCCTCCGGCGACACTTCCGCCGTCCGCGAGATGTCCGAGGCCCGCCTGTTCGGCATCGCTCCGCCTCTCTTTCCGGTGAAGGACGACCCCATGCTCCTCGCCACCTCATACGTGGAGGGGATGGATGGAAACTTCGTACCTGGCTGGTCGTTCCGCGACGGGCTTCCGACGACGTCGGCTGGCGGCAGGGAGATCGCGCTCGTCACGCTCTCGCTGTCCGGACGTTCCCCCCGTGCCGTCGCCGACGCGATGAATGGGCTGCTCCGCAATCTGCCGCCTGGCGTGAAGGCGTATTTTTCCGGTGCGGCTTTTCACGCCGCCCGGAGCGCGAGCCGGGCAGAGAGGGAGATAGCAGTTCTCTCGGCGATCTCCCTCGCACTGGTGCTGGCGCTGGGGTGGCTGCTCTTTCGTTCTGCCTCTTTCGTTCTGCCGCTTGCCGGGGCCTTGTGCATGGGGGGCGTTGTGGCGACTGCGGCGCTCTTCGTCGTCTGGGAGCGTCCGCATGTCCTCACATTCGTCTTCGGCACGTCGCTCATAGGGCTTTCAGTGGACTATGTGTACCACGCCCGCGCGGCTGGAGGGGCCAAGGCCGTGATTAGGCCGCTGACGCAGTCGTTCACCACGACGATTGCCTGCTTCGCGCCTCTGCTCTTCGCCGGCACGGATGTGCTGAGGCAGATGGCGCTCTTCACGATGGCGGGGCTTGTGGCCGTCTACGGCGCAGTGACGATATTCGCCTGGAACGTGCCGGGAGGCCGGTCCGCCGGTTCTGTCGAAGAGAAAGGGGGAATCACGGGAGAGAACGAGGGAGTCGGTCGCGGCGGCCTGGGATCTGGCCTTGCCAGGCTTCTGCGCATCGCGCTCTTTCTTGTGGCGGCGAGCGGCATGTTCTTCGTGAAGACCACGACGGATCCATCTGCGTTCTACAAGCCGGACGGATTGCTTGCCGCCGGCGAGAAGATGGTGGCGGAGCGTCTTGGAAAAGGGACGGGAAACGTCGTTTTCGCGCGTGGCGCCACGCTTCAAGAGGCGCTTGAGCGCGAGGAGGCGGCCGGAGTGCCGCATGGACTTTCGCGGATCATCCCGTCGCTGAGGCGCCAGCGGGAGAATGCCGCGCTTGCGGCGCGCCTCTACGAAGCGGAAGGAGTGGAATACGCCAGTCATACAGGTATGCCGAAGCCGAAGGCCCGGTCTGCGCCGCGTCTGTTCGATCCGGCGGAGCTGGGGCCTGAATCTCCGCTTGGAAACCTTGTGGGCACGATGTGGACAGGCCGCGGGATCGTGTCGCCATGCCCGAAGGATTTCGCGCCTGCGTCGCCTGGCGTGGCGGTCGTCGACATGCGCGCTGGCGTGGAAAGCATGTTCGCCGCCGCCATGTCGTCGTCTTTGCGGCTCTTCGGCGTTTCCGCCCTCGCTCTTGCGGCGTTTCTTGTGATTGCGTTCCGCCGCCGGGCATTAGCCTTCGCGGCTCCGATTGTCATGGCTCTCGCCGCAACCGTCGGCGTCATGGGATGGCTGGGCGTGCCGTTCACGTTCTTCACCATGCTTGGCGTCTTCGTGTTGACGGGGCTGGGGCTGGACTACGCGATATTCCACAGAGGGTGTTCCGATCGTGCGCGGCGAACGGTGCTCTTCGCGTTTCTGACGTCTCTGGCGGGCTTTGGCCTTCTTGCCTTCACGTCTTTCCCGGTGACGAGGGACATGGGCATTACGTTCACGGCCGGTCTCTTCTTCGCATATCTCTTCTCGTTTCCGCTGTCTTCCTCCAAATCTGTTTTTCATGCCGCCTCCGGACGGGATGGTCCGCGCAAGTGGTATGAGCAGAGCGAGCAGAGCGCCGGGCGCTGGCGGCTCATGATCATGTGGCTCGCGTACTCTTGGCTGGGCAAGGGGTTTCTTAAGGTGCTGTGCGTTCCTGTGATGGCGTTCATATATCCTTTCGCGCGTCCGGCGAAAGCGGCGCTTCGCGAATACTATTCGGTGCTTGCCGCGTTCCGTGGGCGCAGGGGAGAGAGTGCGCGGGCGGCGTCGCCGCCGCTTTTCCGCCATCTGCTCGGGTTCGCGTGGTCGCTTGCGGACAAGACGGACGCCTGCTCGCTCGGGAAGAGCCTCCCGCGAATGTCCGTCCGCGGCGACGCCTCCTCACGTTCGCTGCTCTCCTGCATTTCCGCGAATAAGGGCGTGTTTCTCGTTACGTCCCACGTTGGAACTGCGGAGATGCTGCTTGCGCTCCCACGCGCAATGCCGGGCCTGCCGTCTCCGCCGCACGTCCACGCGTTCCAGCAGATGGCGCAGAGCGCCGTCTTCACCGATTTTCTGATGCGTCGTCTGGCCGCCTCGTCTCTCACGATCCATGCCGTTGAGGAAATCGGCGTGGAGACGGCCGTAGAGATGCAGGCGGCCCTTGCGCGCGGGGAGATGGTCATCATGGCTGGGGACCGCGTGAGCGCAGGGTCGGCCAGGTGCCTGGACAGGGAGTTTCTCGGAGTGGAATGCCGATGGCCCAAGGGCGTGTTCGCGTTTGCGCGGCTGATGGAGGCGCCTGTCTTTTTTGCCACTTGCGTGCGGACAGGGTGGAACGCATACGAGGTGCACTTCTCCGCCGCGCCGGAGAAGGCGCGCGAGGAGGAGATGCTCGCGGCATACGCATCGTTTCTCGAAGAGGAAGTTCTGGCGCATCCGATCGAATGGCACCAGTTCTATCAGTTCTTCGCAGACTGCGGCAAGAATCTTTCTCGGCCGGAAATCGTCCCAGCCGTCCTCTTCACATTTCTGCTCTCATTTATGGTATAATCGGCGCGTGGAAAACTGTCCGATAGCAGTGGTCGGCATTTCTTGCCGTTTCGCCGGGGCGCCGAATCCAGGGGCGCTCTGGCGCGTCGTCACGGACAGGCGGGCGATGACGCGTCCGTTCAAGGACGACGTCTCGCGTCCTGCGGGCGCGCCCGGAGTGTTTCAGCGCCCTTATCCCACGCACGGCGGGTTCCTGGGATATGCCGACAATCCCGACGACCTCTACGCATGCGTTCCGCGCGAGCAGACTTTCCCCCGCCAGATCAACGCAGGCGAGAACCCCGATCTCTACTTCGCGGTGCGTCTAGCTCTCGACGCGCTCTCGGACGCCGGCATTCGCCCCCGTTCGCAGAGCACCGCGCGCGGCTCGGTGCGGTTCGGGTATGCGCCGCCGTTCACCTCGGCCGCCGTCAACTGGCTGAACCACACGCTCTTCGTGGACCAGACGCTCGACATCCTGCGCCGGTATTTCCACGCATCCTCGGACAACATGGGCGAGGTGCGCACGCGGTTCCTGGAGGCGCTCCCGGCGGCGGACGCCGGCGCGTTCATGTCCGGCTGCGGACACAGGATGGCGGACTGGATCGCGCAGGAGTGCGGATTCTCGGGCGACGCCTCGGCCCTGGACTCGGGCGTGCCCACTGGCATAGCCGCGCTTCAGGCCGCTGCAGACGATCTGCGCTCGGGCCGATCCGACGTCGCGCTCGCGGGCGCCCTGCAGCCGCCGCTCACGCGCGAGTTCCTCGAAGGCGCAGCCGGAGACGTTCTCTTCTCCCAGGCGGCGGAGCTCGTCCCGTTCGACCGTTCCTCCTGCGGCACGATCCCCGGCGAGGGAGGCGCGTTCTTCGTGCTGAAGCGCGAGGCGGACGCTCTTCGCGACCACGACCGCATATACGCTCTTCTGCGCGGCTTCGCGTTCGGCAGATGCGGTGCCGACGAGCTTCTGGCGTCCGCCGCCGAGAACGCCGGAGTGCAAGTGCACGCCATACGCCTCATCGAGGCCGACGGCAGCGGCATCCCGCCGGCCGACGCGGCGGAGGCCGAGGCCGTGTGCCGCCTATGGGGAGAGCACCGTCCCGGAGGTCCGCTTGTGGGCATGGGGTCCGTGAAGGGCAACATAGGCCACTGCTTCACCGCGGCGGCGGCGGCGGGAGCGGTGAAGACGGCTCTTGCGCTGCACGCGCGCGTGCTGCCGCCGCAGATCGCCGCCGAGCGTCCGCTCGACTGCCTGTCGAATCTTGTCTCGCCCGCCTACCTGCTGAACAAGGCGCGGCCGTGGATCACCGGCGACGCAAACGCGCCGCGCTGCGCGGCCGTTCTCGCGCGCGACTTCTCGGGCGGCGGAGCCGTTCTCGTGATGGGTGAGGAGCGTGCCACGGGAACCCCGGAGAAGGGAAGAAAGGAGAAGCACCATGGACGGTGAATCCTCGTCGGCCGAACTGGTGCTTGTGGACGCCGCAGGCGTCGCTCCGCTTCGCCGCTTCCTTGAGCAGGCTCCTGACGCATCCCTGGCGGACATCGCCTTCACATGCGCGCGCCGATGGACTGCTTCCGGCGGCAATTCCCAGGACCGTCCACCTCCGGTCGCGTTCGTCGCCGCCTCGACCAAGGCCCTGCGCACGCGGCTTGCGACCGTGCAGGCCCGCCTGGAGGCCGGAGTCGCGCGCATACGCGACAAGACCGGTTCGTACTACTTCTCGACACGCGAACTAGGTCCCGGCACGGACGGCAAGATAGCCTTCGTTTTTCCGGGCGCGACTTCTTTCTACCCCGACATGCTCCATGAGCTCGCGATACGCTTCGACGTCTGCCGCGAGGCCTTCGACGAGCTCGAGGAGGCGCTTGCCGGCGGCGCCTTCTCGCCGACCGACTTCGTGTTCCCCCCCGCTCCGTGCTACAGGCACGACGCGGACGTCTTCGCCGCCGGAGGATACGCCGAGGCGATGGTGTCCACGTTCTCCGCCAACGCCGCCGTATGCCGTCTTCTTGCGTCGGTCGGCCTCAAGCCGGACGGCGCCGCCGGCTTCGCGGGCGGGGATCTCTCGGCACTTGCGGCCGGTGGATACTTCGGGGACTTCTACAGCCAGAAGAGCCGTCCGGACAGACTCGAGTTCCTCCGGGCCATGTACAGGCTCGTCGACAAGACGGCAGGTCACGCCGGGCTGCCAAAGTGCGTTTTTCTGACGATACTTTCACCACGGCCGGAGGAAACGGGCGAGATACTCGCCACCTTCCCGCAGGAGAAGGTGAACGTCGCCTTCAGATTGTCGCCTCGCCAGACGCTCGTGGCGCTCGCGCCCGATGTCGCGGACGACGTGCAGCGCGCGCTCGCCGCCATAGGCGTGCGCGGCGTGCGCCTGCCGGTGGACCGCCCGTTCAACACCGCCTGGTGCGCCCCCGTGCTGCCGTCCTTCAGGAAGTTCGCCTCGGACTGGCTGTGCGCCAAGCCGACAATTCCCGTATACTCCTGCGGCACGGCGGCGCCGTTCCCCGAGAAGCCGCGAAAGGCGCGCGAAGTGGCGGCGGCGCAGTGGGCGGAGACTGTCCACTTCGAGGAGACGGTTCGCAGGATGCACGCGGACGGATTCAGGGTGTTCGTCGAGGCTGGCCCGCGCGGCCTGTCCACTTCCGCCATCGACGAGATCCTTCGTGGCGAGAGTCACATGGCATTTGCGGCGGACGCCGTGCATCGCGCCGGGTGGCCCCAGTTCCTCCATGCCGTCGGAGCGCTTGCGGCGCTCGGTGCGCCGATCATTCCGGAACCTCTCTTCGCAGGGCGCCGATGCCGCGCGCTGGACTTCGATTCCCCGCTGTCCCTCGAGATACGCACCGATTCCGAGATGCGTCTGCACCGCGGGCTTCCGCGTCTCGTGATGTCCGCCGAGCCGCCCGGCCCGGCAGCCGCCCTTGGAGCCGCGCCCGAGCCGTCCGCGCAGGGCGGCAGACGCGGCAGGGAACGCGCCGCGGCCGCTGCCGCGAAGAAGCGCCTGCAGCGCCAGTTCGACCAGGGCGCCGCCGCCCCGCTCATATCGGACGCCGACACCGTCGACCAGTCCCCCGGCGTGATGCTCGAAATATGCAAGGAGTTCTCCTTCGCGCGCGAGCCGCTTTTCGCCCATGCCGCCGTGGGCTCCTCGCAGATCGCCTACTCCGACCAGTCTCTTCGCGGCTTCACGCCGCTTTCCCTCGTGGCCGCAGCCGAGATGATGGCCGAGGTGGCCCAGGAGCTCGTGCCGAACAGGCGCGTGGTGGCGCTCGACGACATCAAATTCAGGCGGCCGTTGGCGTTTTCGAACGGACGCCTGAAGCTGTTCATACGGGCGGAAAGAACTGCGTCTTCCGATCCTTCGACGGCAGTCGTGAAGGCCCTCGTGAGGGACGAGAGGCCGGATTCGGCCTGGACCTGGCCGGCCATGGAGGCCACTGTGCTGCTTGCGGCGGAGCGTCCGCTGCCCGAACCAGTCGCGATTCCGCCGATGCGCAGCCCGAGCAACGTGAACTGGACGGGGCTGGACATATACCCGGAGCGTCTCTACACTGGCGAGATGAACAGGTCCATACTCCGCGCCGCGCTTTGGGACCGCGTGGGGCTCGACTACGTGGTGGAGGTCCCTTCGTCCGCCCACGCCGTGAAGCACACGGCGCTGCCCGTCTGGCTCTTGAATCCGCTTCTCCTGGCGGCGGTGGGCGACGGCTTTCCGCTCTGGCGCAGCCGTTCGCCGTTCGGAGGCGCCTCTTTCTCCCTGCCGTCGCGCATCCGCAGGCTCGCCCTCTGTCGCACTGCCATGCCGGAGGGATCCAGGCTGAACTGCTATCTGCGGCTCACAGGGGTGACGCCAAAGACGCACGTCGCCGACATCATCGTGTCGTCGGGAGATGGAAACGTCGTCATGGAGATGCGCGGCTACGAGGAACTGGTGGAACGCGTCCCCGTGGAATACGGGCATCTGCTGCTCTCGCCTGTTTCCGCATACCTTACGAAGCCCGTGGCGCAGGACGTCCTTGGCTCGCCTGCCACGAGCGTCGCCTCCGCGATGCTTACGGAGGTGCCGTATCCGATTTTCGAGCGCAATGAGGCGCTCTGGCTCAAGACAGTGTCCCAGATAGTGCTCCATGGCGCGGAGCGCCGTCCTTTCGCGGAGATGCCAGGCACGATAAGCCGCCGCACGGAATGGCTCTTCGGGCGCATAGCCGCCAAGGAGGCCGTGCGCCGGTTCCTGTACGACAACTATCAGGCGCGCTGGACCGACGCGGATGTGTACGTCTGGTCCGATGGCTCCGGCAAGCCGCACGCCCTTGGCGCCTGGCAGGACCGGCTCGCCGTCCGTCTGGATCTCGCGATAGCCCACACCTCGCAGTTCGTCGTGGCCGTCGTGGCCGCCAACGCGCGCGTTGGCGTGGACGT
>Ga0310786_10011864_pt1 | contig 10836 bp, 8 predicted proteins | sample AusTroGonzalo_MG_FD_203881 | JGI IMG/M metagenome (GOLD analysis project Ga0310786, IMG submission 203881) | Bovine rumen microbial communities from tropical cattle in Woodstock, Queensland, Australia - Gonzalo_03 (v2) (version 2) | ecosystem: Host-associated > Mammals > Digestive system >...
AGGCCAGTGCCGAGCTTCAGGAAAAAGAAGGTGGTAAAAAAGATTTGCTCAAAGCGTTTGGTGGCTTCAATGCCATCCGTGGTTTCATGCCCGACGCAGATAATATGAACCCAGCCCGCAAGGCTGCTAAGGACGTGTTCCTGCAGGACAAGCGTTTCAAGGACAAGCGTGATGGCCTGAAGAAGGAGATCGCCCGCTGGCTCGACCTCCTGGCAGACGAGAGCATCGAGAGCGCAACAGGTTTTGCTGACGCTTGTAAGAAGGACGAGGAGAAGTACACAGCCGTGCTGAAGCAGGGTATCACTGATGCCCTCTACGCTACCCAGAACCTGGAGCGCAGCTATCGTCAGCTCGACTCATTCTTCAAGACCTGTGGTACCGACAAGGTGAAGAACCTGCGTATCATCAACGTCCTCAAGGAGGACATCGCCGATGCCGACTCTGGCTTCGCAGGTGAGGTGGAGAACATCCTCCGCAACGGTTTCGACCGTCTGAGCCTGAAGGATGCCTACAGTCTCGTTTGTGTGCCCGGCGCCGTATTCACCGACAAGGTTGACCTGCTGCAGTGGGCTAAGATGGCCTTCAAGTATAAGGTGATGCTGCTGACCGACCATGCTGATGAGTATTCATTCGACGACCTGCAGGCTAACACCGAGGGTTATCGTGACAGCGACCAGTGCCTGATGAACGTAGTGATGACCGCCAACTGGATCGTAGGTCGTGAGGCTGAGAAGATGTCGAGCGACGAGGAGGATCAGAAGGCCTTCTATATCGCACCTGCTGCTGCCCTCTGCGGTAAGCTCTACGACGAGACAGCCAACATGGCTCAGGGTGCCGGTGGTAAGAAGTACGGTACACTCGACGGTGTGAAGGGCGTGAAGAGCGACCTGCTGAAGTCGGAGATCGCAGCCCTGATGGACAACCAGGTGATTCCTATGGTTTACTCTGAGGGCCGTGTGATGGCATTCAACAACACCACGCTGTACAACGGTGACCTCGACGCCATGAAGGAGTATCCTATCGTTCGCGTATTCGACTGGGTGAAGAAGGTGCTGATGAACTTCGTACACGAGGTGGCACTTGAGAACTGGGATCCGTTCAACAGCCCGAAGAACCTGAAGAGCAAGATCCAGGAGTTCCTGAACCAGTACAAGGGTTATGGCAACCTGTTCCAGAACTACGAGATCGGTGAGCCCCGTCAGGATCCTATAACCAAGCAGATCACTTGTGACATCACGCTGACTCCGTTCTATGCAGCCAAGAACTTCGTGATCAAGGTTGCTGCCGACAAGAAGGCTAAAGAGGCCGCTATGGCAAGTGCTTAATGAGAACAGTTTAGAGTTTATGGTTTATAGAATATTTTGAGACCCATTAACTATAGTATTAACATTTAAATTAAAACAATTATGGCAAAAACTCCAGTTGTAATGAAAATCGCAGATTACAAGGATCGCGAAGTTCAGATGGTATCTTACGAGTTTGATCAGGAGATTGATCGTGAGGGTCAGATGACCGGTATTCCCCGTTTCCAGATGCTCCGCGTACGTGTAAAGGCTCTCAACGACGGTACTCCCGAGTTGATGGCTTGGATGTGCGACCGCTTCCTGAAGAAGGACGGCTCAATCGAGTTCCTTGAGACCAAGACCCTGAAGGTGATGAAAGAAATCAAGTTCTCTGGCGCTTACTGCGTAGACTTCGAGGAGAAGTGGGAGGACAAGATCGGCCACTATGAGGAGATCCTCATCTCATGTCAGAACATCGAGGTTGGCTCAGTGAAGTTCGAGAATGAGTGGGCATAACTTTAAAGTTTATAGTTTAAAGTTTATAGTTTAAAGTTTAACAAGTAATAATTTAAAAGGAAATAGAATATGGCAGAGAATGTAACCCCGGTTCTGTTGACCGTTAAAGATTTCGCACCTCGTGAAGTGATTCTGGTAGACTATAAGTTCAATCAGGCAACTGACACAGAAGGTCAGGTAGCAGGTATCGTACGTGGTGGTCAGATCACCATTCGCGTGAAGGCCCTCAACGACGGTAATCCCGAGTTGCTCAACTGGATGATCAACCCCGCAGATCCCCGTGATATCACCGTGGACTTCCAGAACACCAAGGACGGCTCAGCAATGAAGCAGTTGAAGGGTACTGGTTGCTACTGTGTTCACTATAAGGAGTACTGGGCAGACGGTGAGGAGCACTATGAGGAGATCCTCCTGAGTTGCCAGAAGCTCGAGAACGGCCCTGTTGCATATGAGAACCCCTGGAAGTAAACTTACCAGTTGACACTATCCCCATCTGGCCCCTTCGCTCTGCGGCGGGGGTCAGAGGGGACTTATCATATATAATAATTAATAAGGTTTTAGTATTTATATGGCATTTTTATCACATTTACAGTTTGGAGACAATAGCACCGGGATTTATTCAAGGGTATATACCTTGGTGGACTGTCACTTGCATTTCATGAGGCACTACAACCACTTCAGACCTGACACCGACGCGAGGTGTGAGAAGGTGGAAGTGGTCGTGGAAGCACCAGGTAAGGACGACCTGAACCTTCAGGAGTGGTATCTCAACAATGAGGCGCAAAACGGACGGGTTATCTTCGACCTTCAGTCAAAGACGTCATCCGACACATTGCAGAAACTCGTTGAGTTTGAGGGTGCCCGCTGCTATTCCTTTGAGGAGGAGTACCATATAAATATTCAGCGCAGACGCTATTACCGGTTGTCGATCGTTGCCGAAAAGATAACCATCAACGATACTGCTTTCAAGAACCTTTATGCCTCAGATGAGGCATAATAAAACCAGCACAGATATGAGTATTATTTCCGATTACCTAAAAGCCATCCTTTATCCAGACAATCTTCTGGAGTACGGAAAGATTGGTGATAATCAATGGAATGCCGAGAAAGACAAGTGTCCTGTCATCCAGCATTTTTCCTATAAGGTCGAGCGTAACCGTAACGATGCGGGCATCCCCTATGGTGGGACAACCCCGACGGAACTCAAGTTCACTATCCGGCTCGGTCAACCCGACGACAGCAAGCTGTTCTACGATCGTTTGATGTCGAACGAGCTCTTCGAGTACACCTTCATCTTCAATGCCACCTTCGACGATAACAAGCGCCTGAAGAGTTTTGAGGATGCGATGGTGACGAGAGGTTATGTGGTTGACGTGAAAGAAGACTACGACAGGGCTGTGACCGACGGTAACCTGAGTGACCAGATTTTAGTCGAGGTGACGCTGTTGCTCAGTTCCATCACCTATGTGGGCAAGGAGGAACAGAATAACAGGAAACTGGAAATAACAAATTATTAACAAAATAACCATAAACCGCTATGGCAGATACAAGAGATATCAGACTATACATTTATGATGGTATAAACAAGTCTAAAGGCAGTGGCATAACGCTGACTCAGTCTCAGTCTTTCGCGCTCAAAGATAAGAAGAATGAAGTCTCTGTACAGTCGTCAGAATCGACAGACGCTGATACGGGTGCGAAGATCAAGACTACGATTACCAAGACCACCGTTTACTCGTATGAGGTAACATTGTCGAAACTGGAATATCATAAGAAGGTATATGAGCCTTGCCAGATTGTTGCCAACATTCAGGTTGGTGTCGTGCAGTCACGAACAGACGTGGAGACAGAGGTTTATACTACCTATACAGATGGGAAGACAAATACAGAAACATCGGTAGACAAGGGTCATTTCAAGCCTGTCGAGATGATTGGCAACGACAAGATCGATCTCCTCAAAGGTGCAACCGTGGATTTGGAGATCGATAAGAATAAGGTTGCTGAGAACTATTATGTCCACAAGGTGCGTTCCGTCTACAAGACGGTCAGCGGCAAGACCTCGCTGTTCGTGGAACTGACCATCTTCAGTAGGGATAAGATGATGACCCTCGACAAGTACAGCCGTGCCTACACGGCCAAGAGGCTCTATACGGATATTCTGTCGGAAGAATCTCAGAAATTCAGTTCCGTAGAGGTGGCCAACCACATGCAGCTGTTGAAGTATCAGGATACTTCGACCAAGGCGACCACCCGCGACGAGCTGCGCATTCCCTATCTGGTGCAGTATAATGAGAGTTTCTACCAGTTCATGGTACGTTGTGCCAACCGCTTCGGCGAGTTCCTCTATTTTGAGGATGGTAAGCTGAACCTGGGTATGCAGCCGTCTGAAACGAATTTTTACAGGCGGGATAGCACTGGCACTATCGTCAAGAAAAACGGTGCCAACGTCATCATCGACTGGGCAACGGAGCCCAATGCCGTACAGAACCGCTATTATGAGAGCGTGATTTCTGAGGGTATCTCTGTAGAGGAGCGCGGCCATTCCTATCTGGACCATACACCTGAATATGAGGACATGTATGCCTCTTCTGACGGCCGTTACAATCCGGATCCCACCTCGGCTAATGAATGGACGGATCAGGATCTGAAGAAAAATGAATACATAGCATTCGAGGAAGCCTTGTTGGAGGAGGTGAAGTGCATGGTTATAGAGTCGATTTTCAAGGGCCTTGAGTCTCAGACGCTTGGTGAAGCGATTACTACTATTTCCATGGAAATGAGTAAGAAGATCTATGATATCCATAGAGGCAACCAGGACTATAATAATGTGCTGGATGAGGCCAATTATGATATCATCGAAAACGATGACCAGAAATCAGACGAGAATTACAAGCAGTTTGTTACCTATTCAGGAAGCACTAATCTGTCGAACAACCTGAGTGAGATGTTTAAGGAGGGTGGTTTTAACAACTTTATCGATCTCTTCTATCAGTTTATCAGGAAGAAGGAGAAAGAAGTTGGTGAGCAGGCAGTCTGGCTGGACTTCGGCAACTACTACCGTCCCATCAAGTTAGGCGACAAGCTGAGGGTGGCCAATAAGGACTATGTGGCTATTTCCGTTGAAGGTTCTTACGAGAACGGTCAGGAGCATCTGTTGGTATCGGCCATTCCCGTTTTCTCCATATCAGAGACCGAACCGGTGCCTCAGACTGCAACGACAGCCGGCGACCCATGGACGACCAGTGTACCTTTCCCACCGGCACTGCCCGACGTCATCATCCGCGATGCCCGTCCGCAGGTGGCATACGTGGCCGAGAACCTGGACCCGGGAACTCTGGGCCGTATCCGTGTGCGCTATCCCTGGCAGGATGCCGAAGGCGATCCGTCGCCGTGGATCCGTGTCACCCTGCCCTTGGCTACCGATGGCGGCGCCGTGAACTTCACACCGAATGTGGGCGACGAAGTAATGGTTGGCTATGTGCATGGTAATATCGAGCATCCTTACGGCATGGGCTATCTGACAGCGCCCTTTGTCAATGAGCGATGGAAGAACGCCATTCCCCTTGACCAGTATGGCGGTGTGCATGGCATCAAGGTGAAGACTGGCCATCATCTGACGTTCTCCGATGGTGCCAATGCTGCGACCTTGATAGCCAGTTTGTTTGGTCCCCTTAATTTCGCCAAGTCATTCTGGCCGACTGGTGCCGTGGGCGCTTGGCCCATGGGCGATGAAAAGTCAGCTGATTTCGGAGGTGGATTTGAATTGTCTGACCGTTATGGATTCTATAAGATTACAGGTAGTACCGACGATCGTAACATCACGATCGAGTCGCCTGTTGGCACCGTGAATCTGAGTGCCTTCCAGGGTATTTCCATTGAAGCGCCAAACGGTGAGATTGAGATTAAGGGCAAGAATGTGTCAATAGAAGCTGCCAACAGGTTGAACATCAAATCAGGTGAGAATATCGAGAAAAAACTCTGGTATCAGAATTCAGTAAAAGATGTCTTTAAAGCCGCCTTCGTGCCTGAACTAGAAGCTGCTCGTGATACAGTAGTCGGAAAGACAGTGGGAGAATTCTTTGATATGTCATTCCTTCGTTGTGTCGTGGAGTGGTTCCTTGTCCCGGTTAACGGAACTTTGAATATTAAGTCGTCCACGTTTGTTACGGTTGAGGCTGGTGAAGGTTCAGCTGAGATTCCTTCTGATAGCCTTTGGTATGGTAAGGGATATGATACGACTACCAACCTGAAAGATACCGACACGTTGGAAAATGTTCCGCAAACAGCTTATTTGATTGGTAGAAATATCAGTGATTGTGTTAAGGGTATACAGGCGGCGTATGGTCCGCTTTGTACTGCAACCGCAGCATTTAAAAATTTGACAGGAAAAAACAATACTAATCCGGATCAAAGTGTAGTCTCCTATGTTAATGTCATTGCCCAGACTTCGGAAATCAAAGAGAGTGATGAAATTTTCGACTGGGCAGCTGGTCGTCTGGAAGAACTTGAAGTGAAAAAAGACGAAGATTTAAGGACTGCTGCAACCAAGAATGATGAGTTAGATAAGCAAATGTATGAGGGATTGAAGGACACGAACAATTCAAATGCTCTAATGAATGTGAGAAGAGCCCCTAAGAGAAGCTATATTGTTGAAGTTTGTAATCAGTTGCAGAAATCTGCTAAGGATTTCCAAACAGCGGTAAACAAATTGAGGGAATTTGATGCGGTCAATTATCATGATTTTAAAAAATCAGAAGTTGATGAGGACAAGGTTAAAACATGGGTCAAAACAGCAGATTTTATAACTGGTAAAGGCTTCAAGACGATGACTGAGTATGCAGGGTTAAGTTTTGACATGAATGATATCGATGTAATTGGTGATGATCTATGGAATATTCAGAGGAGGGCGATGGCTCGTTACGCCGTATATCAATATGTTAAGGACAATTCGTCTCTTGATAGTGATAAGACAGCCATCAAATCTGTTGACGATTGTGAAAACGTTGAGAACTGGAAAAATTTTGTTATCTCTCTTAAGATACCAGAGAGTAGCAAGATTGTTACAGTAGGTAAAAAAATTGGTAGTATGATCAATAAGTATGCGATCCCGTTTGAGGACTTCATAAATGACCAGGTACAATGGTCTCATGGTTTTGAAGGCAGGATTCTGATGTCGGATTCAAAGAACAGAACGGCATACTTTGATAGTAGTCAGAAATTGACTTATACGAAGAACCGGAATTATTTTGAGGAGAATTTGAAGGAACTTAATAAAGCTTTAGTTTGTTTTATATAATTTATGGATACTGTATTTTCTGACTGGAAGTCTATTCTTGACGACTTTAAGGATAGTGTTGATAAAGATCTTGATGAGATCCGCAAACAGAAAGCGGAGATCCAGAAGATCAAGCATGAGATATTCAACCGCTTGTCTCAAGGACAGTATATCCGCGATGACAACCGTATTGTGCTCTCGGCGCCGGAGATCATCATCGGCAATGTCGACAGCACGGGTATGTTGTGGTCGGAAAGTGGCTCAACGATCATCATCCGTGGTAATGCGGTGAACTTGGAGGGCTCTGGTGCGGCCGGTTATGTGAAAAGCCGTGCCACCAGCATTCAGCAGATCGCAGTCGACCCGGGTATCGATGGTCAGGAGGATGTGGTCCGTCCTGGGTCATCGGTGGTGAGTCAGGCCCGAAACATAGTGATCCAGAGTAATGACTGCGACGGCTGTTTCTCACAGTTGCCCACGGGTATCGGCTGTGGTGTGAAGATCCATGCCGACGGTCAGATGGAAATTGATGCTTCAAAATCCGTGGATGTGCGCGGAACCTCCATCGCTAATATGCTCTCTGCTTTGAATGAGCAGAAATCATCACTTTCATCGGCTGCCTCCGATCGTATTGGCGAGGTGAAATCAATTACTGACGACCTTAAGGATATCCTGGAGGATATGGATGACCTGACTGATAGCTCTGCAGATGTACGTTCGAACATTGACGAACTAGTGGGGCTACATAAAGATTATGAGGCCCTGATTCCTATGCTGGCGCCTGCTATAGAGGAAAGTGTCAGGACCATCTCTGCGTATGTTGAGGTGAGCCGTAAGATTTCCTGTTTGGAGGATGAGCAGACAGCCTTGAACGATGAGCAGAGCACCTTTACGGATGATAGTACAGGTGCCTCGCTATCATTGATAGGTGAACAGATATCTCTGACTTCCATGGACGGTGACGGCAATATCCGTACCAATGCCGAGGCGGCCGTCAACATTCAGACGGGTAAGTTGAATATTAATACCACGAAGGCTGATGGCACTCTCATAGACGATAGTTATGTAAGCATCCATACTGGCGATGTGAGCATCTCGACCGTGGTTCCGACTTTGACGGAAGGTGCTGAAGATATTACCGACGGTGACTATGCAACAGGCGGAAGTTTCAGGGTGTCTTCCAAAGAAGTGTCGTTTACTGCTGTTGATTACAATATGGCTGACGGCGAGTACACAGAATCAAGCCTAACGGCTGATAGTAAGTTCTATGTGCGAATGCAGGATATGGATCTGCAAGCCACAGATACAGACGGCAATAGTACGGGTAGCTTCAACCTGGTAGCCGACAAGATGAAGATGGCCGCAGCCGACAAAGATGGCAACCAGACGGGTTCGATCGATATGAAGGCGCTCGACGTGTTCCTCTCGTCGAAGGACAAGGACGGCACGGCAACGGGTGCGATGACCTTAACCGCCAAGGACGTAAGTCTGTTGTCGATCGACAAGGACTACAAGGCTCTGGGACAGGTGGTTGTCAACGGCAAGGATGTGCATGTCAAGGCGATGGATCTCGACGACAAGGGTCAGGACTCCAGCATCACCTCGGGCGGCAACATGGTGCTCGTCGCCGACAATATGTATATCGGTCGTACGAAGAGCGACAGCCAGAGTTCGACGCTGCTGGTATCTTCGGACAAGACGGCTATCTTCGGCAAGACGACTGCCGAGATGCAGCAGGGCGATGCCAAGGCCGTGGTACAACTCGACGGCGGCAACGTGGCCCTCAGCGGTTCGAAGGCCGAGTTCTATGGCGACAACACCATCAACGGCAAAAGCGACTTCAAGGCCGATGTGACGATGAAGAAGCTGACTGCCGACAATATTGATGCGAAGACCTCGTTTAAGAGTAAGAACATCAGTGACGGTGTCGCTGTGCCAGGTGCTCCCTCGACGGCTAAGCTGAGTGCGAAACTCTCGGAGGATGACGCACCTGTGTCGACGGAGATCAAACTGGGAATTGAAGAAGATAGTGAAGGAGACGAAAACGGAGAAGGAGGAGGAACTGAATAATTATGAGAATAGCAATTAAGTCATTTATCCATGAGATGGAAGGTAGGTTGAACGGTTATGTCACCCTGCTGATTTACAGATATGCCAATCTTTGTGTGAAGGCACAGCCGATGGCCCTACTGTCGGCTGAAATTATTGACGAGGAGATAGGTGTGGTGAGAATTGAACAGGTGGCCGGCGTAACGATGCCCGACGAATATCATTTGAGGCTGGTACCCTTTGATTCACGCATTATCTTTCCGCTTTGCAAGGCCATCAAGTTGGAACATCCGGAGTTTAAGCAGGAGTTGGTGGTGCCAGAAAATGCTACAGATGATGAGGAGCGTCATCTGATCCTGACTATGCCGGAGGTGAACAAGGATCGTCGTGACGCACTAATACAGTCTGTTGATATGCTGTATGATGGCTGCAAGGCGAAGATGGACAAGACTTGTGCCGAGTTTCGGTTGAAACTGGAGAAGAAGATTGTCGTCCTGCCTACTGACGATGAGCGTAATGAGGCCAAGGATGCGCTGGAGGCAGCCATCAAGAATTATCAGGGCTTGGTCGACACCACGAAGGCCGAGAAGGTAAAGGAAATCGAAGAAGCCTATCAGCGCTATCTGAACGAGCAGGCATCCCAGCAAAATAAGGCTGACGAGACGGCTGCAGCCCGTGGTGAGCATGCAGGCCGCCAGATGCGTGTAGGAGATTCTGATGAGTAACTAATTTATAATATTTGAGGAATATGGGAAATTTTGTAACGATGGGAGCAATGCTCCAATGCAGTTTCGGTATGACACCTTGTTCACTGATTGTGACTGTGCCTCTGCGCCCTAAGTGTATGAACATGTTGATGGCCACGACGATGGACTTCACTCCAGCAAACATCCCGACATTCGGTATGTGCCAGTCGCTGTCCAATCCAACGGTGGCTTCGGCCACTTCGGCAGCCATGGGTGTGCTGACGCCTATGCCATGTGTACCGGTGATTGCTGCGCCCTGGGCACCAGGCAGCGCCCAGGTCAAGGTGATGAACATGCCGGCACTGACCGACAATAGCAAGTGTATGTGCTCCTTTGGCGGCAACATCTCCATCACGAGTCCGGGCAACACGATGGTGTCAGGCAAGTAAGTGAGAATCGATGTCTGCAAGGAACATGATGAAAAAGGGTATTGTATGCTTGTTCATGGCTTGTCTGTCGGGGACTGCCAGCGCGCAGTATATCCCGGCATATCAGCCTGACTCTTTTGCCGTGAAGGCTGCGGATGTGGTCTACTGGCATAAGGGTAACCTGCTGAAGCATCTGGAGATGTCACTGACGGTCGGAACGTCGGGTATCGGACTCGATCTGGCCGTTCCGCTCTCTCAGTACGTGCAGGTGCGTGCGGGTTATGACTACATGCCCCGTTTTAAAGTGAAGTACAGTCATTACGTGCTTGGCAACGGTCAGGAGCCTGTCAAGTATAGTGCTGAGGGTATTCGACAGGAGACCCCCTTCAACAAGATTGCCGACTACTATTACCACAAGTACGGCTATGAGTTGGAGGATCACGTTGACCTGAAGGCCAAGCTGACGATGAACAACTTTAAGTTGCTGTTCGACGTCTATCCGCTGAAACTCGACAAGCGCTGGCATATCACGGCTGGTGTCTACATCGGACCATCCCAGTTTGCCCTGGTTAACCAGGCTGACGGATCGGAGAAGATGA
>Ga0310786_10011865_pt1 | contig 10836 bp, 5 predicted proteins | sample AusTroGonzalo_MG_FD_203881 | JGI IMG/M metagenome (GOLD analysis project Ga0310786, IMG submission 203881) | Bovine rumen microbial communities from tropical cattle in Woodstock, Queensland, Australia - Gonzalo_03 (v2) (version 2) | ecosystem: Host-associated > Mammals > Digestive system >...
CGCTGCCTATCCGGGTATCGACAACGAGGTCGAATATAAGGAAGACCTGTTCGTCGGATATCGCTATGCAGACCTCTTCGGCCGGAAGAAACCGCTCCGTTATACAGCGGACGGCAGGGAATACACTATCAATCCGCCTCAACGCAGACCGCTCTTCGCGTTTGGTCACGGACTGAGTTACACCACTTTCGAACTGGGCAAGGCTACGCTCGACGGAAACACAGTCGTTGTCCGTGTCCGCAATACCGGCACACGCGAAGGCAAACAGGTTGTTCAACTCTATGCCGCGCCGGCCAAGTCCGCTGCGGTCCGCCCTGTCAAGGAACTGAAGGCTTTCAGCAAGGTGAGTCTCCGGCCGGGTGAGGAGAAGGAATTGCGCTTCGAACTGACGGAGACGATGTTCCGCTGTTTCGATGCCGGAGCGCATGAATGGGTGACCGACCGCGGTCAATACACCCTCCTAATCGGTACGGCTTCGGACAATACACCTATCAAGATAGCCTATGACGTTCAATAAGTTTGTATGGATGGTTCTACTGGCGGTGTGCCCTATGGTGCATGCCGCCGGTTCGTTCGGTCTGGACAGCCGGACGGATTCTCTCTTGTCCGTGTATGACGGCATGGTGGACCGGGCGGCGGATTATGTCGCTGTGCGGCAGGCTGCCATCGATTCCTGCCTGGCTCTCGAGCCCAGACCGGCGAACATGCTGCACATAGCCGAACTGTACTTCCCCTACCGCAGTGACTCCGCGCTGCATTACTACAGCCGTGCTATCGATGCCGGAGACCGACAGGTGGCGCTCCATGCCGCCATACGGCGGATAAGGCTCCTTGCCTCTATCGGTGATTTCGATGTGGCGTTTCAGGAGAAAGAGAGACTGGGCGCCATACCCGATGCGCAGAAGGTCACCTATTACGATGCCATGTACCGTCTGTACAGCGAGGCGGCTATGTCCGCCAAACTGCCGGACTACGAGCAGGACTACTGGGTACGCGCGCACGCCTATACCGACAGTCTCATCGCGTTCTGCGATGCGAGCGGACTGCGCCCTTTGGAGTACTGGAGACAGCATATCTCTCTCGCCAACGCGCGACGCGATTTCTTCTCTGCCCTCGCTTATACGGACAGTGCGCTTACGCAGCTCACTCCGCAGGAACATGCATACGCCATCTTCGCCTTCGAGCGCGCGGTCATTTACCGCGATATGGGGGACATACAGACCTTCTACCAATGGCTGTTACGCTCCGCTATCACCGATGTGCAGTGTGGTGTTACGGATAATGGCTCTTCGTGGATGGTTGCCATGGAGGCGTATAACAAAGGCGACCTGGACCGGGCGTACAAGTTCATCAATTACTCCGTGAGCAATGCCAATATCTTCCATGCCACAACGCGTTACCAGCAGATAGCGCCCCTCGCGCTCATCATCAGCCGGACGCATGAGGATGAACAGCAGCGCTTCAATATACGCCTGTGGGCGACCGTGCTCACGCTCATTGTGGTCATTATCGGTATTATCGTGGCGGTCTTCATCGCCCACAAGCGGAACAGCGAACTGCATGCCCTCAACCGCCAGTTACGCCTGCTCAACAGCCAGCTCGAGGAGAGCAATATGGTCAAGGAGCAGTATATATGCCGCTATCTGGAGGTCTATAGCGATATGATTGACCGCATGACCCATCTGGCACGCAAGACCGAGAAGAACCCCGATGCATTCCTGCGCAAGGAGATGTTGGCTTTCTATCGTGATTTTGACCAGACATTCCTCACCATCTATCCCTCTTTCGTCAACGATTTCAATGCCTTGCTCCGTCCGGAGGCGCGTATCGTGCCCAAACAAGGGGATATACTGACCACCGAACTGCGTATTTTCGCATTGGTGCGTCTGGGGATTGACGCCAGTGCCAAGATTGCGCAACTGTTGCACTATGCACCCAACACCATCTATAACTACCGTGCGCAGATACGTAATGCCGCATTGTCAGGAAAGGATGATTTCGAACGCCGTGTCCGCCTCATCGGCCGTCACAGCGTATAGGAAACAAAAAATGACGTGAAAATTTGCTCACGTCATTTTTTTTGTGCATTTTTGATTTTTAATTACCTCTGTCATCCCCACTGAGCAAAACGAAAAGATACGGACAAAAATTTGCTGATGTGCGATTTTTTTTGTACCTTTGCAGCGGATTTTGAATAGGAATTCTACCAATATATACTAACAATCAAATTTATTCAAACTTATTTACAATTATGAAAAAGATTTTTTATGTCGTGCTTGCAGCTACCATGTGTACGGCTGCTATCGTAACTACTTCTTGCAAGGGCAACAATCCTGAAATCCCAACCCAGCAAGAGATTGAGACCAAAATCATCGGTAAATGGAAGAGAGTCGCCACCGACGGCGCTGACGAGCTTACCAATCTACGGGAAATCTGCACCTATCAAGCAGGCGGAAAAGCAATTTTTTCACAATCTATCATCCGGCATAATGCATGGGTTTGGGAAAATCGAGTGGAAGGAAATTACAGCATAGAAGGCAATATCTTCTATGACAAAAGACCACATATTGAGCTCAAAAGCAAAATCAATAGCATCAATGACAAATCGATGGATAAGTATATGCTGTCACGTACCCCAAAAGAATCCGGAAAGGCCATGGAGATCAATAGCTTGCATAAATACGCCAAGGTCAACGTGGATTACTCCAAGGACATAATAGGTTTGTGGGAAGGTGTGGAGATTACCGGTTATGAGACATACGGTAATGCCGACGCACGCATTGAGTATAAGGCGGATGGCACATACATCTATTACAAGAAAGTGAATGATGCATGGGAAGAGCTTCCTCAGGATATTGAAGAGTGGAATGTGGATGGTGATTGGCTGGCTACTCGTTGGCAGAAAGCGGGTAGTGCAGAGGTGAACTACGAGTGGTGGGATATTGAATCCATCAGTGGTGAGACCATGAAATGGTCTGCCCTCCGTGAGAAAGAAGACGGTTCCCGCTTCAATACAACCTTCACTTGGAAGAAGATAAGATAACAACAAGGCAAGACCTACTAATCCATCAGAACCGTTCGCGGAACTCGGAAGGGGTGCATCCTTTGGATTCGCGGAAAAGGCGGTTGAAATGGCTGAGGGTGTTGAAGCCGCAGGAGAAACCGATCTCCGAGACAGACATCTTCGTGGTTATCAGTAGGCGTGCGGCGATGCCGAGACGGTAGTCGATGATGTATCGGTTGGGCGTTCTGCCGGTCTTGTGACGGAAAAAGCGCGAGAACGAATCCACATTCATGCAGACCATGTCCGCCAGTTCCTGCAGACTGATGTCATGCATGTAGTTGTTGACAATGAACTCCTTCACCTTGTGTACCCGTTCGTCCTCGTTCTCTTCGCGTGCATCGATGAAAGAGGACGATGACAGTTCGCGTGCGTCCTCGACGAGCGACAGACGGTAAAGCAGGTTGAAAAGCCGTACGACGGATGCAAAACTCTCATTGTCTTTGGACAGGTTGATGATATCCTCGCGCAGAATACGGATAGCCGATTCGGGGAAAGCCAGACCGCGCTGTGCCCGCACAATCATGCGATGGATGGAGACGAACGCGCGTTTGTCCATCAGCGGGCTGAAGAAGATATCCGGATCGATATGGATGGTTATTTCGTAGATGTCATGCTGCGGACAAATGCCCTGTTCCCACACATGAACGAGCTTGCTGCCGGTCATCAGGACGAGGTCGAGGTTACCGATGGCTTCATGATTGTCACCCACCGTACGGGTCGCGCCGGCGGCATTCTCCACAAAATTGAGTTCATACACTTCGTGACAATGAGCAGGGTACTCAAAGTACGTTTTGTGCCGTTCGCCGACATAGAAAATGTCCATCGGTTCAAGACGGCTGATTTCAGTAAACGAAGTTCTCATAATTGTCAAATTCGGCACAAAGATACTACAAAATTCCCATATTTGCAAACTTTATTTTACAAAATTGCAAAAAACGCATAAAAACGGTCGGAAAAGTATTAGTGTACGTCAAAAAAAAGCAGTACCTTTGTCGTCGGATTTGGAGATCAATGATTTCGTTGCTCTGCAACTCATAAAATTGTCTCAAATCCTCCTCTCCCCAAAAAAACGTGCATTTTCTCAGCAAAGCACGATTTTTTCGGGGGCCCCATTTTGAAAACATTATAAAAAATGAAAGAGTACGGACATTTTGATGACGCAAAGCGTGAGTATGTGATTACCAATCCGCGGACCCCGTTTCCGTGGATCAATTATCTGGGTAACGAAGATTTTTTCGGTTTGATTTCCAATACCGGCGGCGGTTATAACTTCTACAAGGACGCCAAGTTCCGCCGAATAACGCGTTATCGGTACAACAGCGTGCCGATGGACAACGGCGGTCGGTATTTCTATATCAATGACGGCGGTACGGTTTGGAATCCGGGCTGGAAGCCGTGCAAGACCGCGCTGGACAGTTACGAGTGCCGTCACGGTCTCAATTACACGCGCATCACGGGCGCGAAAAATAAGGTACGCGCGAGCGTGCTGCATTTTGTACCGCTGGGCGTGAAAGCAGAAATTCAGCGTCTGACGCTGACCAATGAGTCAGAGGGGAAGAAGACGCTGAAACTGTTTTCATATGCCGAATGGTGCTTGTGGAATGCCGCCACAGACGGCGAGAATTTCCAGCGCAACCTGTCCACCGGCGAAGTGGAGATTGAACGGGTAAACGGCTGGACGGCTATTTATCATAAGACGGAGTACAAGGAACGCCGGAACCACTATGCCTATTACAGCGTCAACTGTCCGGTGGACGGATTTGATACGGACCGTGAGTCGTTCGTGGGTCTGTACAACGAGTTGTCCGAGCCGCAGGCTGTGCTGAACGGCAAGGCAGCTGACAGCGTGGCACACGGATGGAGCCCCATTGCCAGCCATTTCATTGAGGTGGAGTTGGCGCCTGGAGAGAGCAGGGACTTCATTTTCGTGCTCGGGTATGAAGAGAACGAGGAAGCAAACAAGTTTGCTGACGGAGCACAGACAGGATTACTCACTTCGCTGGGGGAGAAGGACCACCATATCATCAACAAGGAGCATGCGCATGCGGTGATTAAGCGTTTCTCGACCGTTGAGGCGGTAGAGGCGGCTTACGCGGAGTTGCGCGCGTTGTGGGACGAGCTGCTGAGCAAGTACCGTCTGGAGAGCAGCGACGAGCGTCTGAACCGGATGGTGAACATATGGAACCAGTACCAGTGTATGGTGACGTTCTGCATGAGCCGTTCGGCATCGTTCTTCGAGAGCGGAGTAGGCCGCGGAATGGGCTTCCGTGACTCGAACCAGGATCTGGTGGGCTTTGTGCATCAGATTCCTTCGCGTGCCCGTCAGCGTATCATCGATATCGCTTCCACACAGTTCCCGGACGGAGGATGTTATCACCAGTATCAGCCTTTGACCAAACGCGGTAACAACGATATCGGCGGCGGTTTCAACGATGACCCCATGTGGCTCATCTTCGGCACGACGGCGTATATCCGCGAGACTGGCGATTTCTCCATACTGGATGAACAAGTGCCCTGGGACAACGAACCGGGCAGCGAGGTGAGCTTGATGGAACACCTGCGTATCAGTTTTGACCACGTGGTGAACAACGTAGGCCCTCACGGTCTGCCGCTTATCGGCCGCGCGGACTGGAATGACTGTCTCAACCTCAACTGCTTCTCCAACGACCCGAACGAGTCTTTCCAGACCACAGGCAACAAGACCGAGGGCAGCAAGGCGGAGAGTCTCATGATTGCCGGTCTGTTCGTCTATTGCGGACGGCAGTTTGTAGAGTTGGTCGAGAGCGGAAAGTTGAGTGCTGAAAGCAGTCGTATAGTGGACAGCAGTAAGCTGAGAGCAGAGATTGAGAAGATGTGTCAGGCGGTGGAGCAGTTCGGCTGGGACGGAGAATGGTATCTCCGCGCCTATGATTACTACGGCAATAAAGTGGGTTCGGACGAGAACGAGGAGGGCAAAATCTTCATTGAGAGCCAGGGTTGGTGCGGCATGGCGCGTATCGGCGCGGAGAAAGGCATGCCGGAGAAGGCGCTGGACAGCGCGGCGCGGTTGTTGGACAGTGAGCACGGAATGGTGCTCAACTGGCCGGCGTACACCACGTATCATATCGAGCTCGGCGAGCAATCGACCTATCCCGCAGGCTACAAAGAGAACGGAGGTATCTTCTGCCACAACAACCCATGGGTCATCATCGCGCAGACGGAAGCGGGTCGGGGCAACGATGCATGGAACCTGTACCGCAAGATCAGTCCGGCATGGATAGAGAACCAGGAACTACACCGCGTGGAGCCGTATGTATATTGCCAGATGGTAGCGGGCAAAGAGGCGGCCAAACCGGGTGAGGGCAAGAACAGCTGGCTGACCGGTACGGCGGCATGGAACTGGCTGACCGTTTCCCAGCACATACTCGGTATCCGTCCGACGTATGAGGGACTGATGGTCAATCCGTGTATTCCGGCTGACCTGAAGGAATACAAAGTGACACGCAAATGGCGCGACGCCGAATATGTCATCACGGTCAAGAACCCGAATGGCAAGCAGCACGCCGACCGGCCGACAGTACTGCCGTACGCCCCGGGACACCATGAATATGAAATAGTACTTTAATTCGAGATCACGATAACTAATTAAATTATAATATCATGAAGAAATTATCGGCATTATTTATCTCGCTTTTAGTAGTGCTCACGGCGTGTGAGGCTCAAGAGAAGAAAGTTCGTCCGATGGACAACGAAGCAATTCAGTTCGCCATGTCAATGGGCATCGGTTGGAACCTTGGTAACCAGATGGACGCCCACTACGGTGGTTGTTCGTATGAGGAAGGCTGGGGTAACAAAGCCGCAACCCAACAGACGTTCAACGGTCTGGCAAAGGCCGGTTTCAAATCGGTGCGTATTCCTGTCACATGGATGGGGCATATCGGCACGGCGCCGTCATACACCATAGAGAAAGCATGGCTGGACCGCGTGGCGGAGCTGGCCCAGATGGCGCACAAAGCCGGTCTGATTGCGATTATCAATATTCACCATGACGGTTACGGCGCAGCGGACACCCCCAGCAAGGGCGCGCATTGGATTGACCTGCCGGGAGCAGCGGCCAGCGAGGAGAAGAACCAGCAGATCAAGCAGGAGTTGACAATGGTATGGCTGCAGATAGCCAAACGGTTCGTCAACGATGGTGAATGGCTGGTGTTCGAGACCCTCAACGAGATCCAGGACGGCGGATGGGGCGGCGGTGCCAACCGTACCGACGGCGGTGCGCAGTACCGCGTACTCAACGAGTGGAACCAGGTGTGCGTGAGTGCCATCCGCGCTGCCGGAGGTCAGAACGAGACCCGCTATATCGGTATTCCGGGGTATGTGTGCAATCCGGATCTGACGGTGGAGAACCTTGTGCTGCCGGAAGACGTGGTAGCGAACCGCTTGATGGTGGCTGTGCACAGTTATGACCCGTGGGATTATGCCGGCTCGGCGGAAAAGAACGAATGGGGACATACGGGCAAGGATGTCGTTCCGGGTGCTGATGAAAACGCCTATGTCGGAATGCTGAACCGTCTGTTCAATATGTATGTACGCCGCGGTGTTCCGGTTTATTTCGGTGAGTTCGGCGCCGTTCGTCGTACCAATGCGGCGGACGAGGAGTTCCGTCTCTATTATTTCCGCTATGTATGCAAGGCGATGCGTGACCGCCGTATCCCGGCGCTCTACTGGGACAACGGAAACAGCAAGGCGGGTAATGACGGGTTTGGCGTAATCGACCACGCGACCGGCAAGTATATAGGAAACGGCGAGCAGGCAGTGCGCGCGATGGTGGATTCGTGGGAGAACAACGACCCCGCCTATACATTGCAGTCTGTGTATGATTCGGCGCCGCAGTCTACACGCAAGGCATCGGAGCACAAAGAGAAAAGTGACAGCAATCATTATTAATCATACCAATCTTTTTATTAACAAACAATCCCAATTATCATGAAAATCTATTTTAGACACGCATTGTGTCTTCTGGTTCTCCTGTTAGGGACAACCGGTTGGGCACTGGCGCAGAATGTAGTGACGGGTACAGTCGAGGATGCGGACGGTCCGCTGATCGGCGCAAGCGTACTTGTTAAAGGAACCACAGTCGGTACAATTACCGATTTTGATGGTAATTTCACCATTGAGGCGAATGTCGGTGACCAACTGGAGTTCTCCTACATGGGTTACACTACGCAGACTATCACGGTGACGGGCAGCCCGATTAAGGTGGCGATGTCCGAAAACACGGAGGTTCTCTCCGAGGTGGTTGTAACCGCTATGGGTATCAAGCGTGACCGCAAGGCCCTGGGTTACGAAGTAGGCGAAGTGAAAGGTGAAGAGTTGACGAAAGCCAAAGAGACGAACGTAGCCAACTCGCTTGCCGGTCGTGTAGCCGGTCTGGTGGTTGAAGGAACAGCCGGTGGTGCATCGGGATCGACCCGCGTCATGCTGCGTGGTACAACCGAGATGACCGGTAACAACCAGCCGCTCTATGTGATTGACGGTGTGCCGATGGACAACACCAATTTCGGTTCCGCAGGTACCGAAGGCGGTTATGACCTCGGTGACGGAATTTCTGCCGTTAACCCGGATGACATCGAGTCGATGTCTGTCCTCAAGGGTCCGGCAGCCGCGGCTCTCTATGGTAGCCGTGCCAGCCATGGTGTGATCCTCATCACCACCAAGAAAGCCAACACAGGCGACGCCAAGTGGGGCGTTGAATACAACGGTACATTGACCTTTGACTCGCAGCTGAGCCAGTGGGACAACGTACAACAGGTGTACGGTATGGGTTCGAACGGACAATACAATGTGGATGCAGTAAGCAATACCAACAAGTCCTGGGGTCCGAAAGCGGACGGTGGTCTCATGCTCCGTTATTTCGACGGTCAGGAGCATCCGTTCCTCATCATCCCGAACAACACCGCGAACTTCTTCCAACTCGGTCTGACGGCTAACAACACCGCCGTTATCTCGATGAATTCAGGCAAGACCGGTCTGCGTTTCTCGTATTCGGATATGCGTAACCGCGACATTCTGCCGAACAGCAACATGAGCCGTAACACCCTGACCCTGCGTGCCAACACCTCGCTCGGTCCGGTGGACCTCGACTTTAACGTCAACTTCACACATGAGGACGTAAAGAACCGTCCGGCACTGGGTGATGACAAGTCGAACGTAGGTAAGAACCTCATGACACTGGCTACCACCTACGACCAAAACTGGCTTAAGAATTATGAGGATGAGAACGGCGAATACCAGAACTGGAACGGTATGGACCCGTACAACGTGAACCCGTATTGGGATATCAACAAGAACAAGAACCAGTCGTACAAGAACCTGCTCCGTATGAACGGAAAGATTGTGTATAACATCATTCCGCAATTGAAGATTCAAGCTACTGTGGGTGCCGAGATCAACCGCTTTGATTTCTCGGATTTCAAGTATCCGACCACTCCGGGTTACGAGTCTGGCCGTCTGCAGAACAGCTATTTCAACAACCGTATGATTAACGCCGAGTTCCTCGGTATCTATACGGACACATGGGGCGATTTCGACTTCACCGCTACTGCCGGTGCGAACGTCTATGACGTACACAACAAGACCGTAGTGAACACAGGAACGGACATGGGTATCCGCGAAGTGGTAGCTATGTCCAGCTTTGAGGAGCAGTCCGTTGAAGAGAGCGCATACAACAAACGTATCGTTTCGGTATTCGGTTCGGCTAACCTCGGCTGGCGTCACATGCTCTATCTGGACGCTACCGTTCGTGGTGACAAGTCTTCGACCCTGGCAAGCGGCAAGAACCTCTATGTCTATCCGTCTGTCAGCGGTTCGTGGGTATTCTCCGAGCTTATCAAATCCAACCGCAAAGTGCTGCCGTACGGTAAGTTGCGTTTGAGCTGGGCGGAGGTAGGTAGTGATACCGACCCGTATCAGCTGGCACTCCGCTATACCAAGTCGCAGTTCGGATATTCAGGTTACACCATCGGATATGTATATGGAAATACGGTTCCGAATGCAGACCTGAAACCGACCCGTACCCAGTCATGGGAGACCGGTTTTGAGACCAAGTGGCTCAATCATCGTCTCAGCCTCGACTTCACGTTCTACCACCAGGTATCGCGTGACCAGATTATCGGCATGGCGGTATCGCCGACCAGCGGTTATGACTATCGTATGATTAACGCCGGTGCTATTCTCAACCAGGGTTTTGAAATCACCTTTGGTGCCCGCCTCGTGCAGACCAAGGACTTCAGCTGGGATTTGAACATCAACTGGTCGAAGAACAACAACAAAGTGCTCAAACTGACGGAAGGTGTTTCGGAACTGGAGTTGGCGAAAGCCACATGGTGTAATGTATATGTTTCCGCACGTGAAGGTGAGAACTACGGCGCTATCTGCGGACCGGCAATCGCCCGCAATGCAGAGGGTCGCGTTATCGTGGATGCCAACACTGGTCTGCCGACCTTCACCAAAGAGAACAAGGTGTTGGGTAACGCCCAGTGGGATTGGACAGGCGGTTTGAGCACCACACTCCGTTGGCGCATGCTGAGCCTCCACGCTCTGTTCGACGTCAAGGTGGGTGCTGATATCTTCTCGATGTCTGAGCGTTCTGCTTATGAGACCGGTAAGGCTAAAGAGACTCTCACAGGCCGTGCCGAGTGGTATGCTTCCGAGGAGGCCCGCCGTGCTGCCGGTGTGACCAGTGGTTGGAAAGCTACAGGCGGTTATCTCGTAGACGGTGTGATTGAGAATGG
>Ga0310786_10011866_pt1 | contig 10835 bp, 6 predicted proteins | sample AusTroGonzalo_MG_FD_203881 | JGI IMG/M metagenome (GOLD analysis project Ga0310786, IMG submission 203881) | Bovine rumen microbial communities from tropical cattle in Woodstock, Queensland, Australia - Gonzalo_03 (v2) (version 2) | ecosystem: Host-associated > Mammals > Digestive system >...
TTGTGGTTTAAGAAGAAAACTAAAAAAAGAAACGTTTTTGAACAAAAAGTTTGGAGGTTTGACAAAAAAGTACTAACTTTGTACCGAATGAGTCCGCTCATGCGGAACAGGATGAATAGGTAAGAAGAATCACATTATTTTTATTATTAACTTTTAAACAATCAAAACATGAGAAAATTTAGACTCTTATTGACAGCTATTGCTGCCGTATTTGTTGGTCATGCTTCAGCCCAAGGTTGGGTACCAAGTGAAGTGGGTGAAGGGACCTTCTATCTTTACAATGTTGGTGCCAAGGGCTTTGTTGTAGGTGCTAACGACTGGGGTACACGTGCTTCTATCTCACAAGCAGGTGGCCTTGCTTTTACTTTCAAAGCCGTTGACGGAAAATACGAGTTGGGAACGGATTATGTGTATGGAGGCAAACATCTTGGTTTCAATGGCTATGTTGACAATGGCGAAGCAGACCAAAATTGGACATTCGAAGCCGTAGCAGGTGAAACAAATGTTTATAAGATGAGTACTGGTGAGAAGTATTTATTTGCAGATGCAACAGCAAACACTACTTCTGTAGGTGCAGACCCTGGTACAAATTATGCATATTGGATTCTCGTTTCAAGAGAACATATATTGAAAGGCCTTTCTGCTGCGACAGGAGATAATCCAGTATGTGCCACAATGCTTATTACCAATCCTAACTTTGGCAGAAATGCAGGAGGTAAGGGTTGGACCGTTTCTTCTGACTGCACAAACAAAAACTTGGCAGGTGGAGCAAACGAAAACAACTGTGCAGAATCATATCATTCTGTTTTCACAATCTCACAGGCAGTTGAAGATATGCCTAATGGTGTATACTCATTGACTGCTCAAGGCTTCTATCGTCAGGATGGTACAGACAATGAAAATCTCCCCGTATTCTTTGCTAATGACAAAACTGGCACCTTCCCTTTTAGGACCGGTTCAGAAAACTCTATGAGTGATGCATCTGGTTCATTCACGAAAGGTTTGTACACCATCGAGCCTATCATTTTCGAAGTAACTGATGGAACGATTACTCTTGGTACTAAGTTGGAAACGAACAAGACTGTTTGGTGTATTTGGGATAATTTCCAGTTGACCTATTATGGCGAGACTGTTTCACTTGCTGAAATAGAAAAAGCTGAAGCCACCAAGGCTTATAAGGCAGCATTAGCCGCTGCAAAAGCTGTTGATACAGACAAAACAATGGATGCGAAAGCATTGAAGGGTATCACAGATGCACTTGCTGACTATGCAGAAGACAAGGTGTTGACAGCTGGTGCTACCGCTGAATCACTCAATGCTGCAGCTGCTGCACTCAATACAGCTGCTGAGACTGCTAGCAAGTCAATCAGTAATGCTGAAGCGCTGATGGCCATGAACGACTTGATGGAGAGCACTAATGTTTACACGAAGGATGCTTATGATGCGTATAAGAAACTTTATGACGATTACACTGCAGCATGGACTGCTGGTACATTAGCTGAAACAGTTGTGAATCCTTCTAAGACAATGGGTTGGCATGCAGCAAACACCGTTGATGATCTCCTCCTCTCTACTTGGACTATCGGAGATGCACAGTGTAAGGACTATGACAAATCTCTTTACATCAACACATGGTCTACTGAAGGTAACGGTGACGGTACTAACTTCAAGGTTCCATTCTTCGAATATTGGGTAGCTGATGCTAACTCACTTGGCAAAAATAATCTTGTCGCTACAATGACAGATCTTGAGGATGGAGAATATTCTATTTCTGCATGGGTTCGCGTCCGTGCAAAGAACGGTACTGATGCTACAGAAGCAACAGGTATTACACTCCAAGCTAATGAAGGAACAGCTATTGACGTAACAGAAGGCGAGAAGGTTGGCACATCACAGTTCAACATTGGTCAGTACATTGCTAAGGGTGATGTTACAGATGGTACACTGAAGATTAATTTCATTGTTGCTGAAGACAACAATATCAGCTGGTTGTCATTCAAGAACGTGAAGTTTGAGAGACTTGGTCCTCCAACCGCAATCTCTGAAGTTGTTAATAAGGCAACTGCTAAGACTATCTTCAACGTAGCAGGTCAGCAGATGAAGAGCCTCCAGAAAGGACTCAACATCGTAGATGGCAAAAAGGTTTATTTGAAGTAATATGACTTAGCCTCATCTTATCTCCCTGAATAGGGGGATGATGAGAGAACATGATAAGGGCGTATGGCGAAAGCCGTGCGCTCTTTATCGTATGTCTTTTGTTTATATGGTAGTAGTTTTCTTGCACATGTATTACATTTTCCTATATATCTTTTGGCACTTTAGAGAAAAAGCACTATATTTGTACCAAACTTTTACAATCATTTTATTATTAACAACTAAACTACAAAGGTCATGAAAAAAATTACTCTTTTACTCGCAACAATGTTTGCAGTCATAGGTAGTGCATTTGCTGCTGTTCCAGATTTGAATGACGTAGGCTATCTCTACAACAAGGCAACAGGAAAATTGATCAACGCTTCTGCCAAGATGGATGATCTTGGAGTTGCTTTTGTGATTGGGGATAAAAAAGACTGTGGTGACAGCTTCGGTAGTGATGATGGTACAATCAATGAGGCTGGTTATACTTACCTGCGCTTCAAAATGGATGGAACAGGCGACTATATGCGTATGACCAGTTCTGGTGTCGTTTGCTCTAGTACTGGCTATCATAAGTGGGCTGTAATGGATACGGACAAAGGACTGGTGATTCGCTGTATTTATACTTCTACCCAGAGCAATAATGCTTTGGATCCATTTGCAAAGCAAGGTTACTATCTGACTCCCGCAGACGATGGTACATTGGCATTGGTTGAAACACCAACAGAGGCTTCTTATTGGCAGTATATGGATCAAGCAACTTGGGAGCAGCTTCCTGCAGTTGTTGAATACTTAAAACAGAAGGACCAAGATGAAGCTGCAGTTATCAAGGCGACTCAGGATGCACTTGCTGCAATGAACGATGGTGCAGGAGTTAAAGTTGGTGATGATATCACATTCCTGTTGAAGAATCCAAACTTCACGGATGGTGGTGCTGAATGGACAGTAAACAATGGTAAGATTGAGAAGAAAGGCTCTTCTGATAATCCGGTAATTACTGCCTATAATTATACATTTGATATTAGTCAGACAATCAAAGGTCTGCCTGCTGGTTGGTATAAGGTAAAGGCTCAAGCCTTCTCTCGACCAACAAGTAACCAAGGTTCTTTAGATCTTGTAGCCGCAGCTACAGAACTTGAAAATAACTGTGTGCTTTATGGAAATAATGTAGAGGTATATGTAAAGCAGTTGACAGATGAATATCTTACGGAGGCAGGTTCTGGTACATGGTCAAGTCATACGACGGATGGAGGAATTATTTATCTGCCAAATAATGGTAGTGCTTTCTCTGATGCATTCACGCGTGGTATGTATGAAAACGAGTTGGATTGCTCTGTTGGCACAGATGGTGTGCTTAAAGTAGGTATTAAGAACACAAAGAGTCCAAGCTCACAAGGTGAGACCTATTGTGGTTACGACAACTTCCGCTTGATTTACTTAGGTGAGGATCCAGCAACAGGAATCTCTGCAGTATCGAAGAAAGTTCCTGCTAAGACTATCTTCAATGCAGCAGGTCAGCAGCTGAAGAGCTTGCAGAAGGGTCTCAACATCGTAGATGGCAAAAAAATCATGGTTAAGTAAGGACCCTCTCCTGTCTCCCTTAAAGGGAGATGATATAATAGGTGCTCAGGCAGTAATGTCTGGGCACTTTTGTATATATATCCCCCAAATTAAATACTATGTGTTAACAGACTCTGCCACTACCGAACGATTGCCGTACCATTACCGATGGATTGCCGATGGATTACCGCATGACAGACTTACGCTTCTGCACTTGGTTTGGCAGCGACTTCTCACCTACTTCTCTCGCTCTTCGCATACTCTTCGCAAGCTATTTGAGTATGCCTGAGCTTGCGAACACCTTGCCTAGAGTATGCGAACACCTTGCCTAGAGTATGGCAAAGGTACAAAAAAGTGCCCGGAACCTAGTCCGAGCACCTATAACTTATTGTGCCTATTAGCCAAATTAGGCTTATTGGCCTAATAGGACCTATAGGTCCTTACTTCACATAAACCTTTTTGCCATCTACGATGTTTATACCCTTCTGCAGACCATTCATCTGCTGGCCGGCAATGTTATAAATACCACCAACCTTCTTTGCTGTAGCAATGTTGTTAATGTTGCAAGTAACAGCACCATTGGCAAGAGTGAATGTGCACTCAAATTCGAAAGCCTTGTAGTCTGCGCTTTGATCAGGTGTGTGCTGACCTGCTGCATCGATACGTGAGTTTGCATCTGGGAATACACAAGCATCGTACATCTTTACGGAGTATGTGCCATCAGCAAGTGAACTGCCGTCAAACCAGAATGTACCAATTTCTCCTGACGTTTCCTTAATCATGCTGCCATTGTCAGATACGATACTGATAGAAAGATCGTTTGGCTTGCTTGCCTTAAACAATTCCTTTGAGTTCTTTTTGTGGTTCTTAGTAGCACGGCTTGAAATTGAGAAGTACGTTTCTTCTTCATCATCAAAAACCAAGTTGCTTTTAGTCAGTACGTCTGGAATGGCAAATGTAGCCTGAAGGCCAGTGATTTCTACATCGTTATCTACGTAAAGAGTTACGGGAATGTTATTGATATCTGTAGTATTACCTACCAAGATATACATATTAACATTCTGTGCATGCATGCTTGCGAATGCTAGCATAGCAACGATTGAAAGTAAAAGTTTTTTCATATGCGTTTTGTTTAGTAATTAATGCCAATAGTTCATATTACATGGCAAAGATACAGTATAAAAATAAAACGGCAAAATATTTTGGAGAATTTTTGCCGTTTTTGATGAAAAATGTATGGTATTGCCTAGTTTAACGTGGTATGAACGTAACAGGCTCACACCTTATTATTAATAAAGATGATTATACCAGATGACGAATGATGTCTTCTTTGTTGCCTGGTAGCATGTCGATAACAGGAATCTCAATCATGGTGTAAGCGCCTGGTTGCTGACGAAGTGCAGCACGACACATGTTAACCAGTACCTGAGAGGTAAGGGCAGGGTTGTTGATTTTCATGTTGAACTCGAAGAGCTGGTTGTGGGTCTTGCCTGATACGCCTTTGCGTACAAGGTTCACACCATGTCCTACATCATTAAGGTCGTCTACACATGGTACTTGCATCACATGCGTCTCGTCGTTAACGAAGTATGCATCGGCCTTGATAGCTGCTTCTACAGTCTTAAAGTCGGCTCCCTCTTCTAGTTCTACATAAACCATACGACGATGGATGCCAGTACCTACAGGGATAGTCATAGAGAGTGCATCGCGAACACCAGGGATGGCGCGTACAGCTACGGAGTGACCCATAGAGCGTCCAGGACCGAAGTTTGTGTAGCTAATGCCACGTGGGGCAAGACTTTCCATCAAGGTACGTACGATGGAATCGCTTCCTGGATCCCAGCCTGCGCTGATGATGCTGACTGCACCATGTGCCTTTGCTTCTGCATCGAGACTGCGACGAAGGTCAACAATCTGTGTGTGGATGTCAAAGCTGTCTACGGTGTTGATGCCCAAGGCAAGGCATTGCTTGGCATGTTCTTCTACCTTACGTGTAGGAGTTGCCAAGATGGCTACGTCAACTTTTCCCAGTTCACGGATGTCTGTAACCACTTTTACTCCATTGATGGTGGGTTCAGTAACGTTACGGCGTACAATGCCCACGCACTCCATATCTGGTGCGGCTTCAAGTGCCTCCAAAGCATAACGGCCAATGTTGCCGTAACCGATGATTGCTACTTTGATTTTCTGTTCCATATTGTGTCTGTTTTGTGATGTAAAAAAAGAAGAAGACCCTCACAGCGGAGGGTCTTCATGTGAATAGTTATTCTTTAACTTCGTCCTCCTTAATTTTACTACCGAGAACGAGATATGCAGTCGGAGCTGCAATGAAGAGAGATGAGGTAGTTCCGATCAATACACCAAGAATCATCGCGAATGCGAAACTACGTATGCTGTCACCACCGAAGATGAAGATACAGAGCAGCACGATGAGGGTACTTACTGATGTGTTGATGGTACGAGCCAAAGTTGCGTTCAATGATTGGTTGAATACCTGCTGCTTGTCGCGCTTTGGATAGAGTCTCAACTCTTCACGGATACGGTCGAAGATAACCACCTTATCATTGATAGAGTAACCAATAGCCGTCAGGATGGCACCAATGAATGTTTGGTCGATTTCGAGTGAGAAACCAATCCATCCCCAACAGAGTGAGTAGACACCAATGATGAGTACTGTATCGAGGGTCAGTGCGATTACTGAACCTAAAGAGAAGGCTACGTTACGGAATCGGATGAGGATATAGATGAAGATGGCTATGAGGGCGAGGATGACTGACCAGATAGCTCCGTAGGTGATGTCTTCAGCAATTGAAGGTCCTACTTTCTGTGAACTGATGATTGAACCACCTGTACGCTCGTCACGGTTGATGAAATGATCCAGAGTTACTGTCTTTCCATCAATCTGTCCACCTGCCACAAGGGTCTCATATATCATCTTTTCGATTTCTGCGTCTACTTCCTGTCCGTTCTCGTTAATGCGGTAGTTGGTAGAGATACGTACCATCTTACCATCTGTACCAAGAGCTATGACCTGAGTAGTTACCTTATCCACATCCTCTTCGGCAGCAACACGTTCCTGGAACTTGTTAGCCAAAGCAGCACGAATGTCTTCTGGTGCTACTGGGTTCACAAATTCAACCTTGTAGTTACGTCCACCTGTGAAGTCGATTGACTGACTCAAACCACGGAGGAAGAACGATGCAAGACAAACAAGGAGGAAGATACCGAAGCCAAGGAATGACTTCTTGTATGCACCCATGAAGTTGAACTTCGTTCCCTGCATCATGTTCTTTGAAATGCTGGTTGTGAAGGTAAGGTCGGTCCACTTGTCGCGGTTGAGGAAGTGCTCGTAGCAGATACGAGTCAACCATACTGCGGTGAAGAATGAACATACGATACCAATCATGAGGGTAGTTGCGAATCCCTTGATAGGACCTGTACCGAAATAGAAGAGGATGATACCAGTGATGATTGATGTGAGGTTCGAGTCGAAGATTGCAGAGAATGCATTGCTATAACCTGCTGCTACTGCATTCTTGATGTTCTTACCACCCTTCAATTCTTCCTTGGTACGCTCGTAGATAAGCACGTTAGCATCGACTGCCATACCGAGTGTCAGTACCATACCAGCGATACCTGACATGGTGAGCGCTGCCTGCAGTGAGGTGAGGATACCAAGTGTGAAGAAGAAGTTAAGCAACAAAGCACAGTTTGCTACCATACCAGGACGGAAACCATACATCATGCACATGTAAATCATCAATACGATGAATGCGATGATGAATGAAATGAAACCTGCGTTGATAGACTCCTGTCCGAGTGATGGACCTACGATATCTTCCTGTACAATCTGTGTTGGAGCAGGCATCTTACCTGACTGAAGCACATTTGCAAGGTCTTTAGTTTCGTTAGTGGTGAAGCTACCTCTAATCTGGGTGCTACCGCCAGTAATTGCTTCGTCTACGTTAGGTGCACTATATACCAAATTGTCAAGAACAACGGCAACGCTGTGCTTAACATTAGCTTCTGTCAAAGCTGCCCATTTACGAGCTCCTTCTGTGTTCATCTTCATAGAAACACATGGTCTGCCAAACTGATCGAATTCGTCTTTTGCTTCTGTAACCACTTCACCTTCTAGAGGAGCACGACCGTTCTGACCTGTCATACGAATAGCGTACAAGGTATAGATTCTGCCGGCTTTGTCAATTGACTTGACACCCCATTTGAGTGAGAGGTCGCTTGGGAGTATATGTTTTGCAATTTCTCCACTTACTAAAGCGTTGACCTCTGCAGTATCAGATGCAAGTGCATAACCTACAGCACATCCACTTGGTTCCTGATAAGGCTGGAAGATAGCAAACAGAGGGTTCTCTGCCTTTGCCTTCTCAAGGTCTTTCTCATTTGTTGCTTTGGTTGGAGTCTTCTGGTCAGCTGTTGCTACCTGATTTAAGATGTTTTCTTTGTCTTCCTTTGCAGTAGAGTCTGCTACTTCTTCTGTAGAAACTGCTTCTGCAACTTCCTCAGTAGCAGTTGAATCTGAAACTTCTTCAACCTTTCCGTTACGAAGTGCAGTATTCAGTTGATTGAGGAATGGGAAAATGACCTGAGTATCATAAGTCTCCCAGAACTCAAGGTTTGCACTACCTTGAAGGAGCTTACGTACACGCTCAGGTTCCTTGATACCAGGAAGTTCAACCATGATACGACCAGACTGTCCTTCAACTCGCTGAATGTTTGGCTGAACGACACCGAAACGGTCGATACGTGTACGAAGTACGAGGAATGAATTGTCGATAGCCGTGTTTACCTCTTCGCGGAGTACTTTCTCTACTTCGTCATCTGTGCTGTTTGCGTTAACCTTACCTTTCAGCTTTTGAGTAGCAAAGATCTGTGCCAGTTTAGTGTCTGGCGCATTCTTTTTAAAGGCTTTGACAAACAGTGAGATAAAATCGCTTTGACTTTCGACTTCTTGTTTTTGAGCTTCGTTTACCGACTGAACAAACGCAGAATCAGTTTTGTGGTCGGCTAAAGCTTTTACTACTTCAGGAACTGATACTTCAAGAATGACGTTCATACCACCCTTAAGGTCAAGACCTAATCCGATGGCAGTCTCACGACACTGCTTAAGGTTGTAGGTTCCCAAGTAGAATGGATTCATACTGAGAGAATCCAAATAAAGTTCTGCTTCCTTCTCTTCCATCTTTGATGCCTTATTCTCCACGTAGTTAGTTACGACGGAGAAAGACAGATAGAAAATGCAGATAAGTGTTAGCGCAATGGCTAAGAACTTAACAAATCCTTTGTTTTGCATTGTTGATAATTACTAATTTTGTTTTTTTGTATTGATTGTTTATTTTTTTCTTGTTTCACAGTTTTTCTCTCCAAAGGAGAGGCGCTTCGCAAGTGCGGGCGCGTTACAAGGGTGCAAAGTTAACAAAAATTTTAGACTTATTGCATCTCAAGTGTACAAAAAATGGGGTAATGGTCACTTTCTTGCCCATATTTATCCACTTTTGCATTATATGAAATGAAACTTTTGCTGATTAAGATGTGATCAATTCGGAAATACATGCCACTTCGATTGTATGACCAACCTGGACCATTGCCGGATTCTGTGTAGGCATCTTTTAACGATTTTGTGAGCGTTTCGTGTACATATGAAATAGGGGAGTCGTTGAAGTCGCCGCAGACGATGATGTATTTGTTTGGTGTATTATCAATGATTGAATTCAATTTGTCTGCTTGTAGTGAACGCGCAGCATTTGCTTTTGCCAGTTTGCTCTCTAACCACCAAACCCCCTCTTTAATATTGAGAGATTCTTCTACTTGAGTTGTTCTTTTGATAGGAACAGAACGCTTGATGATTTGCTTATATATTTGCTTGTCGTTATCGTTTAACTTATATGATTCTAAGTGGCAATTAAAGATTCTTATAGTGTCGTTATAAGCCAGGATTTCATAACTATTACAACTGGCAGATGTCGTGTTAAGGTCAATACTTTCGCAGGAAAGTATAGGGAATTTAGATAATATGGCACATTCATAACCAGATGATTCGCCTGTTTCAATGTATGGATAGACTGCATTCAGCGTAGAAAAGAGTTTTTCCTCTTTTACACCACTAGCTTCTTGTAGGCATACTACATCTGCTTTTGAATTGAGAATGTAATCGACAATATCTGTTTTACCTTCATGATAACTATGAAACATGAATACATTATAAGACAATATATCCAATGATTTACCTTCTGGAACATCTTGAAATAGGTTAAAAGGACAATAGTTTCGGATGCTGTTCCAACAAATAATAATGCCGACTATACTAATGGCACAATACTTCCATTTTATGAAAGGCCATACAAGTAGGAAGATAAGTGTAGCTATGATAAAGAAAGGGAATACCATGCCAAGATATGACCAATTGGGATAATCCGCAGGTCGCAAATACACAGAGAAAGCACACAGAACCATGGCGAGTACAATGAGTGTATTCAATATGGTTAGACTCCATACGACAATCTTTTTGAACAGCTTCATTTCCAATGGTATTATATATGCAGTTGCATAGGTGTATTATTTGTTTGAGGCATCAAACAGTTTTCGTTTCTCATCTTCACTCAAACTGGCATATCCATCTCGACGTATCTTGTCTAATATGCGATCGATTTCATCACTTTGTTCCTTTTTCTGCGCATTAAACTCATAGTCGCGGCTACGCTCGTTCTTATTATAAGACACATTCATATTGGGATGTGTTGATGTCGTACGCCAACCTGTGTATGAGTGGTTCGTTCTTCTTTTCGCTTTGAATTTCCAATACAGAATCAACAGGAAACCGAACAGCATGCCTCCCAAGTGTGCAAAATGGGCTGTCTTATCTACGTTCAGCAATCCTAAAACGACTTCATATATAGCATAGCCTATAATTAACCAAATAGCCTTGATAGGAATTGGAATAGGGATGATGAAGATTTTCTCATTGGGATATGTCATTCCAAAAGCCAACATAACGCCCATTACAGCACCACTGGCACCAATGATATAGTCATGCGGGCTAATCAATCCGACGAATTGACCGGCTTCTTGAAGTAAAGCAGCACCGAGTCCACACACAAAGTAGAAAATCAAAAACTTTTTCC
>Ga0310786_10011867_pt1 | contig 10835 bp, 12 predicted proteins | sample AusTroGonzalo_MG_FD_203881 | JGI IMG/M metagenome (GOLD analysis project Ga0310786, IMG submission 203881) | Bovine rumen microbial communities from tropical cattle in Woodstock, Queensland, Australia - Gonzalo_03 (v2) (version 2) | ecosystem: Host-associated > Mammals > Digestive system >...
TGTCTCCCAGCCACAGATCATGTCCACTCTTGTTCTCAGGCCTGGCCTGAGTGCAGGACTGTAAACTCATAGCCATCAAAGCCACGGACAGTCCGAAAACGTACTTTACTATTCTCATATCATTTATCAATAATTATCTCTCTTACTGCCTGAGTCTCGCCTATCGCATCCAGTTTCCTCTCCAACTCATCGGCCACTGAAAGCCTGGCTCTGAAGGTCATCATGCAGTCAAAACTGCCCGGAAACTTGTCACTCATGAAACTCCCCCAATCCTGAGTACCCATCTGCACATCCAGATCCTTTGCCGATTTCATCACCACATTCATCATGTTGTAAGTGAAAAGTACGGTGACATCGCGCTCCACGTACGCCGTGATGATATCGGCCTTCTCTATCACCTGCTGGGCACTTAGGCGGTATGCCTCGGTAAGGCCCGATGTACCCAGTTTCACTCCACCAAAATAGCGTACCACGGCAATCAGCACATCACTCAGCCCGGCACTGTTTATCTGCCCCAAAATAGGCTTTCCTGCCGTACCCGACGGTTCTCCGTTGTCATTTGCGCGCCAATCGGTCCGTTCCGCTCCAAGCATATATGCGTAACAAACGTGCCGCGCATCATAATACTCTTTCTGCAGGGCTGCGATACGCTCCTTGACCTCATCTGCCGATGTCACATGCCAGATAAAGGAAATGAACCTGGAACGCTGCTCTACAAACTGAGCCTGCGCTTCTCCCTTTACGGTGAGGTATGTGTCTATACTATGCTCCATATCCTACTTTTCAGTTTGTCCTGATACCGGAACATTGAAAACAAATCGCGCCCCACCGGTATATTCAGTGTCAAGATACACGCTGCCGCCCAATGCCTGCGCTATCTGTCGGCATATACTCAATCCCAATCCTGTACCCTGTACGAAAGAGTCCAGCTTGACAAAACGCTCAAATATATGTTCAGCCTCGGATGCCGGTATACCCGGGCCTGTATCCTCAACGCTGAAAGAGAGCATACCGGGCACCTCGGTTAAAGAGCAACCCAGACGTATCTCTCCCTTGACTGTATGCTTGCATGCATTTGTCAGAAGGTTTATCAACACCTGCTGTACCCGTCTGGCATCAGTCTTTAATTTGTATGGGATTGGCATGGAAGGTTTAAAACGCATCCTGACGCCACGTTGCAGACGATACTCGACCGTAGCCATTGAGTCACGGCATATCTGCCCGCACTCAGCATCGCCCATAACAACCTCATACTCATTTTTGTCCATGGCCGATGAATTGATGATGTCATCTATCAGCATGGTCATAATATTGGTATTCTCAACAATATAACCGGCCATCTCTTTCTTTTCCTGTACAGACATGTCATCGGTCATGCTCAGCACCTGCGAGAAACCGGATATAGCATTGAGCGGTGTACGCAGCTCATGTGTCATATTCCGCATAAACTGCGTCTTGGCCACATCTGCAGCACGGGCCCGTTCATTGGCATCTGTGAGTTCGGCTATCATAATGCGGTCCTTACGCTGACTCTTTCTGAGATTCCTGACATATATATAAAGGCCCAGGATACCGCCCAACAGAATGACTGACAACAAGACCGCTACTATGACATTTACCACCTTCAGCTCTGACGTCTGCTCCTCAATGGTGGCCGATAACTCATTGTTCTTGTACTTGGCCTCCATCTCACTCAGGTTCATATCCAACAGGTCATTGAGTTCTTTCTCCTTTCCGTCCAAACAGATATTCTTAAGGAAACCTGCCAGCCTGTACTGACCGGTAGCCTCGGCCACACAAGAAAGTACCCTTATGTTATTTATTGAAATACCAGTATAAATCTCTTTTTGATCGTGATTAAAGGTACCGTCAAAAATCTCATCTATGCAACTGAACAGAAATCCGGTATAGCGCCCTATCGCATTGATGTTGTCCGAACTCAGACAGATATCCCTATATTTGGTATACTCACTGCGGTTACCCTTCATGGCTTGAATCTTGGCAATCTCCCTGGCGCACCTTACAGAGTCAGTTTCAATCTTGGCCGCCTTCCATGCCATATTGACATAAATCTCCACAGAGTCCACATCGACCGCAAAGGCCTCGGCATAGTTGAGATAATAGTTACACAGACTCTGCCTTCGGATAGTAGGATTATCAGTGTTTTTGTAAATGTCAATCAGTCTGGCCAGATTACTTCTTGCCGCCTTTCCTGCACCGAAATTCAAATAGATTGACGCCAACTCCCCGTCCGAAAGCCACTTACCGTACTCATTATCCTTGGCAATTGCCAGTTGCTGCATCTCAAGCAGCACATCAAGCGCTCTGAGGCGTTTACCGTTATTGTAGTAATAGTTCTTTACAAACTGATAAGACTGGAAGTAATACTGCATGTAATCATACCGCTCCGCTATCTCCTTGAGTCTGGCCTGTGATTCCAGAACCTGTTGCTCGTCCGCTTCCGGTCTGCGTGTATTATCACGCAGTTTTTCAACGTAGTACAGAACCTCAGCTTTCTTGTCTTCCTTAAGCAGAGCCGTTCTGAGCAGAGCCTCGTTCTGCTCGTCAAATCCCGGTTTTCCTATCAACCTGTCGGCCTCGGTCATATACTTATAACACTCATCATCAATCTGATAAGGATTATTCTGAGCAAAACAGACTGAGGTCGTGGCAAACGCCATGACCAGACAGAACAGAAAACCATGCGCAATTCTCATATATGAGCCTTATCTTCCGGCTATCGCTTCAATCTCCAAAAGTGCACCCTTGGGCACAGCTGCCACCTGAAAACAAGCACGTGCAGGCTTATCCTGTGGAAAATACTCTGCATACACTGCGTTCATAGCAGCAAAATCCTTAAGGTCGGCCATAAGCACTGTAGTCTTGACTATGTCATTGAATGTCAGTCCCGCCTCTGCAAGTATTGCACCTATGTTATCCATAGCCTGACGCGTCTGCTGTTCAACACCTGCAGGCATTGTTCCATCGGCAGGATTTATGGGAAGCTGTCCCGATACAAACACAGTTCCATTCAGGTTTACGGCCTGTGAATATGGTCCTATCGCAGCCGGAGCCTTGGCTGTTGCTATTGTCTTTCTCATAATTTTATTATTTCTGCAAAGATATAAATATTCTTAGAAGAACTTTGCCACCTCATTAACCGGCTTGCGGTCCGGACGGTTGGGGTCCGATGCACGGTAACCCAGGCTTATGACCGCCATGATGCACTCGTCATCAGGGATGGCAAACAGCTTGCGCAGTTCATCGGAATTACGCATACCCATAATCAGAGTGTCAAAACCGCGTTCACGGGCTTTGAGTATAAAGTAGGCGTTGCTCAGGCCGTTGTCATATGCACCCCACCCGTCGCCTATCTCATTGGCAGGATTGCTGCGGAAAAAGCCTGATTTACCCTTTACATATGTTGAAACAATCATGACAGGTGCACCTGCGGTATTGCGTTTGTTACCGTCGCCAACAAGATCCTTAACGGCGGCCACCTTCTCCGGGCTCATTGCCACATAATACTTTGTAGGCTGCTGATTGGCCCACGACGGAGCCTCCTGCGCACACTGGATAAGTTCCATAACCTGCTCCTGACTTATTGTCTTGGAAGCGTCATAGTCACGTACACTGCGGCGTGAAGCCACTACATCATCAAAACTCTGAACCGACGGCTGGTTACCGCCACATGCGCACAGCATCATCGCCGCGCAGGCAATCTGAATGAACAATACTTTTTTCATCTTCTATAGTTTACTCGGTTAATAATCCATCAAACAACTCTTCCTGCCGATAGTCTGATTCCTTCCACTCAAATTTGACTTTCTCCGGCACAAAAAATTGGTCTATCTTATAATCAATGTTGGCCTTGTGGGCCTGACTGAGTTGAAACGGGCGCCTTACATAATACTGTTTTCCATCCTTTATGAACTTTGCGCCGGTCTGATGGAACCTGAAAGGCACATCCTTCTCTACACACTGGCGGCGCAAATCCAGCACCCAGTCATAATTGCACGGACGAGCATCAACCCCCGACTCCCCTCCTACCGACACCTCTTCAATACTACTGTCCAGATACTCAGAGATATTCACTGCCGATATCAACGGCGACACAATGATTGATTTGTGCTTGATAGGCAGCGCCTTGAATATCGGCAGACGGTAATCAGCCATCTGCTGGTTCTCTACCGTACAGCCCACCAGAACGTTGTCATAACCGTCGGCCCAGTCATCAGGGATACACTCCATGAAACGGTCTATGCGCTTGGTAAAGAAGTAGAACCACAGGTCGCTGCGTACACGCATCATACGCCAGCAGTCCGGTCGCCACTCATCGGCATCCTTAAGCAGGAAATCTGATGTAAAGCATGTGAACACCATCTTGCCCGGCTCAATCTTCCAGCTGCGGTCACGCTTACGCTTAACGGGCAGATTGAATGCGGCGGTCTTGCGGGCCAGATTGCTCCCTATCTCGCTGCCGTACATGGCATCTTGCCTATAGACATAGCAGTATTTGCAACCCGGGCTTATCTTGGTACAACCATGCCAAGGGTTCCAATCCGCATATATGCTCCAATGCTCCGCCATATCTTCACAAAATTGTCATAAAAATAGTAATTTTGTGGCATATGACAGACTCAGAGAAAGAACTAAAATACACGCAGTTGCTCAAGGAGGCGGCTGCACTGTTGGACGGAGAAACCGATATGATTGCCAATATGGCCAATCTGGCGGCTCTCATCCATGAGACTATGGGATTCTGGTGGACAGGATTCTATATTGTGCGGGCCGATAAGGATGGCGCCGAGCAACTGGTACTGGGACCGTTCCAGGGCCCGATAGCCTGCACACGCATTGCTCTGGGCCGCGGTGTGTGCGGAACATCATGGCAACGCCGCGAGACCATAGTGGTACCCGATGTTGAGAAATTCCCGGGACACATAGCCTGCAGCAGCGAGTCCCGCAGCGAAATAGTGGTACCCGTATTCAAAGCCGATAAGGTATGGGCCGTACTTGACATTGACAGCAGGTATCTGGGTACCTTTGATGAGACCGATGCCCGCTATCTGGAGCAGATAGTCAAGCTGTTGAACTGATACGCATTATGGATATAGAGATATTTCGCGAATACTGTCTGAGCCTGCCTCTGGTAACTGAGGATATGCCGTTTGATGAAACCGTTGTGGTATTCCGCCTTAAGGGCAAGATATTTGCATGCATTACGCTCGATAAGCCCGATATAGTGGTCCTGAAATGTGACCCCGACCGCGCGCTTGAACTGCGCGACCATTACGCCGCAATAGAAGGTGCTTTCCACTGGAACAAGAAATACTGGAACCAGATACGTCTGGACGCCGATGTGAACCGCCCACTCATAGAGGAACTGACCCGCCACGCCTACAACCAGGTCAACACCAAACTCCCCAAGAAAGACCGTGTTGAGTCATTATAACAAAAAAGGCTTGCGATTGATTCGCAAGCCTTTTTTTGTATCAGTCAAGTGAATGGATAACCAATCCTGAGCGGAGTTTTGGCTCAAACCAGGTGGTCTTGGGAGGCATGATGTTGCCCGTATCGGCTATATCCATAAGCTGTTTCATTGAAACCGGATAGAGCGCAAGAGCCATCTTCATCTCACCGCTGTCAACACGGCGCTTGAGTTCACCCAGACCGCGTATGCCGCCTACAAAATCGATACGCTTGTCGCGGCGCAGATCCTTGATACCCAGCAGCTGATCCAGAATCAGGTTTGATGAGATTGTCACATCCAGGACACCAATCGGGTCTGAATCATCAAACGTACCCTTCTTTGCTGTAAGCTTGTACCATTCGCCATCCAGATAGAGGGAGAATGTATGTAGTTCCGACGGTTTAAAAATATCCTTACCTTTCTTTTCTACTACAAAGTTCTTTTCAAGTGCCTTAAGGAACTGGTCCGATGTCATTCCGTTAAGATCCTTGACCACGCGGTTGTAGTCAATGATGGTAAGCTGTGAAGCCGGGAAACATACTGCCATGAAGTAGTTGTACTCCTCATCACCACGATGATTGGGATTAAGACGGGCCTTCTCTGCACCCACCAGAGCAGCGGCAGCTGAACGGTGGTGTCCGTCGGCGATATACAGTGAAGGAATATGTGCAAAACGCTCTGTTACCGTTTTGATATCCTCATCCTTGTCAATTATCCAGAGCTGATGACGGAATCCGTCGCCCTGAGCCACATAATCGTATTCGGGAGCGCCCTTGACATATTTGGCAACAAGTTCATCAAGAACCTTGTCATCGGGATAAGCAAAGAACACCGGCTCTATGTTTGCGTTGTTTACGCGAACGTGTTTCATGCGGTCCTCCTCCTTATCGGCACGGGTAAGCTCATGCTTCTTGATGTTACCTTTAAGATAATCCTCAACATATGCGCAAACCACAAGACCGTACTGGGTCTTGCCATTCATCGTTTGTGCATATATGTAGTACTGCTCCTTATTGTCACGTACCAGCCAACCCTTGTCCTGGAACTTTTTGAAGTTCTGGGCAGCCTTGGCATATACGCGGGGGTCTGTCTCCTCGGCTATGGGATCAAAGTCAATCTCAGGCTTGATGATGTGGTACAGGGACATCTCGTTCCCTGCAGCCTCGGCACGTGCCTCCTCAGAATTGAGCACGTCGTATGGACGGCTCTGAACTTTCTCAACAAGATCCTTGGGCGGACGTATGCCCTGGAATGGTTTTACTATGGCCATTATCTGTTAACCATAAACTTGGTGCAACCATCCTTGATGAATCCCACAATCTGGTTTGCAGCTGCTATGCCAGCGTTGATATTGGCCTCGGCAGTCTGGGCACCCATCTTCTTGGGAGTTGCAAAATAACGGCCTGCAAACAGCTCCTCAAACTTGGTAGCTGCGGCGGGGGCTATATCTGATACAAACTTGATATCGTCACGCTCCTGCATGAGCTGAATGAGTTCATCCTCATTGATAATCTCCTTACGGGCCGAGTTGACCAGAACGGCACCTTTAGGCATCAAGCTGACAAGCTTCTTGCCTATAGAGTTCTTTGTCTCATCTGTTGCGGGAAGATGCAGAGAGATGAACTGACAAGTCTTGTACATATCCTCTACATTGTCAACAGCATGTACGCCGGCTGCCTCGATAACCTCCTTGGGGCAATATGCATCGAAAGCATAAACATCCATGCCAAAGCCCTTTGCTATGCGTGCCACGTTACGGCCTACGTTACCGAAAGCGTGGATACCCAGCTTCTTACCCAGAAGCTCAATACCTGATGTACCGTTGTAGAAGTTACGTACGGCGTAAACCATCAGACCGGCAACGAGCTCGGCAACTGCATTGGCGTTCTGGCCCGGAGTATTCATGACGCATACTCCATGAGCTGTGGCCGATGCCAGGTCAACATTGTCATAACCTGCACCTGCGCGAACCACTATCTTGAGCTGCTTGGCAGCGTCAAAAACCTCAGCATCTATGATATCGCTACGGATAATGATAGCGTCAACATCGGCAACTGCAGCAAGCAGAGCAGACTTCTCTGTATATTTCTCAAGCAGTGCAAGCTCATAACCAGCACCCTCTATAACTTCACGGATTCCATCAACTGCAACCTTTGCAAAAGGCTTTGATGTAGCAACAAGTACCTTCATATCAATATAGAATTAATGGTTTGCTTCAAATTCTTTCATGCATGCAATCAGAGCGTCAACACTCTCCATAGGCAGAGCGTTGTAGCAGGAAGCGCGGAAACCGCCTACTGAACGGTGACCCTTGATGCCGACCATACCCTTGCCCTTGGCAAAGCTCATGAACTCATCCTCAAGCTCCTTATACTCGGGTTTCATAACCCAGCAGATGTTCATGTATGAACGATCCTCCTCATTGGCGGTACCTACAAACAGTTTGTTGCGGTCAATCTCACCGTACAGTTTGGCAGCACGGGCCTCGGCACGCTTAGCCATCTCCTTTACACCACCCTGAGCCTTGAGCCAACGGAGTGACTCCATAGCTGAGTAGATAGTGAATGTAGGAGGAGTATTGAACATTGAACCGTTATCGATATGAGTCTGGTAGTTCAGCATGGTGGGGATGTAACGGTCTACATGACCCAGGGCATCGTTCTTTACGATAACGAAAGCCATACCTGAGGGAGCAAGGTTCTTCTGAGCGCCGCCATAGATGCAGTTGTACTTGCTGACATCAATAGGACGTGAGAATATGTCCGATGACATATCTGAAATCAATGGAACCGGGCTGTCCAGGTCCTTGCGGATCTCAGTACCGTAAATGGTGTTGTTTGTTGTAAAGTGGAAATAATCAGCATCGGCAGGAACCTCAAAGTTCTTGGGGATGAAGGTGTAGTTTGCATCGGCAGATGAAGCAACCTCAACAACCTCACCGAAAGCCTTGGCCTCCTTCATGGCCTTCTTGGCCCAAACACCAGTGTTAAGGTAAGCGGCCTTCTTGTTAAGGAAGTTATAAGGTACGCGACAGAACTCCATGCTGGCACCACCTGCCAGGAAAAGAACTGAATAACCTTCCGGAACATCCAGAATCTCCTTGATCAGAGCCTCAGCCTCATCAACTACGGGCTTGAACTCACTTGAACGGTGGCTGATAGAGAGAATTGAAATGCCTGTGCCGGCAAAATCATAGACAGCCTGGGCTGATTTCTCAATCACTTCCTGCGGAAGAACAGCAGGACCTGCGCAAAAATTATGCTTCATGACGATATAATTTTGTTATAGTTTTTGATTCGTGCCGCAAAGGTAGTCCCTTAATTTGGTCAAAACAAATATTTTGGGATGAAAAATTGATAAAGTTTTAAACAATATGCAATTATTTTGCAACGTCAAAAGCGCATATTATTTACACTTTGCAAACAAATACCGGGAATCAACGTCACTTTGTAATGTTTTTCACGAAACCTCACCGAAACTTTGACAAAAAGACAAAATATATCATTGTTTTGCAACTACCGATATAACGCCATGAGCACCTTTCTCGCCCCAGATTTTCCTGCCGGAATCGGCGTCATACACATTCACCGACCTTATATTCTTGACGGGTATTCCCAGCAAACGGGCCAAATCACGTTTTCTGACTGTTCTCCTGAAATTACATGTAGCCAGTCTGCTCTCATCGATATCGGCAATCTGTCCGTTCAGGACTATCATAGGGAATCCCAGGTCAAGCACCAGTTCCTCCATACCGTCATCGATACCGGTCTGACGGGACAGGTCACTCTGCTTCTCATACGCCTTGACCTTCTCAATCATTTCGGCCGTAAGCTGTTTCAGTTCTACCGATTTTTCATCGTCAAAGAATTCCTTACCGTTTACAAGAATGCGTGATACGGCTTTACCGTTAACCGTAATATTACCGATACTGTCTATCTGCACACCTGGAAGTTTTCTGATAAGCTCCTCAACCGATTCACCCTCAGGGAGTTTGTAGACAGCACTATTGAACATAGCGGTATCGTTTAACATCTGTACCTTTGCCACGACCGCCGATACCGCAACCTCGGCAAGCATCTGATTAATCTGGGGCTCCCCGGGAGTTTCAACTGTTTCAGGCTCGGGCTCCTGTTGTTTATCCTGCGCAAATATTCTCTTAACCGGCTTGGGCGCTTTAATTACAGGTACAGGTTTCTCAGGCTCCGGATCAGCAGAAACCGTTACGCTGTCAACGGGATTGACATCTACGCTGTCTGCAATTGCCGGCTGCTCCGACGGCTCATTCTGTGACACCTGATTATCAGGAACATCCGTATTGAACGGAACCAGCAGAAGAAGCAGCAGTACTGCGGCAGCCGCCGGGATTGATATTGCCGCAGCAAGAATCCTATGACGCTTCTTTGCAGCACGCTCATGCGCTTCACGTCTGGAGAGGAAATCATTCCAGTCAGATTCCGGCAGTTCCACCTTGCGGCTCAACTGACGCTCTTTGATTATGTCTTCCCAATCCTTCATAGTCCTGTCTTGTTTAGGTAATCCGTAAGCGCCTTCTTGAGGCCGGCGCGAGCCTTTGCCAGTATGGATGTGGATCCTCTCTCCGATATGCCCAATACCCTTGCAATATCCTTATGGCTGAATCCGTCTATGCAATACATATTGAATATAGTACGCTTGACGGGAGGCAGCCCTGCTATCATCTCATCCAGGACATCATCAGGAATAGCACGGACAGATTCAGCATCGGGTTCCAAAGCATTCTCAATCTCCGCTCCACTAACTTCATCAAGCGGGATCTGTCTGAATCGGCCGTTCTGCTTGAGCCTGTCAACAGCCATATTCACTGTAATCCTACTTATCCAAGCCCAAACAGATCCCTCACCCACATACTTGAAAGACTTGAAGTTATCCATAGCCTTGATCATTGCATCATGCATAAGGTCACGGGCATCCTCACGGTTCTCGATATACCTGAGACAAAGCGCATAGAGCCCCTCTGCATACCTGGTATACAGTTCCCCCTGTGCATCCCGTTCCTTACGGGCACACCCTAAAGCAAGATCCTGCTCAGTTAGAAAGGATTTCCCCATCGCTTTTTCAAGCCTTTCTGACAATTAAACTGCAAAACGCTTAAAATGCGTCTTGCCCAAAGCAAAAAAAATGGCACAAAAGGGACTGTCCCCCTGTGCCATATTGTTTTATCTGGCCAGAACGCCAGAATCCAGGCCGCGAACGGTCTTGAAACGCATATTACCCTGCGGATCAATTATTATGGCAATGCCGGCCAGGTAGTTTATCCACTTGCGGTTTACCCAGTAGTGCAGGTCAACCTGTTTGTCCGATGCATACACGGCCATAGGAGTAA